>Ga0208327_1000143_pt1 | contig 18692 bp, 18 predicted proteins | sample LakMenEpi26Jun08_FD_150733 | JGI IMG/M metagenome (GOLD analysis project Ga0208327, IMG submission 150733) | Freshwater microbial communities from Lake Mendota, WI - 26JUN2008 deep hole epilimnion (SPAdes) | ecosystem: Environmental > Aquatic > Freshwater > Lake > Epilimnion/Euphotic zone ...
TTCGGATTTGACCCATACTGTCCATTGCCACGTTGGCAAGCTTGGACTTAGAACCACTAAGTCCTGCGCTTACCGCCTTGCACTGAACAGTATGGCCTCGAACCGCGAAGGTGATATTTATGCGTTCACGGCCTAAATACGCCACAAATAATCCGCTTCCCGCTATTGCCGCTTGGGTCGGTTTTATAATCATCGGCTTTCTCGTGAATGACAAGCGCGCCGCCGTCGGCATCCAACAGTCCGTTCGGCCCTGACAGCGTAATATCCTTTAACTTATACTCCAGCGTGATTTTCAGATCCGCGCCCGCAACCACATTTGGCAAATCGCCATCGTGCGCGCCCATGGGGTTGTCATGGCCATGCTGCTTCATACCGGGGTTCCAGTGCGGCCCCGCGCTGGTGAAGTCGGGTGCTTGGCATTTACCAACAGCATGCAGATGCATGCCATATGTCCCGGCGGCAGGTGCTTGCGCCGATAGGCTTAAAAATACGCCATCGCTCCGCTGTGATATGGTCGCAACGCCGGCCCAGCTGCCGTCGGCACGGGCGAGGTCAGCCGTCAGTACTTCGGACACCTCAGCCGTCTTTGCCGATTGCAGGGTAGAGCAACTGGCGAGGATCGGAATGATGATAATCGGCAGTAACTTGCGCATATTCTTCTCCTGAGTCTGGGTGTGCGGGCGCAGCATAACATCAACCGAGCGACACTCAATTTGTTTCTTAAATTCAGCCCGCCCATTCGTGGGGCTTAACACCCTGCGCAAACAGCAACGCTGTCAGATTGTTATGCCGCACGGAAAAGTTCGCCGCTTGCGCCAATTGCGGGCGCGGATGATAGCCCACACCAAGGCCACCGCCGGACACCGCCGCAGCGATCATCGGCAAGTCATTCGCGCCATCACCAACCGCTAGCGTAGTAGCCAAATCGATCCCACGCATTTCGGCGGCAGATTGCAGGACTGCCCGCTTAGTAGACGCATCGACGATATCAGCCGCCAATGCGCCGGTCAGTCGCCCGTCTTTAATCTCCAGAAGGTTGGCATGCACCGCATGAAAGCCCAGCATATCAGCCACAGGGCCCGTAAAGCTCGTAAACCCGCCCGACACGAGCACCGCATGCGCGCCCCATCCGGTCATCGTACGCACGAGGATTTCGGCCCCCGGCATTGGCTGCACACGTTCGCGTAGGCACTGCGCAAGGACATTCTCATTCAGTCCCGCCAGCAGAGCGACCCGCGCCTTTAACGCGTCGGCAAAATCGAGTTCACCTGCCATGGCACGTTCGGTAATCGCGGCGATCTGAGGCTTAATGCCAGCATAATCGGCTAGCTCGTCAATACATTCGACCGTGATCATGGTGCTGTCCATATCGGACACCAACAACATTTTGCGGCGATTGCCTTCGTCCTGCAATGCTATGTCGAAACGGTCCTCAAGCCCCGCGAGGGCCGTGCGTGCATCCGCTAAGTCGCCTGCAAACGATATGTCCACGGCCTTGCCCTTTGCCAGCCAGTCAAAAGCATTGGGGATACAGCCAGCTTCGGCCAATCGATCCCTGGCCTCGGAAAAGTTGCCGCTTTCCAGACTGTCTGCTGCTATCAGAGTGCAAATGGGCATATCGAATCCTCAAAATATGGTCGCGCTTATTGCGGGTCCGACGGCAAGCGGCAAGACGGCATTCGCGCTGCATCTGGCCCGATCCGGCAATTTCGAGATAATCAACGCCGACAGCGCGCAAGTATATTCTGATCTGCCCATATTAAGCGCGCAACCCACAGCCGATGAACAACGCAGCGTTCCGCACCATCTGTTTGGTTATATCGACGGCGTCACACCCTGCTCCGCCGCGCGCTGGGCAATGGATGCAAAGCACATTATTGCCCAGGCCCATGCGAGAGGCGTAACCCCGATATTGGTTGGCGGTAGTGGCCTATATATCCGCACCTTGCTTGACGGCATTGCGCCCATTCCGGAGGTCGATCCTGCATTGCGCGCCACAATACGCGCAATGCCGGTTGATCAGGCCTATGCCGCGCTGCAAATATATGATGCGTCCGTTGCCGCAACCTTGGCCCCTACGGATGTCAGCCGCATCACCCGGGCGCTTGAGGTCGTGCAAAGCACCGGACGCAGCATATTGGCATGGCGCGCAACCAAGACCGGGGGGATATCCGCAGACATCTGTTTGCGGCCTTTGTTGCTCTTACCCCCGCGCGATTGGCTATACGACCGCTGCGATACACGCTTTGAAGCGATGATGGAGCGTGGTGCAATTGATGAAGTGGAGGCGTTGCTTGCCCGCAATCTGCCGCAAGATGCACCCATCATGCGCGCCATCGGCGTGCCCGAGATTTCGGCCTATCTTAAAGGCACGATTTCGCGGGCGGAAGCGATCAAGCTAGGCCAGATCGCCACCAGGCAATATGCAAAACGGCAGTATACTTGGTTTCGCAATCAGGCCCCAGCGGATTGGCAGCGTGCAAACGCAATAATAAATGATTCAAACATAGATAAATTTGAAATAATATTTCAATGAATGTATTTGACAAGTCATTTTCTAATTATTAGCTAGCGCGCTCTTGCTTACCCTATTGCAGTGCAACATAGGAAAGCGGCTTAACTCATAAGGACTGTCCAGTGCCCGAAAAATCCGGCGCAGAAATTTTGATTGATACCCTGATTGAACAGGGCGTAGACACCATATTCGGTTATCCCGGTGGTGCAGTATTGCCCATTTACGATGCTTTATTTCAGCAGAAGAAGATTAAACATGTCCTCGTCCGGCATGAGGCGGGCGCCGCGCATGCGGCAGAGGGTTATGCGCGCGCAACGGGCAAGCCCGGCGTTGTGCTAGTCACATCCGGCCCCGGCGCCACCAATGCCGTTACCGGTATTGCCGATGCATTTCTGGATTCCATTCCTTTGGTCGTCCTGACGGGACAGGTTGCGACTAATTTAATCGGTACCGATGCCTTTCAGGAGGCCGATACCGTTGGCATTACGCGCCATTGTTCAAAACATAATTATTTGGTGAAAGACCCTGCCGAACTCGCAACGGTCGTGCGGGAGGCTTTTGCCATCGCCACCAAAGGACGGCCCGGTCCGGTTGTCATCGACATTCCAAAAAATGTGCAGGTCGCGAAGGCTGCAACCGATGTGAAGCGCCCTACCCGGTCGCGCTTTACCTATGCGGGTGAGGCTGACTATGCGGAAATCAACCGCGCGGTCGAATTGATTGCTAACGCCAAGGCGCCGATACTGTACACGGGCGGCGGCATCATCAATTCAGGCCCTGCCGCCAGCGAAGCGCTGCGAGAGTTAGCGGAATTGACCGGAGCGCCCGTCACATCCACCCTCATGGGCCTTGGCGCATATCCCGCCTCCGGTGACGCCTGGTTGGGTATGTTGGGCATGCACGGCACATATGAGGCCAATATGGCCATGAACCAATGCGATGTCATGGTCTGCCTCGGCGCGCGCTTTGACGACCGCGTAACGGGCCGCTTGGACGCCTTTTCACCCGACAGCGTCAAAATCCATGTCGATATCGACCGCAGTTCGATGAACAAGACCGTGCGCGTTGACCTGCCTATCGTCGCTGACGTTGGCACGGCCATGCGTCAGATGATCGATGTATGGAAAGGCCGGAAAACCAAAAAACAGCCGCTGACCGAATGGTGGTCACGTATCACGGGTTGGCGCGCCGTTGACTGCCTAAGCTACCCCGGCAGCACGCAGGAAATCATGCCGCAATATGCGATACAACGCCTGTTTGCAGCCACCAAGGACAAAGCCCCGATTATTACGACCGAAGTTGGCCAGCATCAAATGTGGGCGGCACAGCATTTCCACTTTGATGCGCCTAACAAGTGGCTGACCAGCGGCGGGCTTGGAACCATGGGCTATGGACTGCCTGCCGCAATTGGCGCGCAAATGGGACATCCAGACGCGCTTGTGATCGACATCGCCGGTGAGGCATCGATCCAGATGAACATTCAAGAGATGGCAACCGCAACACAATATCGCTTGCCGGTGAAGGTCTTCATCCTCAACAATGAATGGATGGGCATGGTGCGCCAATGGCAAGAGCTGACCTATGAAAGCCGCTATTCCGAAAGCTATTCGGATAGCCTGCCCGATTTCGTCGCGCTGGCCGAAGCTTATGGCTGGAAAGGCATTCGTTGCGCTGACCCGGCCAAGCTTGATGATGCCATCGCCGAGATGCTGGCGCATGACGGGCCAGTGATGTTCGATTGCCGTGTGCACAAAACGTCAAACTGTTTCCCGATGATCCCATCGGGCGCAGCGCATACGGACATGATCCTGCACGCGGATCAGGTTTCGGGCACCATGGATGACGAAGCAAAGGCGCTCGTATAATGCATATCAAGCAAGAACTTACCGAACGGCATGTGCTGACGCTCACCGTCGATAATGAAGCGGGCACGCTGGCGCGGATCGCCGGCATGTTTACCTCACGCGGGTATAATATCGACAGCCTTACTGTGGCTGATATCAGCGAAGACCATGCAACAAGCCGGATAACAATCGTCACCAAAGGCCCGCCCCCCGTGATCGACCAGATCATCGCGCAATGCGAACGCCTTATTCCCGTGCACAAAGTCACTGACCTCACCGAAGCTGGGCCGCATGTCGAGCGGGAACTTGCATTGGTCAAAGTCAGCGGCGCGGGCGATCAACGTGTTGAGGCGATGCGCCTTGCCGATATTTACCGCGCGCGCGTCATCGACGCCACGGTCAACAGCTTCATTTTTGAAATCACGGGTGGCCCTGAAAAGATCGACACGTTTGTAACGTTAATGCGCGAAGTCGGGCTGGTCGAAGTTGGCCGGACCGGGATTGTTGGCCTGATGCGGGGTGCCGGGGTCAGTTAACTACGATATTGTCATCCTGAACGCGCTTGAACAACGGGCACTGCGTTCCAGGGTTTTGAAAATAGGCCGTTGAAAGTAAGACCCTGAAACACGTTCAGGGTGACGGCAACGAAGAAGGACGGAAGAATGAAAGTATATTATGACGCCGATTGCGACTTGGGCCTTATCAAAGACAAAAAGGTCGCGATTGTAGGCTATGGTAGCCAGGGCCATGCCCATGCGCAAAATCTGCGTGACAGCGGCGTGGCGGATGTCGCTATCGCACTGCGTGCGGGATCGGCGACCGCTAAAAAGGCGGAAGCGGCTGGGTTCAAGGTTTTGGCCAATGCCGACGCTGCGGCTTGGGCGGATATCCTTATGGTGTTGGCACCGGATGAACATCAGGCCGCAATTTACGCCGATGATCTGCACGCAAATATGAAGCCCGGCGCGGCTTTGGCCTTTGCTCATGGCCTCAATATCCATTTCGGCCTGATTGAGCCGCGCGCCGACATTGACGTTATCATGATCGCACCCAAGGGCCCCGGCCACACCGTGCGCAGCGAATATCAAAAGGGTGGCGGCGTGCCGTGCCTGATCGCAGTTGCGCAAGACTCAAGCGGCAATGCCCATGACATCGCGCTTGCGTATGCAAGCGGCGTCGGCGGCGGACGCAGCGGCATCATCGAAACCAACTTCCGCGAAGAATGTGAAACCGATTTGTTCGGTGAACAGGCCGTGTTGTGCGGCGGTATCACCCACCTTATCCAGGCCGGTTTCGAGACACTTACCGAGGCGGGCTATGCACCAGAAATGGCCTATTTCGAATGCTTGCATGAAACCAAGCTGATCGTCGACCTTCTGTATGAAGGCGGCATTGCCAACATGCGCTATTCGATTTCGAATACCGCAGAATATGGCGACATCACCACGGGCCCACGCATCATCACCGACGAAACCAAGGCGGAAATGAAGCGGGTTCTGGCGGACATTCAATCGGGTCGTTTCGTCAAGAATTTCGTGCTCGATAACCGCGCTGGGCAACCTGAGCTGAAGGCCGCACGCAAGGCAGCGGCAGCGCATCCCATTGAGGAAACGGGCGCAAAGCTGCGCGCGATGATGCCATGGATTGCAAAGAATAAATTGGTGGATCAGGCGAAGAACTAATCTCTTTTTCCCGACTTGACTCATTTGGGGGAGGCATCGACACTGATGCCTCCCTTTTTTGATGTCAGGAGCAGACTCATGCGTAAGCTTTTATGTGCCCTTCCCCTTCTGTTTGCGGTGCCTTTGATCGCGCAAAGCGCCCCGCAAATGCCCGGAACAATGGACGTCGCCCGCGTTACCGCGGGAACCTACAACACCGACCCCGGCCATACATTGATCGGCTGGCGCGTTAGCCATTTTGGCTTCAACGATTATTTCGGCATTTTCGGCGATGCGACGGGAACGCTGATACTTGACCCCGCCAATCCGAATGCCGCCAAGGTGGATATCACTATTCCCGTTGGCAAGGTCACGACCGCCAGTGCTGGCCTGACGGGGCATCTGCTGCGCGCTGGCAAGGACGGCGGCAAGGCCGACTTTTTTGGCCCTGCCCCAGCCGATGCCAAATTCGTTTCAACCAGTGTCGCGGCTTCGGGCACCACCGCCAAAATCACCGGCAACCTCACGCTGAACGGCGTCACAAAGCCAGTCGTTCTCGACACCAAATTTTCAGGGGCCGGCAATAACCCGTTCAACAAGAAAGCCACCATCGGCTTTCACGCCACAGCCGTCATCAAACGCAGCGCATTCGGCATAAGCTATGCCGTTCCGATGATTTCGGATGAGGTAACGCTGGACATCAGCGTCGCGTTTGAAAAGGCCAGCTAAGGTCTAAATATTCTCACGCAAAGACGCGAAGGCGCGAAGGGAAGAAGATAAGGAAAAACTTCTTCTTTGTGTCTTTGCGGCTTTGCGTGATAAAAATTTCTTTGGCTTTCGCCATTCAACGAGCACTATTGTGGTTTGAACCAGATATCATCGCGGTCCTCACAAAAGGAGACGCACTTCTGTTACATTGTCACCCCCGACTTGATCGTGGGTCCATGGTCTGGCCCGTCGGTTTACACGTCTACCGCAGGCCATGTATCCCCGCATGCGCGACGATGACAGAGTTTATCACCGAAGCGCGCTTACCCCAAATAGCGCGCATCAAGGCTCGCTTTTGCCGCGCGATATTCGGCCTCAAGCTGATCCACGAATTGCGCGACGGTTTGGACTTCTTTGATCGCGCCAATACCTTGGCCTGATCCCCAAATGTCTTTCCACGCCTTGGCTTCGCTATTGCCGCCGGAACCGAAGTTCATCGTCGAAATATCGCCCTTGGGCAGGTTGTTCGGGTCCATACCGGCGCGCTCAATCGATTGGCGCAGATAGTTTCCGCTGACGCCCGTGAACAGGTCGGAATAGACAATGTCGGCGGCCTTCGCGTCCACGATATCTTCCTTATAACCGTCTACGGCATTGGCTTCCTTGGTCGCGATGAACGCGCTGCCGATATAGCCAAAGTCTGCGCCCATGGCCTGCGCCGCGAGGACGGAGGCACCATGCGCGATAGAACCGGACAGAGCGACAGGCCCGTCAAACCATTCGCGGATTTCGCGCATCAACGCAAAGGGCGACGTCACGCCCGCATGACCGCCAGCACCGGCCGCAACGGGAATGAGGCCGTCGGCACCCTTTTCAATCGCCTTATGCGCGAAACGGTCGTTGATGACGTCATGGAAGGCAATCCCGCCCCAGCTATGCACGGCTTTGTTCAATTCCTCCTGCGCGCCCAGCGAGGTAATGGTAATCGGCACCTGCCATTTGGCGCACACGGCAATATCTTCCTGCAGCCGGTTGTTGGATTTATGGACAATCTGATTCACCGCATAAGGCGCGGCAGGACGATCAGGATTGTCCCGGTTATGTGCCGCCAGCTCTTCGGTAATCTGATGCAGCCATTCGTCCAACTGGCTTGCAGGGCGGGCATTCAGCGCCGGAAACGACCCGACAACCCCCGCCTTACACTGCGCGATGACCAGTTCCGGCCCGGACACGATGAACAGCGGTGAGCCGATCACTGGAAGTCGAAGATTATCGAAAATTGCCGGAAGTGCCATGCGTCGAATCCCTTGTTAATATATTGGTTAAATACGGGTTAGCCACAGCGGGTCGTGGCTGTCAAATCCACCTTTTTGAAGAGGCCGTTCCGTAGGGTAACGTCGCCAGAGGGGCACCACGACCTAATCGCCGTGCGCACCCTCAATATAACCTAAGCCCCGTTAGCAGCGCTTAGAATGGCTCTGACGGACGCTGTGGCCACGTCCTGACTGATCCCGACGCCAAATATAATCGGACCGTCGCCAACGCGGCATTCGACATAAGCGGCGGCGCGGGCATCGGTGCCATGGCCAATGGCGTGCTCGCTATAGTCGATGATGTCCAGCCGCCCACCCAGCGCGTGCTCCAATGCGTTGGCAAGGCTGGAAATCAAGCCGTTGCCCCGTCCGCTGACGCTTTGTTCAACGCCATCTATGCGGATATTACCCGCAAATATGCGCTCGTCCTTTTGCCGCTGGCTTTGGGTTTCGTGGAAATCGATTAACCGGAACCGGCCATCACCCTTTAGATAATAACGTTTTTCAAATGCCTCCCAAATGTCACTGCTGGTCAGTTCGCGCCCGGTCGTGTCGGACAATGTTTGCACCGTGGTCGAAAAATTCACCTGCATCCGTTTGGGCAGCTTCAAACCTTGGTCCTGCTCGATCACCCAAGCCACGCCGCCCTTGCCGCTTTGCGAATTCACGCGGATCACGGCTTCATAACTGCGGCCCAAATCGGCGGGATCAATCGGCAAATAGGGCACGCGCCAGATTTCGTCATTCTGCCGTTCTTGCGCCGCGAACCCTTTTTTAATCGCGTCTTGATGCGACCCTGAAAAGGCGGTGAATACCAATTCGCCGGCATAGGGATGCCGCGGGTGTACAGGCAATTGATTGCAGTATTCAACCGTTTGGATAACTTCATCAATATCGCTGAAATCGAGGCCGGGGTTCAGCCCTTGGGTATACATGTTCAGCGCCAGCGTCACCAAATCGACATTGCCGGTGCGCTCGCCATTGCCAAACAAACAACCTTCGATGCGGTCTCCGCCTGCCAGCAAACCCAATTCGGCGGCTGCGATGCCGCTGCCCCGGTCGTTGTGCGGATGCAGGCTGATGACCACATGGTCGCGCGCGCTGATATGGCGGCACATCCATTCAATTTGATCGGCATAGACATTGGGCATGGCGGCCTCAATCGTCGCTGGCAAATTGAGGATCAGTGGCTTTGCCGCCGTGGGTTGCAACACGTCCATCACCGCCTCGCACACCTCAAGGCTGAATTCGAGCTCAGCCGTCGAGAATGTTTCGGGGCTATATTCAAAATGCCAGTCGGTTTGCGGATATTTCGCCGCTTGCTCTTTCAATATGCTTGCGCCTTCGATGGCGATCGCCTTCACGCCCGCCTTGTCGAGGTTAAAGACAATATCGCGCCACGCAGGGCTGACCGCATTGTAGAGATGGACAATTGCCCGCGGCGCGCCGGCCATGCTCTCAAACGTTTTTTCAATCAGGTCACGCCGTGACTGCGTCAGGCTTTGTATCGTAACGTCATCGGGAATGCGTCCGCTGTCGACGAGCTCGCGAATAAAATCGAAATCGGTGGCACCCGAACTTGGGAAGCCAACCTCAATCTCTTTTACGCCGACCTTCAGCAGCAGGTCGAAAAAGCGTTTCTTCTTTTCTGCCCCCATGGGGTCAATGAGCGCTTGGTTTCCATCGCGCAGGTCAGTGGAAAGCCAGCGCGGCGCGCGGTCGATGGTCCGCGTCGGCCATATGCGGTCGGGCAGATCAATTTGGGGGAAGGGTCGGTATTTACGCGATGGGTCGGAAAGCATCATGATATATGGCAACTTCGCTGAGACGCCCAGCTAGGGGCTAAATTTGGCGGTGGTAAAGCCCTTAGGCGGGTTGCCGAACATGGTCGGCAAAACAGGCACGCCTAAGGGCGTGTAAGTCGTAGTAGGAGAAGCGAAAGAGCGTTGCGCGATTTCATAACATGTCCGCGTTAGCCATATCGAGCAACATTCGTCCAGTCTTAAAATGCGTTGGGGTTGTTTAATTGCGAAAACTAGGGCGCGTCAGATTTCAACCTGGCTTCCCAGTTCAACCACGCGATTGCTTGGCAATTTGAAAAACTCCATTGCATTGGCCGCATTGCGCAGCATCCAGGAGAAAATCTTTTCCCGCCAGATCGCCATGCCGGGTATTTTGGATGCGATCAATGTCTGACGCGACAGGAAAAAGCTGGTGTGCATCATGTCAAATTTGGGACCGCACAAATCAACTAAGTCGAGGGTCGCAGGCACATTCGTCTCTTCCAAAAAGCCAAAGCGCATTTTTACGCGGTAAAAACCTTCACCCAAATCCTTACAGATTATACGGTCAGAGCTAACGACATAGGGCACATCCTCAATCTGCACGGTCAGGATGATGACGCGTTCATGCAAAATGCGGTTGTGCTTGATGTTATGGAGCAAAGCCGAAGGAACGCCGCTCGCTGCCGACGCCATAAATATCGCCGTACCGGGAACGCGGGTCGCACTATTGGCGGCGGATTTGATAAAAATGTCCATCGGCATGGTGCTTTCCGCCATGCGCTCGCGCATCAATGCCCGCCCGCGTGACCATGTGGTCAACAATGTGAAAATCACCAAACCAATTACCAAAGGCACCCATCCGCCCGATGGCACCTTTAACAAATTGGCACCCAAATAGGCAAAGTCGACGATGAAGAACAAAGCGAGGATCGGCAGCGCTTTCCACTTTGGCCATTTCCACAGCGACAGCAGGACGACCGCGATCAAACATGTGTCGATGAACATCGCGCCCGTCACCGCAATACCATAAGCTGCGGCAAGGTTGGACGATGACCGGAAAAATAGCACCAGCAACAAAACCATCACCGCAAGGCCCCAGTTAATCGCCGGAATGTAAATCTGCCCAGCGGCTTTCTCACTGGTGTGTAATATGCTGAGGCGTGGCATGAAGCCCAACTGAATTGCCTGCTGCGTTAACGAAAACGCGCCGGAAATAACGGCTTGGCTGGCGATAACGGCCGCCATGATGGTGAGGAAAATGACAGGGGTGCTTATCAGCTCCGGCACCATCAGGAAGAATGGATCACGAATGGCGGCCTGTGCCTCTTCAGGGCTCATCGACAATATCATTGCCCCCTGCCCCATGTAATTGAGCATCAGCGCGGGCAGCACGAAGAACAGCCAACTAAACTTGATGGGCCGCCGACCGAAATGCCCCATATCGGCGTAAAGCGCCTCCGCACCCGTCACAGCCAGCACAACAGTGCCCATCGCGACAAAGGCCCGAAAACCGTCAATATAGAAAAAATAGAACGCATTCATCGGGTTCAAAACGTCTAATATGATCGACGGCATCTTAGTCAAATGCATCAGACCCAAGCCTGCCAATGTCGCGAAATAGACCAGCATGATTGGCCCAAACCAAGCCCCCACCTTCGCCGTCCCGCGTGATTGGAATGCAAATAGTGCGCCGATGATGACAACAGCGATTGGCAATATCCATGCGCTAAAGCCTTCGTTCACATATTTCAGGCCTTCGGCCGCCGACAAAATCGACATGGCAGGCGTGATCATGGAATCGCCATAAAATAGCGCAGTTGCAAATACCCCGAGCATGACAAAAGGCGCAGTCCATTTCGCGCCAGCCGTCTGTCGGTTGATGAGCGCCAACAAGGCAAGGCTTCCGCCCTCGCCCTTGTTGTCGGCTTTCATGATGGTGAATACATATTTGAACGTCACGACGATCATCATTGACCAGAACACGAGGCTCAACACGCCTTTGATGTGCAACGGGTCGGGCGTTATCGGGTGGTGCCCGGCAAAGGTTTCACGGAACGCATAAATCGGGCTGGTGCCGATATCGCCGAAGACAACGCCAACAGTGCCCACGCATAAAGCCAGCAGCGAGCCTTTTGGGGCATGGCTGTGACTGTGATCCTGGTCACTATGACCAAAATCGTCTGCTTGCGGTCCAACCATATTGTTTCCCCGGCTTTTGCCCCAAACGCCACGTTTCCCGTGACTGGGGCGCGGGCAATAGCATGGAGCACTGCCCTTCACAACACAGCAATGCTGCGTTCAAAAACTATAAAAATATTTGATAATCAATTACTTGGAAGTGATATTTGATTCTGCTTGTGTCGCTTGCGCTTGTAGGGCCTTTGCCGCCTGCAGCTGCGACTCAATCCGCGTTTTCCATTTGGCTTTCGGTGTCGCCAGTGAAACAGTTTTTTCCCAGAGTAAAACCGCTCCATCAAGGTCGCCTGCAAACAATCGCGCAAGTCCCGCAAAATAATAAGGCGCAGGATGTTTAGGCCGAATTGCCCGCGCTTTATCGAACGCCAATACTGCGGGCGGCGACATTTGTCCCTCACTGGCCAGCATCAATTGTAGGCCAAGTGCGGACCATAAATCGGCATTTTGCGGCTCAGTGCGTAAGCCTGACTGGATATAAGAGGCAGACAAAGGATAATCACCCTGCTTGGCAAAGGAATCCGCCGTCACGAGCCAACGTTTCGCACTGCCAAAGCTTTCGTCCATATCCGCACGGATCTCGACCAACTGCGTTGCGCCCTCTGCACTGGCCGCCAGAGGCTGTGCTGGCGCTGGCGGTAACGACGGACGTCCCTGCAGCGCATAGCCGGTCATTGCCAACAGAACCGCTGCCGCAGCAACCTGCCACAACCCCTTTGACGACCGCACGCAATAACCCAACACAGATAGGCTGAGGAGCGATAACAACGCGAGTGCAAGCCAACCGTTCATGTGCGCCTCCGAAACAACCCGCGGGCAAGCCAAATTGCGGCAAAGAATATCAAGAAGGGCGCGATCCAGAGCAAAAGTCCAGCGCCCTTCATATCCGGTTCAAAACTGACCCATTCACCGTAGCGGTCAATCATCCAGCTTCGAATGGCTTGTGGTTTCTGACCAGCGGCGATTTGTTGACGCACCTCTGCACGCATGGTGCCGGCCATATCGGCGTCGCTGTCGGCAATAGATTGGCCCTGGCATTGAATACAGCGTAGGCCGTGCATCAGGCGCATGGCTTCGGCTTCCTGTGCGGGATCGGCGAGCTGCCGGTTGGCCAGCGCGGGCGTTGGGCCGCTACCTTGCGCCCAAACAGGCGCGGCGAGCATCAGCAACAGCGGCACGAACGTCCTCATTTCGCTGCATTCACTTTTTCAATCAGCATCGGCACATGTTCCGCCCTGATATCGCCAATATGCTGAAACAATATCGTACCGTCGCCGCCGATCACATAGGTTTCGGGAACGCCGGACGACCCAAGCTTTAGCTGCACCGCCATTTCGCTGTCCGAACCAATGCGCCGGAACGGATTGCCAAACTCTGCAAGAAAGGCAGCCACATCCTCCGGCTTGTCACGAATGGCGATGGCGTCAATCTCGACACCCGCCGACTTCAATGCCTCCAGATAAGGTGCCTCTGCCTTGCAAGGCAGACACCAGCTTGCAAAAATATTAAGTAAACGCGGCTTGCCATCGGCCATGTCTGTATTGGACAAGGCTGGAACGCCCGCCGTTGCAGCGGGCAAGGCAAATTCGGGCAGTTTTTTGCCCATCATTGCCGAATGGACTTGGTCGTCCTTGGGCACGGCAAGGCCATAGATCGCAAGCCCACCAATGAAGGCGACGACCGCAAGCGGTATCCATAACAGCCATGGCCGGTTCATGCGCGTTCCCACTTATTGATAGCAGGCTTCTTGGCGCGCCGGAACATACGGCCAAACAGCGATATCGTGCCACCAAGGGCAATCAGGACGCCGCCATACCAGATGAACGTCACAAATGGCTTCCACCAAAGACGAACCTGCCAACGGCCATCACCTTCTTGGTCAGGCTGCGCGATTACGGCATATAGCTGACCATTCCAGCGGGTAAGCAATGCCGCCTCGCTCGTCTGCATTTCGGGCTTGAAAAACTGCCGCGACTGCGGACGCAGCACAAATGTATCGCCATTTTTACCCGCGACCATTTCGCCTTCAACCGCGACCCAATTGTCACCAACAACCGGTTTAATGTCGTCCAACGTAACTTTCCAGCCAGACACTTCAGCGCTTTCACCCGGTGCAAGCGCGGTGAGGGTTTCTTTCGAAAACCCGGATTCCGCCGCCATGCCAAAGACGCTGACCGCTATGCCGAAATGGGCGATGACCATCCCGAAAACGGGCAAAGGCGTGCGCAGCAATTTGCGCCCCCGCAGCGGCAACCACGCCGCCACCGCAAGAGCCAAGGACAAGGCGATACCAAGCAGCGGGAATATGCCAATATCAGGTGCGAGCTTCCAAACGGCGATCCCGCTGCACAACAGGATCGCTGCCGCGCCGATCAGCCAATATTTGATCCGCATGATGTCGTCCCGCCGCCAGCGCAACATGGGACCAATCAGCAAAGCGAGCATCAACAGCACCATGATGGGCACCGTGGCCTTGTTGAAATATGGCGGCCCGACCGAAATCTTGTCGCCCATGGCTTCTGCCGCCAGCGGATATAGCGTGCCAATCAAAACGACCGCCAGAATGACGCTGAGGAAGATATTGTTCGCGACGATACCGCCTTCGCGGCTGATAAGCTGAAACGGCTCACCTTGCTTCACCGTCCCGATGCGCAAGGCAAAAATGACGAAAGCAAGGCCGGTGTACATCAGCATGAGCGCCAGAATGAACGCGCCGCGTTCAGGATCAACGGCAAAGGCATGAACGCTGGTCAATATCCCCGACCGCACGAGGAACGTGCCTGCCATCGACATGGCAAAAGCGACCAGTGCAAGCATGATGGTCCATGCGCGAAGCGCGTTACGGGTGGCCAATACGCTGACCGAATGCAGCAAGGCCGTGGCCGCGAGCCATGGCATCAGCGAGGCATTCTCCACCGGGTCCCAAAACCACCAACCGCCCCAGCCCAATTCATAATAAGCCCAATAGCTGCCCGCCGCGATGCCGATGGTGAGGAAAATCCAAGCGGCCAAAACCCATGGTCGCATGGCGCGTGCAAATGCTGGTCCGACCTGGTTGGTCAACAATGCGCCAAGGGCAAAGGAGAAGGCAACCGAAAGGCCTACATAGCCAATATACAAAGTCGGCGGATGAAAGGCGAGGCCAACATCCTGAAGCAATGGGTTAAGCCCTGCGCCTTCCAAAGGCGCGGGCACAAGCCGTTCAAATGGGTTTGATGCAAACAACAGAAATGCAAAGAAACCCAGCGCAATGAAAGCCTGGACCGCAAGTGTCGCATATAAAGTCTTCGCTTCAACCCGTTTTTCCAATAGCGCGATAGCTGCGCCCGATGCGGACAGCACTGATACCCACAAAAGCATCGAGCCTTCGTGATTGCCCCATGTGCCCGCCAGCTTGAAGATCATCGGCTTGTCGATATGGCTGTTGCTTGCGACCAAAAGCACCGACAGATCGGTCACATAAAACAGCCACATCAACGCGAAAAAGGCAAAAGCGCATAATGCCCCCTGCATATAAGCCGCTGGCTTAATAAGCGGGACCAATTGCCCTGCCCCGCTACGTAACAAGGTCAGTCCGCCGATAAGCTGCAGCAACGCCATCGCCGCCGCAAGCCAAAGCGCCGCCAATCCTGCCTCTGCTATCATGTCAAAGCCTTCATTATGCCAGCGCCGTCATTGCGAGAGGGTATCCTTGGTATGTTCAGCCGCATTCATGTCGATGTCGGCCAATTCCTTCGGCACGTAATTTTCATCATGCTTGGCCAGCAAGCTTTCGGCGACGAATATGCGGTCGGGGCGAAGACGACCATCGGCGACAACGCCCGATCCTTCCACGAACAAGTCGGGCGTGATGCCACGATAGGCGACCATTTGCGTGCCGCTTTGGTCCTGCACGATGAACGTTATGGAAACGCCATCGGCGGCGCGGACAATGGAACCCTTCTGCACCATGCCGCCCAGCCTTATGGCTTTTCCAGGCGCGACATTAGCGGCGGCCAAGGTTGTGGGCGTGTAGAAATAGGACGCCTCTTCGCGCAAGGCGGAAGCCGCGATCAGGCCAGCGGCCACCAATGCCACCACAGCAACCAGGGCCAATAACAAACGCTGATGCTTGGGCTTCATGACTGTTCCCGAAATGCATCTGCCAAAGCCTCGGCGCGACGCATGGAAAGATAGCTGGACAGTATGAGCCAAATCATACCGACGCCCGTGACCGCGAATGACGCGATGATGAAAGGCGCGTGGGGCATTAGCCTTGCGCCATCCGGCGCATCCGCGCTTCAATCCGCATCTCCGCCAATGCTGCGCGCATCCGCATCAGGACGAGCGCGCCGAACAACAGGCTGAAACCCGCGACGGCAACAAACAAAGGCACCAGATAGGCCGTATCAATCGACGAACCACCCAGCGTGATACTCGCCTTTTGATGCTGGCTTTCCCACCAGATTACCGAACGGTTGATAATCGGAATGTTGACCGCGCCAATCACGCCAAAGACCGCCGCCACGCGGCTCGTGTCGCCCTTCTCGCTTGAAGCGTTGGAAAGCGCGATATATCCTAGATACAGGAAGAATAAAACCAGCATGGACGTCAATCGACCATCCCAGACCCACCAGGTGCCCCATGTTGGCCGTCCCCAGATGGAGCCCGTGATAAGGCAGATCGCCGCAAAGGTCGCTCCGGGAACAGCGATGGCACGGGCAGCAACACCCGCCAACGGGTGTCGCCATACCAATTGCACGATGCTGGCAATCGCAATGCCCGTCCACCCCCCCATGCCCAGCCAAGCGGCGGGAACATGGACGAAAAGGATTTTGACGGTATCGCCCATCAAACGTTCTGTTGGCGTAAAAAACACACCCCAAATGCAAGCGCCGAGCACGAGCAGTAGCCCTGGCCAGAATAATGCTGCGGTGAGCGGCTTTGCGATACGCAAGAATCGGGCAGGATTGGCAAAGCGATGCATGATTAAGCAGCGCCTTTAGCACTGCAAAAGCGTTACGCCAACGGATTTGCGATCATCTGCCAATAAGCTTTTGCGCCATATTGTCCGCAACTTCGGCAGGGGTCAGCCCGGTCGAATCACTTTCGGACCAGATGGCCGAAAGACGCCCCGGAATGGCGTCGATGCGCCTGTTGATTTCCGCGTCATCGGCATTTTCTATCTGGCGTAAAACATTGATAATGCCGCCTGCGTTGATGACATAGTCCGGCGCGTAGAGGATGCCCCTATCCGCCAACATCCGGTCCTCCGAACCTGTTGCCAATTGGTTGTTCGCGCCGCCAGCAATCGCGCGAACTTTTAAGGCGTTCACGCTGGCTTGCGTAACTATGGCCCCCAAAGCACATGGGCTGAAGATATCTGCATCGACGGTCATGATCGCGTCGGCAGCAACGCTATTGCCGCCCAGTTCCGCAGCCAGGTCGGCGGCACGTTGTGCATCGACATCGGCCAATGTCAGCTTTGCCCCTTGTGCCGCAAGATAACGCGCCAGACCGCCGCCAACACTGCCAACGCCCTGAATAGCGACGTGCACGCCCGACATGCTATCGGTGCCAAAGGCATGCTTTGCCGCCGCCTGAACGCCCAGATATACACCGCGCGCCGTATAGGGGCCGGGATCGCCGCCTTGCTCCGGCAGTCCGGCAACATGCGACGTGACCTTCGACAAGGACACCATGTCTGCTTCAGACATGCCGACATCCTGCGCCGTGATATATTTCCCGCCGAGCGAATCCACCGCGCGGGCAAATGCGTCGAGCATATCCTGCTTTTTGGTGCGCGCAGCGTTGGCAAGAATGACCGCTTTGCCGCCGCCGGCAGAAAGCCCCGCCATCGCGTTTTTGTAGCTCATGCCACGCGACAGGCGCAGCGCATCTGTAATCGCGGCCTGGGAATCGCCATAATGCCAAAAACGGGTTCCGCCCGCAGCGGGCCCCAAATGGGTAGAATGCACCGCGATAACGGCCCTTAGCCCCGTCGCAAGGTCGTCAAAGACATGCACCGCCTCGTGCGAGTCAAAATCAGGCAGGTCCCAAATGGCGGGCATGATATATTTCCTTGTGCGAAAATGGCCCTTGGGCGTTCGGAATCATATTGCGTTAAAACGTAATAATATTACGCGATGCAAATGTCACACAGATTTTGGCGTGGAAGAAATGGGGCGACCGAGGGGTCTTGAACCCCCGACCTCTGGTACCACAAACCAGCGCTCTAACCAACTGAGCTACGGTCGCCATAGCGCCACTGAGGCAGGCGCGATCCCGTTTTTCGGTCTAAGCCTAGACCTTGAATATGTTATGTGCCGAGCCTTCCCCCGGCACAACGAATATCTTATTTTTTGAGGCTGAGGCCACCAAAACGCTTGTTAAACTGGGCCACGCGGCCACCAGTGTCAAGCATACGGCCCGAACCACCGGTCCATGCCGGGTGCGACGTCGGATCGATATCCAGAGCGAGGGTGTCACCTTCCTTGCCCCAAGTGGAGCGCGTTTCGAAGATGGTGCCATCGGTCATCTGCACCTTGATCATGTGATAATCGGGGTGAATGTCGGCTTTCATATATAAATCCTTTGTTCAGTCACCGGTTTCCGACCGGCAACCCTAAATTCGGAAGCGCCGCGCATAGCGGGGAGCGGACGCGATAGCAACATGGAAATATTGCAGAGCCCGG
>Ga0208327_1000145_pt1 | contig 18614 bp, 10 predicted proteins | sample LakMenEpi26Jun08_FD_150733 | JGI IMG/M metagenome (GOLD analysis project Ga0208327, IMG submission 150733) | Freshwater microbial communities from Lake Mendota, WI - 26JUN2008 deep hole epilimnion (SPAdes) | ecosystem: Environmental > Aquatic > Freshwater > Lake > Epilimnion/Euphotic zone ...
CCCGCCACAAGCGTACGGTTCAGGCGCGTCCAGGATTCCCGGGTCCCAGAGAGTCGGAGGATGGAGACCCGGGCGATATATTCCTCTGTCTCCTCATCGAAGGGGAGCGAGATGGTCATCTCCTCGGAGACGCCAAGATCGTAGGGTTTGAGCCAGATGGTCGCCTTGAGCATCGGCACGAGATCCTCCCGCCCCCCAATGCCGGGTCGCGGAGGGCCGGCATGGAAGCTTCCAGACCCCCCCTCGCCGTGGTCGACCAGGAACCGGTGGAAGAAGGCAATCACGGAAATACGTTCGCGGGGAGTGAAGGTGAAGGGAAGAGTGAAGGAGATCTCGTCACCTTCGGGATCGGGCATGCTCCAGCCCGAATCCTCGCTCGGCGCGGCGATCTTCATCGCGGTGCGCGCGGGGAAGATCGTTGAGAAGAAAACGGCGGCGCTCACGGCAAGGGAGGCAATGATGGTGGAGGGTCCGGCAAAGGTCATGTTCAGGCCACCGGTCAGGTCAAGCAGGGTCAGGACATACCCGGTTCCCTGGGCCAGCAGATATCCGAGAACAGCTCCGACGACGGAGTAAACAAAGGCTTCGGCGAAGAACATGAAGAAGATGTAGCGGGGGGCGATGCCGACGGCATTGTAGACATAGATCTCGTCCCGGCGCTCGTATACCGAACCCTTCATCGTGTTGAGAACCGTCAGCGCAGCGATCACAAGCGGCATGATCATGTCGAGCAGACCCTGGACCGAGGAGGAGCGTGCGTAACTACCCGAGTAAGCGACACCATCAAGCCCGAAGAAGTTTGTCGTTCCCGTCTGTTCGAGGAATCGGAAAACGACATCACGTGCCTCACGGTATCCAAGTTTGTCGAGGATGACGGCGCAGGATGGCTTCTGGAGCTTACCATTTGCAGGATCAGTGTCCGGTTTACTGGACATCAAGACGACATCCTCCGCGAGGATGCGCGGGTCTTCCAGCCTGAAGACCACGTTCCATGCGGCATCTCTAACGAGATCGTGCAGCGCCGTGATATCGGGCGGAAGGATCCCCCTGCCGTCGATGTCATGGAGATCATTGAGCTTCTGGGAATCGAAGATCCCGGCAACACGGAATGGGGCGCCGTTGATGGTGACACGTACGGAAGTCGGTCCGTTCACCTGCTCCGGAGTCACGCCGAGGTCAGCGGCGATGCGGTCGGAGATGATGACCGGACGAGGTTCGCCGCGGGTAGGATTGGACGGGAACCAGTAAGGTTTGGTAAGGAGGGATATCTTCCCCGCCAGAGGTTCCTTGCTCTCAAACAGCAGGATCGAGCGGGCTTTCGTGCTGCGTCCGTTGAAGGCACCCTCCGGAGGACGGATCTCGATCTCGGGATTATTCCTTTCTTCGGATGGCCAACTGGTGGATCCAACGTAATAGGAACGGGTACAGACCGGAAACTGCTCCCTGAACCTGGACTTCAGCGCAATAATCTCCGAGTCATCCAACGGTCGCCCGTTCTGCTTCTTGACCAGGAGGCCCTGGTAGGGGGCCGGGCCGAGCGTGATCTGCTTCTCGGTAAGGCCGGAACGCACCGAGGTGAAGGCAATCATCGCGAAGGTGATGAGAATCAAGGTGGCGCATGTGAGGCCGGTACGAACCTTGCGGCGGTGCATGTTGTTGAGACCGAGCATGAACGAGGTCATGACGATCCCCATGGTGTTGACCCCCGCTCCCTCCGCGTTACCGCGGAGTCGCTGGAGAAGTTCGAGGTTTTGGCGGAATTTTCCGGCAAAGAGGAGCGTCATTCCCCCGGCAATGAGCAGGATCACAAAACCGAGCAGAACCATGACCGAGGAGCGGATGATCTCGAAGGCTGGATGCATCAGGCGCAGCATGAGGAAAACGGAAAGGAAAATGAGCACCTGCGCGGCTAACTGCCTTCGAATGTCCGAGAAGCCGGTTACGAGTTTCTCGAAGAAGAAGGTGAATGGGACCAGCAGTCCTAGATACCAGAGAATACTGATGACCGCCCCGCTGATGTTGGAGCGCAGGATGGGATGTATCAGGGTCGAGTAGGCGGCCGACTCCCTGGCTGACTGGAGCGAGTCGAGCAGGGAAATGCCGGGGGCAAGGGCGGCATCGAGCAACTTGCGACTGTGCTCGATGAACTCCTCAGTGCCTCCATCCACCATGTGACGTCGCTTCTGAAGCGAGGCCCGCTCGCTATTGAGTGAGAGCATCGACTCCGCCATCGGGATGTTCATGGAGGGGAAGATCGGGTGGTCGGCGGGAAGGTAGCCGGCTCCGTTGATCCCTCCGGATCGATTCGATCTCGCCGTCGGGCCGGGATTGATCAGGAAAGAACGGATCGACTGGAGAAGGGGGTTGTCAGCTTCCCCTCCACGCATCGCCGCATAAAAAAACTCTCCGGGAGGAACGAAAAGGGTAACCCCTCCAGTCAGCTTGTCGCCACTCGGCTTGTATGTGGCGGAGTGGACGAAGGGGGATAGCCCCTCCCTGGTGAGAAGACTCGTATCGGTGTAGTCTCTCATGCTCTGTGGATCAGTCAGATCCAGGAAGGAGACAGGCGCGACGCGGAAGAGGACCAGGTTGACATCATGATGCTCAGGTTCCGACATCGGGAGTTTTTCGGATTTGAAGAGCGTGCTGCCCGTCACATCCTTGACCCAGGAAATGATGCCCCCCTTGCCGAACCAGAATGCCTGGGGACTCAAATTTTCGACGTCTAGGGTGAAGTCGGCAGGGCTCCCCGCAAGCTCGAAGCGGCCGTAGGGATCGGTCATCAGAAGCACTTGGCGGAAGTGCCCGGGGGATTTATCCCTGTAATCATCATTGTTTACGGTGGCCCCGACCAGAGTTCCCTCCAGGGCGAAGTTGGGAACCACGGAAGAGCCCACATTGGAGGCGAGGGCTCGGCCACTGAGGCTTCGGATTAATGCATGTGCCGGAGGGCGGTAGGCGGAGGGGCGGCTGGCGATTGTAAGCGCCAGATCACCGAAAAAGTCGAGCGACTGCCCTAGACCCTCCGAGGAGGCCTCTCTTTCACTTGAGCGCGGGAGCAGTAGTTTTTGATAGGAGGCAAGTCGGTCGGTATTCACGACGGTAAATCCCGGAATCAAGAACTGGTTCCAGAACTTGGAGCCGACCGGCATCTGACCTACGTTTTGATAATTTTTTGAAAACGCTGGCTGCCAGAAGGGTCCCAATTCGATGCTTTTCCTGAACTCAGCCTTGCGGATCACGTCCTGAAGCATCGGCGGCATCTCGCGTTCCAACCCCTCGGTGAACCGCCTTCCTCCGCGGTCACTGTCCGATGGCAGCAGCGCAAGGGAGGACTTCGAAGACGTGGAAGGCTCGCCGGAAGCCGGGAGCATGCGCGGTGAGGCGGCAATGACCGACTGATAGCTGGAAGCAAGCTCGTGGATCGATCGGTCGCTTTCAAGCCGGCCTTGTTTGAATCTGTGATAGGCGGCGAGCTTCCCGATCCTCTCCTGAAGCCGTTTGCGAATATCCGTCGAGGCAATCGTCCCATGCTGCTTCTCCAGGAGTGTCGCCACGGAAGCCGAGGAGGCGGCCTTGAATGCATTCTGATAGGCAATTGCCTTCTGAAGATTGTCGTAGAGTGGGCCCGAGGAGACGAAGTTGCCGGCCCTGGCGATGGCAAGCTTTGCCTGCAGGACCTGCTCCCCGGACTCGAAGACCAGAGTGTTGAGGACCGTGGCGGTCTGGGCATCGAGGAAGGCTCTGGCACCTGGGTCGAGTTTAGAGAGATCACGGAGCGTGACCTCTGGATCGGAGAGGAAGAGCGGATCCTTCATCAGATCCAGGCAGGCATCAACATGACGAAGGGAGCGTGTATTTTCAGCGAGTTCGCCTTCGATCCGCCGGGAGATGCTGACCTGGGCGTCGGCAGGCCCGAATGCGGCGACGACAGCGGCCTCGCCGATGCCACCCATCATTTCAGCACCGTCGAGAATGAAGATTACATCGCGTTGAAGCGTGTCGCGGTAGAGCGAAAGTCCCCGGGCAAGAGAAAGCACCATGGCAGGGGAGAAGGCATGGATCGAACCATCGACCATTGATGGGAGGATACCGTACGTGTCGTAGTGACCGGTGATGACGAGTGCCTGACGGGTCGGCTTGGCGGCCTTGAGGACCCCGATGACGGAGGTGTTTTCGACCTCGCGGTAGCGCTGCTCGAGGCGGATCGAGACCTCTCTCCCAAGGTGTTTCAGGATCTCGGGAGTGGCATAGGCCCGGAGGAAGTTGACCGGGATGGTCGAGACCATTTTGTTCGGGAGCAGAGGGGTCCATGCCGCTTCAGTTGCCCCTTTGCCGGTGATGATAAGGCCACTGATACCGAGTTGGGCATAGCGGCTCCAGTCCAGGTCATAGGGGGCATCCGCCATATCGACCACACCGATGATCCCCGAAAAGTCGTCCCGCGTGGCGATCGTTTTTTTATCAAGGAGGACAAGGCGCCCTTTCAGCCCGCCCTCAGGGGTCGCCACGGGCTGGAAGAGATTGGGCATGAAGGGGTGGAGTTCCACTCCCGGCAGGGGATGCCCGTCAGGGAAGAGGATCTCCGAGATATCCGTGACCGGGGCGACAACCATGTCACGGCGCTCGATCACCTGAAGCCCGGCGGCGCGGAGTTGCCCCGCCAGGAAGTCCGCCACCGCAGCGTGTCCCGGCTGTCCAAGGCCCCTGGGACCGAAGGATGCGATCTTGGTCCGAAGGGCGTCGATTTCTTGACGATTGAACGCTTTTCGGAGCTCCGATGAGTCCAAGGCCGCCCGGGTACTGATACCCTCGGTCCTGAGCGGCGGTGAGAAAAGGATCAGGAAGCCGGCGAGGGCCGCCACGAGAAGGACCAGAAAAAGAAAGACCGAGAGGAGAGGACGATTGAATGTCGCCGGGATTTCCGACCGACCATGGGGAGCGTGTTTTTCTCTCTTCATGGGAGGGCTCCGTAGACCTGTTCAACCCCACGGGACCTAAGGATGGCGGCGCAGACAAACCAGAACACCCAACTGGCCACCGATCCCGTGAAAACGCCGACAAAGAACGGCTGGAGCAACGTACGGACAGCCTTGGCCCCGCCGAACCGCACGAAGAGGAGGCGGAGCACCCATGCCACGAGGAGGCTTCCCCAGATACCAAGGCACATGTGGGAGGGACCGAGAATAAAGCCGATGGGGTGGAGCCAGAAGCCTGCAAAAAGCTGGCGAAGCAATGTGAGAATGACTGCTCCAGCCCCTCCATAGATGTATCCCAAGTTCTCGGGGGAGAGTGCTTGCCCCCCCGCGCTGGCACCAGAAGCTGCAACGGAGAGCTTGGAAGTGAAGTCGCCAAAATACCAAGGCTTGGCCTCGAAAGCCCATGCATAGCGCATGGAGCCCCCCCCGAAGGAGAAGGCACCCTGAAGGAAGACCCAACCACCCAGGATCAGTCCCCCGGCGACGCCGAGGATGATGATTCCCAACACATGACGCGGGTTGATGCGGTAGCGGCGTCCGAGTTCCATGATCTCGAGTTGGGCCCCGGGGATCAGGAAAAAGACAGCTACCGAGAAAATGAAACTGGTAATGAAGGAGAGCAGGATCATGTTCGGGCCCAAGAGAGGAATCCCGCCAACCAAGAGCAGGAGCAGACCCGCGTTGTTGGGTGTGAAATAGCCATTCGGCACACCAGCCTCCGCGCGGAATTTCGAGGAGACCATCCCGATGAGGAGCATGTACGTGATATAGAGTGCCATGCCCCATGGTGAGACGCCGACCCATGTTCCCCAAACCAGGGATCCGCCAAGCACGGCCGCCAACAGGATGTATGCGGCGCGGTAGCTGACAGCCTCTCCGGGGTGAGCAGGATCGGGCGCAGGCGGTTTCACGGCCTTGCAAATCGTGTTCCAGAGGTACTTGTATGAGAGAATCAGGACAATGATACCGTAGCAGAGGAATCCGGCGGTCTGCTGTTGTTGGGCGAACGGGTAACCCTGCTGGCCTTCCCACCCTGTCCAGAAACCGATAATGTAGAGAGCACGGAAAGCAAAAAATCCCACCACAAGACTCATGAGTACGTTGAGTTCCACAAAGACGGCGACCGCCACGAAGAGTGCTGTCACTTGGAATGTCACATGGTCCCAGAAATGGCCCCACGACGCCTCGTTGAAATAGGGTTTGAGATCCACCAGGATCCCGGTGTCGGGGACGGCTGGATTGTAGAAATGGAATCCGCGGAGAAGTCCCCAACCCAGACCGAGTGCCACCCCGATCCACATCACGCGCATCGTCCAGAGACGGGGTAACCCTTGGCCTTCACCGGGTTCGCCCAGCATCATGGAGGGAATCCGCGCCAGCGGAAGGGAGTAGCGCTCACCCTCCATCCATTGGCGTCTCATGATGGCGTTGATCGCGAGGAATCCGGAGAGGAGCAGGATCAGAAGCGAACCCCAGGTGACGGCCGGGACCAACCACTCGCGCGGAGGGCAGTAGGCATTGAAGAGGAAAGCAACCCCATCCGCGCTGATGAGGTTGGCTGGACGGGGCACGATACCCACACGGTTCTCGGGAGGGATCGTTGCATAGACCGAGGCCGGCATGGTCACGATTCCGCTGTAAGTCAACTCCATCGCGGAAACATTCATCAGCTTCGGATCGCGGATCACGACCAGTCCCTGACCGGAAAGCCCGAACTCCAGTTCGACCTCCTTGGCATCGCCCAGATCCGAGAAAACAAAGCCATAGTTGCCGACACGCACGAAACCATCCGGCTGAATTTTGCTGGGGGAGGCCGCATCCCGGCTTTGGATAGGTTGTTGGTAGATCTGGCTCCCCGGCACGCGGGCCCGCACGAAGTAAAAGGCATCGCCACCCAGTTTCCCTGCCTTGGACTGGAAACTGATGAGATAAGGCTCACCGGGGACGACCCCGCCCGAACTGCGGTCGCCTAGCTTGAGAAGGACCGTTTGATGAACGATTTCTCCCGGTGCAACTCCCTCCAACTTGATCTCTCCGGGAAAGGCACCCTTAAGCAGATTCGGCCCATGCGGCCAGAGACGATCGCTGAAAAAATCCATCTTCTTGAAATCGCCGGAGCGGGGAATTGTCGACGTGATACCGATAACCCGGTGCCAGAAACCCTGTGTCATCAGAGGCGCCGCGATCACCATTGTGTAAAAGACACAGAGGAGTTCGGCGCGCGATAGCAACTGCCAGCGAAGGCGCGTTAAGACCGGAAAAACCACGGCAAGAAAAAGGAGAAAGATCGCCACGCCAGGCAACGGCAGCGCGAATTCGGCACCCGCCGAGATCATGTTGATCATCACCGTCGAGTACTGGATCGAAAGGGAAAGGCAGAGCAATGCCAGCAGCGAGGCAATGACCGATCGAGGCGTCAGCGCGGGCACCCAGTGCGCCCTGTCGCCATCGGTTCGGCTCGTCGGATTATCCAGGGATTTCATCAAGAGGGCGACAGGATGGGGGTTGAGGCGCGGAGTAATCGTTCTTTTTTCCGAAACAGGACGGAGATCGACCCCTTACCGGGGGGGAGTTACTAATACCACCAACAGGAAAAATCCAGCGGCAAATTACCCCCAGGCACCGACCTCATCGCAAGATTCAATCCGAACTCCGAAGATGCAAGAGATGCAACCTGCGAAAGGGTTGAGACGTGACATGGCATGAAGTTGGCAAAGCGTCAGGGCGGCTGCGGTAAGATTTTTGCACCCTTTGAAAGGGAGTTCTTTCCCTTTCAAAGGGTGCTGTGTATTAGTCGGGCTTATCCATTTTTTCCCATGAATATCCACGAATTTCAGGCCCGAGAACTCTTTGCCGAATTCGGCGTCGCCACCCAACCCGGACGAGTCGCCCACACCCCTGCGGAGGCCGAGTCTGTGGCCACCGGCCTGAGCGGAGGGAGGTTGGTTGTGAAGGCCCAGATCCATGCCGGCGGTCGCGGCAAGGGAACCTTCAAGAACGGATTCAAAGGGGGCGTGCATCTCTGCGACAGCCCCGCAGAAGCCAAGGATCTCGCCTCCAAGATGCTCGGTCAGGTGCTCGTCACCCATCAGACCGGTGCCGAGGGCAAGGAAGTCGGCAAGGTCTTCGTCGGCGAGGCAGTAGACATTGCCCGCGAGCTCTATTTCGCGATCCTCATCGACCGCGCCACCTCCCTCCCCGTCGTCATCGCCAGCACCGAGGGGGGCGTAGACATCGAGAGCGTTGCCGAGAAGACCCCGGAGAAGATCCTCCGCCTTTCCATCAATCCCTTCCTTGGCATCATGCCCTACCAGACCCGCCTGATCGCCGCTTCGCTTGGCCTCACCGGTCCGCTGATGAACCAGGCCTCCAAGCTCTTCACCAACCTCTACCGCCTCTTCATCGAGCGCGACTGCTCCATGGTGGAGGTGAATCCCCTCGTCGTGACGACCGACGGCCGACTCATGGCCCTCGACGCGAAGTTCAACTTCGACGACAACGCTCTCTACCGCCAGCCCTCCATCGTCGCCATGCGCGACGTCACCGAGGAGGATCCGCGCGAGGTCGAGGCCTCCAAGCACAGCCTCAACTACATCGGTCTCGACGGGAACATCGCCTGCCTGGTGAACGGCGCGGGTCTCGCCATGGCCACCATGGACATCATCCAGCATGCCGGCGGCAGTCCTGCCAACTTCCTCGATGTCGGCGGCGGAGCCACCCGCGAGCAGGTCGCATCGGCCTTCCGCATCATCCTTGCCGATTCCCGCGTGAAGGGGATCCTGGTCAACATCTTCGGCGGCATCATGGACTGCGACGTCATCGCCAACGGCATCGTTGAGGCCGCGAAGGAGACAGGCCTCTCCATCCCGCTTGTTGTCCGCCTGGAAGGCAACAACGTCGAGGCCGGCAAGAAGACCCTCGCCCAGAGCGGCCTCAAGCTCGAGAGCGGGGAGAACATCCTCGACGCCGCCAAGAAGATCGTCGCCGCCGTCCAGGCCGCCGCCTAAGCAAGCTTTCCACCGTCACCTTCACCTTTCACTTTTCTCACTCATGTCGATCCTCGTCACTCCCGACACCAAGGTACTCATCCAGGGCATCACCGGCAGCTTCGGAGCACGCCACGCCAAGCTCAGCCTCGACTACGGCACCAAGGTGGTCGCCGGCGTCACCCCGGGCAAGGGAGGCCAGCTCTTCGAGAATCAGGTTCCCATCTTCGACACCGTCGAGCAGGCCGTGAAGGAGACCGGGGCAACAGTTTCCGCGGTCTTCGTCCCGCCCCCGTTCGCCGCCGACGCGATCCTCGAGGGTGTCGCCGCCGGACTCCACCTTGTTGTCGCCATCACCGAGGGTATCCCCGTCATCGACATGATGAGGGTCAAGGAGGCCATGAGGGGATCCAAGACCCGGCTCATCGGCCCCAACTGCCCCGGCCTCGTCACTCCCGGTACCGGTGACAAGTCCCACGGCGGATGCCGCATCGGCATCGCTCCCGGCTACATCCACAAGAAGGGGAATGTGGGCGTCGTCTCCCGCTCCGGCACCCTCACCTACGAGGCCGTCTGGCAGCTCACCACCCGCGGTTACGGCCAGAGCTCCTGCGTCGGAATCGGCGGCGACCCGATCAACGGCACCTCCCACCTCGACATCCTCAAGATGTTCAACGAGGACCCCGAGACCGAGGCGATCATCATGATCGGCGAGATCGGCGGCACCGCCGAGGAAGAGGCCGCAGCATGGGCTGCCAAGCATTGCAAGAAGCCGATCGCCGGCTTCATCGCGGGAGCCACCGCGCCGGAGGGACGCCGCATGGGTCACGCCGGAGCCATCGTCAGCGGCGGCCACGGCACGGCCGCCAGCAAGATCGCCGCACTGCGCGAAGCGGGAATCGAGATCGCCGAGACCCCTTCCGACATGGCCGACGCCCTCATCCGCCGGATGAAGCGGGCCTGACCCACCTTTTCACTTCCAACCCAACAACCTCTCACTCCCATGCCTGTCATCGCCAAAGGACTCGAAGGTATCGTCGCCAACTCCACCACGCTCAGCGATGTGCGCGGCGAGGATGGCATCCTCATCTACGCCGGATACAATATCAACGAACTCGCCGGCAAGGTCAGCTACGAGGAGGTCGTCTACCTCCTCTGGCACGGAGAACTTCCCAACAAGGCCCAGCTTGAGGCCCTGCATCAGGAGCTTGGTTCCCAGCGCGAACTCCCGCAGGGAGTCATCGACTTCCTCAAGTCGGCCCCCAAGGATGCCAACCCCATGGATGTCATCCGCACGGGAGTCTCCATGCTCGGCCTCTACGACAAGGTGCCGACCGGCGAGATCGATCCCGTCAAGAACCGCCACCGCGCAGTCTCCCTAACCGCCAAAGTCGGCGTCATCGCGGCGTACTATCACCGCGCCCGCCTCGGCAAGGATCTACCACCCGTCTGCACCGATCTCGGTGAGGCCGCCCACTTCCTCTACCTCCTCAACGGAGAGGTGCCGACCGCCGAGGCCGCTAAGACCCTCGATGTCGCCTACGTCCTCCATGCCGATCACGGCATGAATGCCTCCACCTTCTCCGCGCGCGTCACGATCGCCACGCTGAGCGACATCTACTCGGCAGTGACCTCGGCCATCGGCACGCTCAAGGGGCCCCTTCACGGCGGTGCCAACGAGGGAGTCATCCACATGCTTCAGGAGATCGGCGACGAGACCAAGGTCGACGGTTGGGTTGAGACTGCACTCGCCACCAAGAAGAAGGTCATGGGCATCGGTCACCGGGTCTACAAGACCCTCGATCCCCGCGCCCCCCACCTCCGCTCCATGGCCGTTCAGCTCTGCGAGCAGCTTGGAGAGGGCAAGTGGATCCGCATGTCGGAGCGCATCGCCGAGCTCATGAAGGAACGCAAGGGGCTGAATGCCAATGTCGATTTCTACTCGGCCACCGTCTACTACTCGCTCGGCCTTCCGACCGACATGTTCACCCCGATCTTTGCGATCGCCCGGACCTCCGGCTGGACGGCACATATCCTGGAACAGCTCGTCGACAACAGGCTCTACCGCCCGCTCAGCGAGTACGTCGGCCCTGCGGTCGGCAAGACGGTGGTTCCTTTGGATCAACGCGCTTAAATGCGCTGACTCCCCCAAAAAGCGGGATGAAATCCATGCTGTCATCCCTCCGGATCCTTTTCCCGGCCAAGGCGGATAATACGATCCTTGGCTCCAGGATTCCCTTTTATGCATTCGTTCTCCTGACGGTAATCGGTACCGTCAGGAGTTTCATTCACATGCTCGCCCCCGATGCCGGGCTGGCCTCCATCGCGGGTCTGGATCTGAGTTTTGCGGGCTCCAAGGACGTTGTTTTTTTCGGATCCCAGTGGGGAGCCGAGCAGCTGATTTACGCGATCATCCAATGGGCGGTGATCATTCGTTACCGTTCCCTCATCCCGGCCATGTGGCTGGTTCAGTTTTTTGAGACATTCCTGAGGATGTTCGTGGCTCACATCAAACCGATCACCTTTTCCCACACCCCTCCGGGAGCCATTGAGGACAAGATCTACATTCCCCTTACCCTCTGCATGGCTACATACGCTCTCTGGAGCGCAACCCGATCCAAGGAAAAGTCTCTTTAGGTTTTGGATGTTGGCGGACGAAAACGCCACTGCATGTCGCGGGAGGGGGAGAATTTTCCGGCATACCCTCGGCAAAAGTAAGCGTTTTCACCATACGAAGGGGTGGAGTGGTCATCCTTTTCCCATGGTAGATTGAGTTCATGGGAAAGCCTACGTCCGGTGCCTTGAACAAGGCTGAATTTTGCGTGGCTGAGCTTCTTATACCATCTCCCCTCTTATTCAGGTGGAATCAGCTGGTTCTTTCGGCGATGGGCGTTGTTGTCATCCCTCGGGTTATCTTCAGGGTGTGAAGAAATCCTCCGCCCCATGACCCCCGCCTTTCCGATCACACGGCAGGATGGGGGATCATCATGGCATTCCCTGGAGCTGGAAGCTGTCAGCAGGGTGCTTGGGGTCGATCCCAAAAGGGGATTGGAGAACGGCGAGGTGACCGGGAGGCGAGAGGAGTCGGGCTGGAACACACTCCCAGAGGCACGTACCCGACCGCTTGCGATTGTCTTTATCGGACAATTCGCCAGCCCTCTGATCTACCTCCTGCTTGCGGCCGCGATCATCGCCTTGGTCATGGGGGACCGGCGTGATGCGATCGTCATTCTGGGTGTTTTGATCATGAATTCCCTGATCGGCACCTTCCAGGAGGGACGGGCCGAACGAACCATGGACGCCCTCAGGAGGCTTACCCTGGCAAGGGCACGGGTTATGAGGAACGGGATCGAGCAGGAAATCACAGCCCGGGAGCTGCTTCCGGGGGATCTGCTTCTTCTCTCCGCAGGGGACTTGATCGGGGCGGACGCACGCGTGATCCAGTCTGCCTACCTGAGCACCGACGAGTCGGCCTTGACCGGGGAGTCTCTGCCCGTTTTTAAACAGGCCGATCCCCTTCCGCCGGCAACCTCCCTGACGGATAGGAACAATATGCTCTACTCGGGGACTCATGTCGCCACGGGGCGTGGAAGAGCTCTCATCATCGCTACAGGGATGAAGTCGGAGTTGGGTAAGATTGCGGCCCTTGCCACATCCACGATCGAACCCAAGACACCGCTGGAGGTGCGGATCAACCTGTTCGGCCGTTCTCTTGCCCTTGCTTCCGCCCTGATCTTTCTCGTAATTCTCGGATTTGGAATGGCTCGGGGTCTCCCTTTTCAAGAGATCCTGATGGTGGCACTCAGCCAATTGGTCTCCGTGGTTCCGGAAGGACTCCCGGTCGCCATGACCATCGCCTTGGCGGTGGGCATGCAGCGGATGGCCCTTCAAGGAGCTGTCGTGCGACGCCTCGGGGCGATCGAGACACTGGGATCAACCAGCGTCATTTGCAGCGACAAGACCGGAACCCTGACAAGAAACGAGATGACCGTCGCCCGGCTCTGGCTTCCCGACACCGAAATGATGGAGGTGAGCGGCGAGGGATATGCCCCCGAAGGGGTGATCGCCCGGGGAGGGCTTCCGATCAATGAGGCGATGAGACGATCCCTCCATCCACTCGCCGAGTCGCTGCTTCTCTGCAACGACGCCAGCCTTCTCCCGCCCGACGCGGGGCATCCACGATGGCACATTCTGGGGGATCCCACCGAGGCGGCCCTACTTACACTTGCCGGCAAGCTTGGCTCGGGCATGGAAGAAGTCAGGGGACGATGGCAGCGCGTCTCAGAGATGCCGTTTCACCCTGCCTCCAAAATCATGGCGACACTGGATCGCAACGGCGACTCCCTCTTCAGGATCTCGCTCAAGGGAGCCCCAGAAGTGATCATCCCCCTATGCGCCCTGGCAGGCTCGGCAGGGGGTGTCATGCCGCTGGATTTGACTATGAAAGCGAAGGCTCTCGGAATTGCCGGGGAGATGTCGGGTCAGGCACTTCGCTGCCTTGCGGTGGCCGCGTGGGATCATCCCCTGCTTCTTGAGCAGGACGGAGTGGAACAGTTTGCCGGAAAGCTCACCCTGCTCGGCCTGGTGGGTCAGATGGATGCTCCCCGCGAGGAAGTCGCCGAGGCGCTGGAGTCGAGTGCATCAGCCGGGGTACGCACCATCATGCTCACCGGTGATCACAAGGCAACGGGTCTCGCCATTGCACGAAAGCTCGGAATCGCAAAGGAGGGGGACATCGTCATGGAGGGATCGGAATTGGAATCCCTTCCGGATGATGCGTTGCCGGACGCCCTTCGGCGCATCTCTGTCTTCGCGAGAGTTTACCCCGAGCAGAAGCTCAGGATCGTCGAAGCCCTTCAGGCCGGCGGCGAGATTGTCGCGATGACGGGAGACGGTGTGAACGATGCACCTGCGCTGGCAAGGGCGGATGTCGGGGTGGCCATGGGAATCAGCGGGACGGAGGTCGCCAAGAGCGCGTCGAGGATCGTCCTCACGGATGACAACTTCGCGACACTCATCGCCGCCATCCGCGAAGGGCGCATCGTTTACCGGAATATCAAGAAAGTGATCCTTTTCCTTTTTGCGACCTCCCTCGACGAAGTGATAGTGCTCCTGCTGGCGCTCTTTTCCGGTCATCCCCTCCCCTTGGCGGCAGTGCAGATTCTCTGGATCAACGTGGTTACCGAGAGTGTCGCCACGGTGAACCTTGTGATGGAAGGAGCCGAGGGTGATGAGATGCGGCACCCCCCGGTGCCCCCGGATGATCCCCTCCTCGATCGGGAGATGATGAAGCGACTCCTCGTGATGGTCTCTTCCTCCGTGCTAGTGGTGTTCGGGTTCTACGTATGGCGTCTCTCCACGGGGGTTCCCTTCGTGCTGGTGCAGAGCGAGACCTTCACACTGATGGCTGTGTCACAGTGGTTCAACGTGCTCAACTGCAGAAACCGGATCCGATCCGCCGTGGATTCCAGGGTATTCAGGAACGTCTGGCTCACGGGAGGGCTACTCTGCGGCATTCTCCTCCAGTTGATCGTCATCTACAGCGAACCGCTCAACCGCTACTTCCATACCACCCCGATCCCCCTGCGGGATCTCCTGTTGCTCATCGCGCTTGGGAGTTTCGTTCTCGTGCCCGAGGAGATCCGGAAACTCCTCAAACGAAGGAAACTTCGCATGGGGCTCGGAGGAGAAGATTGAAGATTGAGGTTCTCGGCAAGTTGTCAGCGGAAGGAAATCCAAAAACAGGAAAACAAGAGGCAGGACAGAGGCCTGGAAGTTTGGTTGCAAAGCCAGGCATCCAAGCGTCAGCCGTAGAAAAGGCGCGTGGGAACGCGGCTTTGCTTGCCTCGCTGATGCGATGTCATTTGAGGCTTAGGCCGAGAAGTCCGAAGCTCAGCAGAGCAAGGATGCCTGATTGGGGACGATCGGCAGACAAATCCTACGCCGACCGAGCAGCAACACCGCTATCCGCAAACTCTCACGAGCCTACAACCCTGTAGCGGCGGCGGTGTCAGTTAGCAGAAGGGCGTCTTTTTGGGCAATCCGTCCTCCCGGGATTGAATGATCGGCGGCCTTGAGGCGGACGATCATCGGGATCTTGGCCGCACCGGTGGCGAGCCAGAGGATCTTCCGGGAGCGGTTGATCATCGGATAGGTGAGGGTCATGCGACGGCGATTCTGATACAGATTCACCGGATCGGTGAGGGCGACGTCATGATCCGCAACCTCGAGGACGGGATCGTTCGGAACAAGCGAGGCCGTGTGGCCGTCGGGACCGAGTCCGAGGTGAGCCATGTCCAGAACAGGTGGATTCCCGCAGAGCTCCTGAAGCGTCCGCTCGTATTCCCTGGCCCCCTCGAAGGGATCCTCCTCATTCACGGGCATGGCGTGAATGTTCTCCTTGGGAATGGGAGCGTTCCCCAAGAGACTCTCGTGGAGATGGGTCAGGTTGCGGTCGGGATCACCTTCGGGTGCAATGCGTTCGTCGATCTGGAAGACATGGACGCGTGACCAGGGAACCTCCTCGGAGGCGAGATCCCTGAGCATGGCCCAGGGGGTCTTCCCCCCGCTCACGGCAAGAGTGAAGAGGCCGCGTGCCGCGACGGCCTCTCGGGCGGCGGCGGCGATGACTCCGGCGGCCGCCTTTGCGACCGCATCATCATTGGCAAGGACTTCGATCTTCATGGAGATGATCCAGGTTACTTCCGGGCGCGGAAGCGGCGGATGAGGGCGTTGGTGGAGCTGTCGTGCTTAAGCTCGGGCTCGGTCGGCGCCTCCAACTCGGGAATGATGTGCTGGGCAAGCTGCTTGCCGAGCTCCACGCCCCACTGGTCGAAGGAGTTGATCCCCCAGACGGCGCCCTGGGTGAAGACGCTGTGCTCATAGAGGGCGACAAGGGTTCCGAGGGTGTGCGGATCGAGCTTGTCAGCCATGATGACGTTCGACGGGCGGTTCCCCTCGAAGACGCGGTGCGGGGTGAGCCAGTCGGGAGTTCCCTCCGCCTTCACCTGCTCGGGTGTCTTGCCGAAGGCAAGCGCCTCGGCCTGCGCAAAAATGTTCGAGATGAGGTAATTGTGGTGGTGCCCCAGCTGGTTGAGGGCCTTGTTGAAGCCGATGAAGTCACACGGGATGAGCCGGGTTCCCTGATGAATGAGCTGGTAGAAGGAGTGCTGGCCGTTGGTTCCGGGCTCGCCCCAGTAGATCGGGCCCGTGTCGAAAGTGACATGGGTGCCGTCGAGGCGGACCGACTTGCCGTTGCTCTCCATGGTGAGTTGCTGGAGATAGGCGGGGAAGCGCTTGAGGTATTGCTCGTAGGGCAGCACCGCGATGCTCTGGGCGCCGAAGAAGTCGTTGTACCAGACGGCGAGCAGACCCATGAGCACGGGGAGGTTCTTCTCAAGCGGCGCGGTACGGAAGTGCTCGTCCATGGCATGGAAGCCGGCGAGGATGTCGGAGAAGTTCTTTGGCCCGATGGCGATCATGGTCGAGAGACCGATCGCCGAATCCATCGAATAGCGTCCGCCGACCCAATCCCAGAAACCGAACATGTTGGCGGTATCGATGCCGAACTCGGAGACCTTGGCGGCATTCGTGGAGACGGCCACGAAGTGCTTGGCGACTGCCTTCTCGTCGCCGCTGAAGCCCGCAAGTGACCAGTCGCGCGCGGTGTGGGCGTTGGTCATGGTCTCAAGCGTGGTGAAGGTCTTGGAGGAGACGATGAAGAGGGTCTCGGCGGGATCGAGGTCCTGAACGGCCTCGGCGAAATCGGTGCCGTCGATATTGGAGACGAAGCGGAAGGTCAGCGATCGGTCGCTGTAGTGGCGGAGAGCCTCGTAGGCCATGACGGGACCGAGGTCGGAGCCGCCGATGCCGATGTTGATGACATTCTTGATGCGCTTGCCGGTGTGGCCCTTCCACTCGCCGCTGCGAATGCGGTCGGCAAAGGCTCCCATGGCCTCGAGCACCTTGTGAACTTCAGGGACGACGTCGACACCGTCCACCTTGATCACCTCCCCCTTGGGGGCACGGAGTGCGACATGGAGAACGGCCCGGTCCTCGGTGATATTGATCTTCTCCCCGGCGAACATCTTGTCACGGTGAGCCTCGAGCCCGACCTCCCTGGCAAGCTGGAGCAGGCCCTTGAGGGTCTCGTCGTTGACCCGGTTCTTGGAGTAGTCGAGGTAGAGCCCGCACGCCTCAGCCGTCAGGCGCTCGCCGCGCTTCGGGTCAGCGGCGAAGAGATCCTTGAGTGACGTCTTGGCGATCTGGTCACGGTTGGCGGCGAGTGCTTTCCAGGCGGGGAGTTGTGTAGGGTTGGACATGGGAAAAGGATGAAGGATGAAGGATGAAGGATGAGGGATGAATTATGAAGGATTAATCTGGTGGGGATTGATAGGGAAGCGCTGATTTAATCGGCGCTTCCCTAGGATTGCTAGCCAACAAAACCCAACTAAAATACCGGGGTCATGGCAACCGACAATCCCGCCACAATGCCTCCCGGTCTACGCGTGGTCAGCTCCACAGGGGAGACGGCGGCCCTTGCCCTCCAACTTCTTCCGCTCCTGAAGAAGTCGGGAGTCATCAGCCTCGAGGGGCCGCTGGGGGCGGGCAAAACCCATTTCGTCAAAGCCGTGGCCTCCGCACTCGGAGTCTCCGGTGATGTCACCAGCCCCACTTTCACGCTGCTGCAGAGCTATGGGGAGGGGGAATCGCGGATCCATCATTCCGACTGGTATCGCATGGAGAGCGAAGGGGAGGTGCGGGCGCTGGCGCTTGAGGAATATTACGGCGAGGGGGTGATGTTCATCGAATGGGGTGACAAGTTTCCCTCGCTACTTCCTCCGGGGACACTCCGGATCCGAATCGAGCCCCAACCGGATGAATCGCGTCTGATCACATGGACGGAGGAGCACGGATGAGGATTCTCGCACTCGACTCTTCCTCGCCCGTCGCCTCGGTGGCCGTGGTCTCCTTCCAAGACGGAGCCGCGAAGATCCTCTTCGAGGAGAACACCCCGCACGCTCGATCCGATTCCTCGGCACTCTTTCATGCACTGGAAGCTGCCGTCAAGGCATGCGGTAAACCGGACGCCCTCTGCGTGGGACTCGGGCCCGGATCGTACAACGGCCTTCGGGCAGGCATCGCGGCGGCGCGGGGATTCGCAACCGCACTCGCTCTCCCTCTCCACGCCATCCCCTCGCCTCTCGCCCTGCCGGGCCCGGACTCGGGATTCTGGGCCGTGGGAGATGCCCGCGGCGGACATTACTGGATAGCCCGGATCAGCAATGGACATTTCCTCGAGGAACCAAGGCTTCTTTTGCCGGGGGATGCCCTCGCCCAAGCTTCAACACAGGACATCCCGATCCTTTCAGCCGGCCCTCTTGGGGAATTCCTCAACCCCGTGGACTCCGGACTTCAGGCCTCCATGGAGGTGACGATAGCCACGCCCCGTGCTCATCGGCTTGCAATACTCGCCGAAAAGAAGGATCCCTCTTATCTCGTGCCACTGACCCCCGAGCCACTCTATCTGAAGCCGCCGCACATCACGGCACCTAAGGAAGCGCTGATTAAATCCCATGAAGGCCGCTGAAGAGCATTTGCTGATTTTTGAAGGCGCGAGTGCTGGGCGATACCCGCAGCGGTCTCGCCC
>Ga0208327_1000146_pt1 | contig 18610 bp, 24 predicted proteins | sample LakMenEpi26Jun08_FD_150733 | JGI IMG/M metagenome (GOLD analysis project Ga0208327, IMG submission 150733) | Freshwater microbial communities from Lake Mendota, WI - 26JUN2008 deep hole epilimnion (SPAdes) | ecosystem: Environmental > Aquatic > Freshwater > Lake > Epilimnion/Euphotic zone ...
AGGTTTCAGGTTTCAGGTTTCAGGTTTCAGGTTTCAGGTTTCAGGTTTCAGGTTTCAGGTTTCAGGTTTCAGGTTTCAGGTTTCAGGTTTCAGGTTTCCACTTTCCACTTTCCACTTTCCACTTTTTCACTCCCCCCTTGTCCCTAACCGCTTTCCAGTCTATCATTTACGGCAATGCCCACCCCCCGTTGCAGTGTTCAAGGTCTGAATTGCCGTGCAGTTACTACGGCATTTTCGCTCAGCCTTCATGGTTTTAATTACCTCAGCATTAGCCTGATCTCCCAAGAATTTGCCGATCTCTGATGGGTATTTGCTGATTCCCTACTTTCCATTTTTCAGCTCTCAAGTTTCAAGTTTCAAGTTTCAGCTTTCATCCCTGCCCCCACTTTCCCCCCCGAAGTGAACTCCCGCCTTGTTCATCTTGATTGCCTGCGTGGATTCGCAGCGTTGCTCGTTGTCGTGGAGCATCTTCGGGCGTTTCTCTTTGTTCCGTTTCCCCAGGTAGTCTCTCCCGGAGTGATTACCAAGGCATTCTACCTTGTGACGGGGCTCGGCCATCAGGCCGTGATGATCTTCTTTGTTCTGAGCGGATTCCTCGTTGGAGGGAGCGTGATCACGGCTCTGCAAAGAGGGAAGTGGTCATGGCGCACTTACCTTCTGCGTCGCATGAGCCGCCTCTGGGTCGTCCTCATCCCGGCTCTCCTACTCACCCTCTTCTGGGATAAGTTAGGCTGCGGCATTGCACCCGAGGGATATCATGGAGACTACCGCGAGTTCTACCACTCCGGGCCCACGCCGGTCATCCCGGCTGACTGGAGCATTGGCACCTTCTTCGGGAATGCCTTCTTCCTTCAGACGATTCTGGTTCCCTGCTTGGGGACGAATGGCCCCCTCTGGAGCCTTGCCAATGAGTTCTGGTACTACCTGCTCTTCCCTCTCCTGATTCTCGTATTTGCGTCAGGTCAGAAAGTGCCTGCCCGCATGGCCTGCCTACTCCTCGCCGCAGGGATCCTGCTCTTCCTCCCGAAGTCGATCCTTGTGGGAGGAGTGATCTGGTTGCTCGGAGCCGGCGTCTTTTACCTCATCCAGATCGGAATGATCCGAAGAATCGTTTGCCATCCCTTCTGGCTTATTCTCACCCTCATGCTCACCATAGGGGCTCTGCTTGCGAGCAGGAGTGGACGGATCGGGGAGGGGGCTGATCTGCTCATCGGGATCGGTTGTGCTGCCTTGGTTGCGGGACTTGCTACAAGGGCCTCCGCAAGTTACTTTTATGGAATGCTTTCTGCAGGTGCATCAGAGATCTCCTACACCTTGTATCTCGTTCACTTTCCAGTTCTTGCATTCCTCTTCTTCGGTTACTTCAAGGGAAGCCAGATGACTCCAGGACCGACCTCAGGGAGCTGGTTCGCTATCACCTTGGGAGGAGTTCTCCTCTACTCGACAGCGATCTGGGGGGTCTTTGAGAGGAATACCGACAGAGTCCGGAAAGCCATGGAGAGAAGTCTATGATTTACCAAATAACAATGACCAAAAAGCTTCTCATCTCAGGATCTTTTGGCCCGGTAGTTGCTTTGTAGCTGTGACTCTCGACCTTCGACCTCTGATTGCTGTCCCCCATCGCCCTAACAGTCTAATAGTCTTCAGTCTAAAAGCCTAATCTCATGCTTAAGTCATTTTTAAAACTCCTCACCCGCTGTTACCGGCTTGCGCTTCCCTATGGGCGTCTGAAGCTCTTTGCAGTCCTAGGGTTGATCCTCTTTAACGGCATTCTTCAGCTTGTCGGTGTCACCTCGATCTTTCCCTTCTTTGCCCTAGCCGCTGATCCTGATCGCTTGAGGAATTCCAAGTTCGGCACTTGGTTCCTAAATTTCCTCCCTCAGATGGATAACAACCATCTGCTTGTTGTGGCCGGGAGCTTCTCGATCCTGATGCTTTTAGTGGCCAGTATCAGTAGCATCGCTAGCGAGGTCATCAGGATTCGCTATGCCTACGGCTTCTGTCATTGGCTCCGCCAAAGACTTTTTCGTTCTTATACCAGCCGACCTTATGAGTATTTTCTCTCAAGAAATTCAGCTGAACTAACGCAAAGAATGCAAGATGTAATGACGTTCATCCAGAATGTCCTTCTTCCTATCGGGGAGATTATCACCCGCGTTGTTATAGTGATCCTGCTTGTGGGGACTGTCTTTCTAGTTCAGCCGTGGGTAGCCATTGGTGCTATTACTTTGTTGGGAGGATTTTATCTAGGGGTGTTCGTCTGGTTGCGCCCTAAAACAAAATGGATCGGTGATGCATTTCAAGTGCACAATGTCGGATTTTGGAAAAACACCAATCAGTTACTCCATGGTATCAAGACCATTACGGTTCACGACAAAAGTCGTTTTTTCATGAAGAATGCTCTAGATCATTCATTCTCAATCGGACTGGCTCAGAGCAAGATCCCAGTTTACAGCAATGGCCCACGTTATTTGATTGAGCCAATTGCCTTAGGTGGACTGGTATCAATCGTGATTTTCCTCGCTTACCAAGGGCGCCCCTTTTCGGACATCTTGCCTAATCTCTCTGTATTAGCTTTGGCTTCCTACAAGTTGCTACCGACCCTTCAACTCCTCTACAGCCAGTTGGTGACTTTATCAGCTAGCAGTTACACCTTAGTGCAGCTTGAGGAAGAGATGCTGCAAATTGAGAGTGAAACTGTTGAGGAAATTGAATCTGTTCCGCATAAATCTACTTTAGATCTCACATTCAATAGCGAGATCAAGCTAGACAGCCTTGCTTTTAGCTACTCAGAGTGCGCCGCGCCGATTCTAAAAGATTTCAGCCTCACGATTAGAAAGAACGAATCCATCGGTATCGCCGGTCCGTCGGGTTCTGGTAAATCTACGTTGGTTGATCTCATCTTGGGACTTCATACCCCGCAGAGTGGTGCGATCACGATTGATGGCGTGCCTCTCTCAGCTTCAAACATGACATTATGGCGACGCATGATTGGATATGTTCCTCAGGATATCTATCTAATTGATGATGCGATATCAGCTAACATAGCCTTTGGCATTCCGACTACGGAGATTGATATGATAAAGCTGAGGCAAGCCGCAGAGGGGGCGCAGATCTTGGAGTTCATCGAGAGTCTGCCGCAGGGGTTCTCGACCATGGTGGGCGAGCGAGGAGTTCGACTTTCGGGCGGCCAGCGTCAACGAATAGGACTTGCCCGTGCCCTTTATCACAAACCTCAGATTCTGATCCTCGATGAGGCAACCAGTGCACTAGACCATATCACGGAGGAGGCAGTGATGGGAACCATCTATCGACTGCAAGGTGCGCTTACTATTATTACCATCGCCCATAGATTAACCACTCTCGAAAAATGCGATAAGATATTCAGACTAAAATAGGTCAAATACTCCTTATTTATCACAAAAAATAATAGCTATCATGAATCTTTTGTTGATTAGTGAAATTCAGCCAGTCTCTGGAACAGCATCAGCAGAACTTCTGAAGAGGCACATTGATCGAACCGGCATCAAAATTCATGGCATTGATGAGTCGCATCCCCTAATCACACGCGGAGTAATAGATCACGCGATTCTGAGTGCCATTGGCTGTTTTTCTAAAGAGAAACGTCAATATTACGTGGAATCCATTGAGCCAATTCTTAAAAGTAGGATAATTGCCAGAAGAATGCGCTCCAAGGGGATAGATCTGATTCTTTCATTGGCACATGGACGTCTCGGCCTTCACGCATGGAGGGTCGGCAAGCGTTTGGGGATTCCAACTGTGACAATCTTTCATGATTGGTGGCCGGAGATGGTGAGGTCCTATAGAGGGGGGAGGGATCTTGTAGCTCGCGTGGTTGAGCGCGACTTTAAGAATGCCCAGAGGTACTCAGATCTCTCTCTGGCAGTCTGTCCTGGGATGGCACAGGATCTTATTTATTCCAAGAATGTTGAGGTTCTGTATCCGATTCCTGACAGCCACATTCAACCTCGTAAGTCATTTTCCCCCACGAATACGCTACGCGTAGTCTACACGGGGAGTCTTTGGAATCCCTACGGGGATATGCTCATGAATCTAGAGAGCCAAATTCACGGAGATCCCTCGGTCGTATTAAATATCCATGGAGATCCCAAATACATTCCGATGCCTCATAGGGATGTTTTAATGAGTAAAGGAATCCTTCAGAATTATCTCAGTGCTGAAGCCTATAAGAGAAGGGTTACGTATGAGGCAGACGTTCTTCTTGCGGTCATGGGTGGGGATTCTGAGGGAGAAATCCGGATGGCTACGAGCTTTCCCAGCAAGGTGGCCAACTATTTCCAGACTGGAAATGTTGTTCTTCTATGGGCATTACCAGGATCATCGCTCAATCAATTTTGCCGTGATTATAGCTATCCATGGTTTGTCGAATCAGCCAATCCCGCTGAGGTTGTCTCTATGCTAAAACGACTTTCAAAGGATCAAGACATGATGAGCCAGGCTCGCTCCGATGCTATGAGAATCCGAGATGAAGTATTCGATCCTGTAAAAATCCAGCAACAGTTTGAGTCGGCTCTTATGAGGTCCATAGACAATCACAAGACCAGATGACTCCAAGCAGACTTCTCTATCTCATTCGCCGGCGAGCCAGACTCGGTCTAAGACACTGGTATGCCGAGAGGTTTCTGTTCGATCGCATCACTGACTGGAGTAGTAATGCGAATCTACCCATGGCTAATGTGCCTCTTCACCTACTGGCTAGCAAGCACGACTGGAAGATGGCTCTTTGGATGCTGGTTAGTTTTCATGAGGCAACGGGTAGAAGATGGCCGGTGATTCTCCATGAGGATGGTAGCTTGAGTGAGCGTGAGTTTTCGATCTTCCGCACCATGTTCCCTAGCATTCGGATCATCACCCGCAGGGAGGCCGATACCGAAATGGAGCATCAGCTAAAGAACTTCCCGCGATGTGCTGAGTATCGTCGGAAAATGCCGCATGGGCTGAAGGCTTTCGATATACCTTACTTCTGCCAAAGTGATCGTTTCCTGATGATCGATCCCGATGTCCTTTTCTTCAAATGTCCCCAGGAGATCATTGATTGGGCTGATCATCCCTCGGATGAGAGTTGCTGGTTCAATCAGGATTTTCAGGAGCCAAGTCCTATTTCCCAAGAGCAAGCGTTGAACGATCTAGGCATAAATCTCTGGCCAATGGTGAATAGTGGACTCTCCCTGCTAACGAGGCAGTCAGTTTGTGATCTTAAGGGTATGGAATTCTATCTGAATCACCCATCACTTCAGGATCCGAAAATCCAATGGCGAGTTGAGCAAACGCTTCTTGCTCTTTGCGCCTCCAAGGCTAATAAAGGAGGGCTTCTTACTACAAACTACGAGGTGTCCCCAAACAAGCACATGCAATCTGGATGTGTGGCTCGTCATTATGTGGGATGTGTCAGAGAAAGATTCTTAAGTGAAGGAGTAATCAATATAAATAAAAAATATGTTTAACTTTCTAAGACGAGCAAAAAACCCACGCATCGGATTTCTAAATGCACTTCTTATTGAATATACAAGAATATTCAATAAGAAGTCCATGCAAATGAGGCCTAATAAATATTATAAAGAAATTACATTAAGGCAGGGTGGATCAGACTTAAAAGTATTCGAGCAAGTATTTCGATTTCTTCAATATGGAATTGTTGAATCATTTAAGCCAATTAACACAATTATCGATGCTGGGGCAAATATTGGACTTTCTTCTATATTCTTTTCGGAAATCCTCGGTTCACCAAAAATAATTGGAATTGAACCAGAGAAAAATAATTTCCAACAAGCGCTGTTAAATACAAAAGATTATCCAAATGTTAGAATTATTAACGCTGCTCTTTGGCCAACAAATAAAAAACTATTTATTTCTAATCAAAGCGATGCTGCAAGTTGGGCATTCACAGTAAATGAAAATAATAAAAATGATGAAAACTGCGTTAGAACAAATGCAATTAGCATTAGTGAAATACTAAAAACAACAGCCTGGGAAAAAGTAGATCTTCTAAAAATCGACATTGAAGGCGCAGAAAAAATACTATTTTCAGACATTTCTACAGAAGAGTGGTTGCCTCGAGTTGGCATAATAATTATTGAATTACATGATTGGATTGTACCGGGGGCTGCTCTGGCATTCTTCCGTGCTATTAGTAAATTACAGAATATTGAGTTTATGCTTTCAGGGGAAAACATCGTTATAATTAACAAATTAGTTAATCGTTAATATATGATCACTTTTATTATACCTCTTCAAAGTAAGTCTGCGTCCAAGAATTGGGAACTGGTGTGTTCACTCTTTAAGAGAACTCTTAATTCAGTTCTTTCCCAAACTTGTGATAATTACAAAGTTATCATTGTATGTGAGGATTTACCTGACAATCTACCTGAACATAAAAACCTCATAGTAATAAAAAATAAATTTCAAGAAGGTGATTTATCAGTTTCTAGAAATCGCATGCAGAATAAGTGGGATAAAGTCAGATTCGGGTTGCAACATGTTCAATGCTTTCTTCCTTGTTATGTGATGATTGTTGATGCTGATGATCTTGTCAGTAATAGAATAGCAGAGTTTTGCAATAATAACTCAAATAAAAATGGGTGGTACTTAAATAATGGCTGGCTTCATGATGAAGGGAGTAATCAATTGTACTTACGTCGAAGAGATTTTAATATGATGTGTGGAACTTCGAGTATTGTATATTTACACCACGACGATCTAACTTCAACTAACTCACATGATGAACAGTCATGTATCATTCTGAAATGCGGTCATACTACTATAAAGCAGGGTATGATAAAACGCGGCACGCCTTTAAGCCAGTTGCCGTTTATAGGCTCAGTTTATATTTTAGGAACCGGAGAGAATGATTCAGGTTTTTCTTTGAAATCGTGGGATAGTATTAAAGTGCGGATTAAAAAGTTATTGTCATATCGTTATCTGAGCAAAAAAATCCGAAATGAGTTTTCACTGTTTGAATTAACTAAGTCTTGAAAAAAGTAGTCCATCTCCCTTGCTATGATGAAAACCCCTACCAGGGGTTGCTTATGGCTTCGCAGAGAGAGTTGGGGTGGGAGGTGATTGATGGAGGAGGCGGAGGGAATTTCATCGGAGTGGCCCTTAGACAGTGGAAGGCGGATGTGATTCATTTCCATTGGCTGCATCCATATCTCCTGCGTGACTCCCGGATGGGCTCTGTTCTCAGATCTACACGATTCCTTCTAGAAGTGATGCTACTTAAGTTTCGTGGTACTAGAATTGCGTGGACGATCCACAACCTATCTAATCACGATGGGCGTCAAGCGGGGGTGGAGCTTTTTTTTACCATTATCTTCGCCCAGTTTGTGGATGTGCCAATAGCCCATTCCCGTGAGGCGGCCAGTCTAGCTGCGAAAGAGTTTAAGATGTTAAGTGAGCGTATCTTGGTTTTACCACACCCGGGGTACTGCGGTCATTATCCTGATACTATCTCGAGAGAAGAGGCACGCTCTCGCTTTGGCTATGTTGAAGATGAAAGAGTCTTTCTATTCCTTGGAAGGATCCAACCTTACAAGGGAATCTTTGATCTACTGGAGGCGTTTTCATCTCTTCCTCAGAATTGTAGGCTCTTGATTGCAGGTAGCCCTTCTGATGAAGCAACTACAGAGCGTTTGAGGGAAGCAGCCACTCATGATCCTCGGATTCAATTTCATCCAGGGCATGTGGAGCAAGAGCAGGTTCAGTGGTTCTTCCGTGCGGCCGATGTCGTGGTCTTTCCTTTTCGGAAAATCCTTACCAGTGGCTCGGTGATGCTAGCCATGTCCTTTGGAATGCCCTTGATCTTACCTGATGGCGACACTCTTCGGGAGGTGGTGGGGGATGGGGAGGCTTTGTGGTTCTTTCCAGGAAGCATTGAGGCCTTGAAAGAGAAAATGCTTAAGAGCATTCAGGCGGAGCTAGATTTCAAGGGCTCAAGGAACTATGCAATAGCCAGCACCTTGACTTGGAAAGCTATGGCAATAAGCCTGATTCAGGGTTATGCGAGATCGTAAAATGAAGAAGGTATCGATCCTTATCCCTTGCTATAATGCGGAGCTGTGGATTGGCCAAGCCATCCAGAGCGCGCTTGACCAGACATGGCCGGATAAGGAGGTCATCGTAGTGGATGATGGATCAATAGATAGTAGCAGAGAGGTGATTCAATCTTTTGAGGGGAGAGTCAAATTCGAGTTTGCACCTAACAGAGGTGGGAATCCCACGCGAAATCGATTGCTAGAATTATCAACAGGAGAGTGGGTTCAGTATCTGGATGCTGATGACTACCTACTTCCTGAGAAAATTAATCATCAGATTCAGTCTGTTGATGAGCAAGTGGATGTTGTCTATGGACCTATCATTATTCAAAAAGAGAGTGCACAAAGCATTAACCGTACGCTATCTCAAACTGATGCTAGTCAGGATCTTGCTGAACAATGGATCCGATGGCATGTTTGCCAAACAGGGGGAGTTCTCTGGCGTAGGGAATCCCTGCTCAAGATTGGTGGATGGAATGAAAGCTTCAGTTGCTGTCAGGACAATGAGGTCTGCTTGCGGGCTATAAAGAAAGGGCTAAAATTCAGATACTCTGAGTATCAGGATACTGTTTACCGCATTTGGTCAGAGGATACAGTTTGTAGGAAAGACCCACGGAAGGTTATCTCGATCAAATCGCAACTCATTCAAGAGATGTTGGATTTCTTGAGGAAAACTCAGCAAATCAAGAAGGCCCATATAAGTGCTGCCGGAGAAGCAGTATTCGAAATGGCACGGACGCTTGCTAAGTCGTCAATCAATGATGCATCGCATTACGCAAAGACATGGAGGAATAAGGCTATATTCCGTGCATCAGGACCAGCAGCGCCATTAAGCTTTCAAGTCATGATGAGGCTGCTGGGATATGCTAACGCAGAGAGAATTGCTAAACTCACTAGAAAAAAAGAAAGCAATGAGTGACCCATTATTTTCTATTGTCATTCCCACTTATAATCGTGCACCCCTTCTTAAGGTGGCACTTGATTCAGTCTTTTACCAGAAATTTACAGATTATGAAGTAATTGTCGTGGATGACGGATCTACAGATGGCACCTTGGAAATGCTCAAAAGCTATGGAGATAAAATCAAGGTACTAACCCAACAAAACTCAGGACCTGGGACGGCAAGAAACTTAGGGGCAGGCGTGGCCAAAGGGGAGTATCTGGCATTCCTCGACAGTGATGACATCTGGTTTCCATGGACGCTAGAAACGTTTTCGGTCCTCATAAATAAATATCGAAAGCCAGCTATTATTTTAGCTAAGGAGCAGGAATTTCTGAATAATGAGATTTTTTTTTCCGATGAACAGCTCTCTATCGAATCCAATTGTTTTCCTTGTTTTATTTGCGCAAGTTCAACAGGGTATTCTTTCGGAGCAGGAATGGCGGTTATTCGTCGATGGGATTTTCATAATGTTGGAGGATTTGATGTTAGATTTATAAATGCAGAAGATTGGGATTTGGTTCTTAGAATGGGAACTGCCTTAGGATTTGTTAGAATACTTAGTCCCGTTACGCTCGGGTATATTCGAACCCCTTCAAGTATGACTGGAAATGTTCTCAATTCTTATATAGGAAGCAAACTTCTTATCAGTCGAGAAACACAAGGAGAATATTCGGGAGGGTTGCGCTATAGGTATGAGCGATTGGAAATATTAGGGCGTGTTATTAGGCCGGTAGCCTTGGCGTGTTTACATAAAGCTATGTTTAAAGAGGCATGGGACCTTTATAGGTTGACTTTTCGTTGGAATGTATTGTTAGGACGTTGGAAATACATCCTTGCCTTTCCATTAATTGCACAAAAATGTTTTATTTTCTGTAGACATAATTGACAACCATTAACTAGAGATAAATATCGCAGATGGAATAACAATAGATTGTATATATATGCAGTTTATAAGCAAAGTCATTTATATGGCGACCAATTGTTATTTATCAACCTATAATAAATGAACTTAATTCCCAAGATTCTGATCTTTGCCCCCTCCGCTAGTGGAGGTATAGCTGAGCATACATTCTATCAGGCAAATGCTCTCCAGAAGCTGGGTGCTAAAGTGGATTGTCTTGTTTCGCCCTCGTTTCTTGGCGCTCGCAAAACGGACTTCAAGAAAATCCCATGCCTTCCAGATCCTCTAGAGGGACCCTCGGGCCTCGTAAAAAAGCTCCGAATGGCATGGGGAATCATCTCTAGCCAATATGCGCTCACCTGGCAGATCATCAAGCATCGCCCGGATCTGGTTTTGTTGGATTCGTATCTTGAGTATCTTTCCCCTCTCTGGGTCAACCCCCATATCATTCTCTCAAGGTTTTTTGGATGCCGATACGCCGCAAACCTCCACGATCCGGTCCGTAGTTATGCAATCGGACCAAGGTGGTGGCATCGTCTTTCCGTATGGTTGGCTTATCAGCCGCTTGATTTCGTTCTTGTCCATCATGAGTTAGCTGACAGGTCGGTTGTGCCCAAGAGGATCAGGGTCGTTGTGGCACCTCATGGGCTCTATGAGGTAAACTTGGGAGATTTTGATGCCCAGCAGGTCAGAGGGGAATGGAATATCTCGCCGGGTCAAAAAGTCTTTCTTTCCTTCGGCTTTGTCCGAGATGGTAAAAACCTGAACCTCGCTATTAAGGCACTTGCCGAGGTTCCAGAGGCAGTCCTAGTGATTGCAGGATCTGTTGCCTCGACCAAGGACAGGCCCTTCTCATTCTACAGGGAGCTGGCCAAGGAGATGGGTGTGGGGGATCGCTGCCGATTCTTTGATGGATATCTTAGCGATAACGAACTAGGTAAATACTTTGCCGGAACGGATTTTGTCCTATTGACCTATTCCACCTCCTTCCATTCCCAGAGTGGAGTTCTGAATCTGGCGGCAAAGGCACGCAAGCCCGTGCTGGCATCGGCTTCACCTAGCCCGATGATCGAAGCTGTCAAAGGGTACCGTATGGGTGTGGCTGTGGAACCTGACTCACTTAAAGCAATCATTGAAGGCATGAAGAAGTTGATTATTTGCCAGGAACATCCAGATTGGGATGATTATGAAAAAGCTGCTTCATGGGAGGAGAATGCAAAGATCATACTTAAAACCATTCAGTCCTGATGTTTAGTTATGATGTGCATTATTAACTGAAATGCTTTCTCCACTGCTCCCACTTCCTTTTTATCTCTGTTGTCTTGCCGCGGCTGTACTGGGAATCCGAGCATGGATTGGGCGTGGAGAGGGGTGGGGGATACCGATGGGTGTGGTGGTGGCCACGGTCTCTGCGTGGTATATCGGAGATGTTCTCTACAATAATTATGAAGAGTATGTGCAGATTCAGGGGCAGGAGTCTCTGACGAGTTCCTGGTGGGAGGTACTTCTCTTCTTCATTGCCCTCGGAGTTCTCGTGCCGGTGATGAATCGGAAGATCAATGGAGATCTGGAGCCACGCAGTCAGATCTTCCAGATAATGAGGAATCTGACAATCGATACGGAGCAATTCCAGAATCAGGTATCACTGATCGCCATGCTCCTCATCGGACCATGGATCATCCTCATGGTCATGGCGCTGATCCGGACGGAATTCGACTTCGTTGGTATCTTTTTCCCCTACTTTGGCGAAAAGGCAAATCCATGGGCTAGAGGTCGTCTGGGTGGGGGGATCGATGCGATCTATGCCCTTGCGACATATGTCCAGATCATGCTGACGGCGCTCTTTGGGGTCGTATTGGCACTCAGTAAGAAAAAGTCGACGATGATGCAGGCGGGGATCATCTACTTCCTCTCGGCGCCCTTCTTTATCTTCGACAGGACTCGGAATGCAATGCTTGCCATTCTGCTCCCCGGATTCATGGCCTTCATCACACTCCGGTTGAAGGGAGGAATGATCATGCGGTTGGCTGTGGTGGTGCTCTCCTTTCTCATGATTGATTCTTGGTTTGCGTTCGTCCTCGAGCACCGTGCGAAGGGGGAGAGTATAGTGTCGGCATATAAGGCAGAGCAGTCCAAGGAATCAGAGGGGGCGGATGATTCAATCTCACATAAAAAAAAGAAGCACGACGGCTTCAACATATTCGAGGAGTTGGGCTATATTAACTACTTCATTGAGAAAGGTACCTATAAGGTGAACTGGGGGGAGCGATACTTTGCAGAGATCGTAAATCCGATCCCCCGTGTGCTCTGGCCGGGAAAGCCCCTGATCGGAATCGACTACGCGATCGCCCGTGGAATGGCCTATGGAACGCAGGCGGCTAATGAAGGTGGTGTGGCCTGTTCTGTCTCCACCGGGATGATCGGGCAAGGAGTCGTGAATTTCGGTCGTATCCTAGGGCCGATTGCCGCCGCGCTCCTGATGGCGATCTGGGTGGCCGTGCTGGCCCGTCAGGATCTGATGGGACACGACATCGGCCATCTCCTGCTCTATGCGATAGGTCTGGTGCTGACCTTCAACATGGGCCGCGACATCACGCTGCTCGTGATCTACCCCTTCGTCTTCGGATGGCTCCTGCTGTGGTGGAATAATCGCCGAAGGCGAGGTAATTCACAGGGATGAAGGGGATTAATAGGATGAAAGCTTCCAACCATGCTCTGCTTTATATCTTTTACGGTGCTCCTGAAACCTGTGCCCACAGGTTACGGATATTTCGTGAACTGAATCCTGATCTCAAAATCTTTGGGATTTGTACGGCGGGTATTTCGCACAAAAGGAGATTCAATGTCGTCGAGGATCAATGTGATCACCTTTGGTATCTGCCAGAACATGATCCCAAGTGGTGCTGGTATAATCTCGATAAGGTCGCCTGCATGTGGTTCGAGGATGCGGGTGTGAACCTTGATTTTGAGAAGATCCTGGTGGTGGATTGGGATCTCCTATTAATGGAGCCAGTTCCCAAGTGGCTGGATCAGGTAGGAGAAAATGAGGTCAAGATCATCGATGTATGGGAGAATCGGAATCCGGAAAAGAACTTCTGGACGAGTGAACGATTTCCCGAATATGCCCTCTTCAAGGAAAGGCTCTCAAAGGATATGCCTGAAGGCTACGTGCTACTGAATGCCTTCCTATTTGCCTACGCCTGTACGAAAAGATCTTTTGCCAAGTTCGCGCCTTAGGTCATCTCGCTGCCTGGATATTGTGAATTCAGGCTTCCTACGGTGATGGCCTCTTGCGGACTGCAAGTCAGTAATTTTAAGCGCCCTGATAATTGGGGTACATTCTCTACCGTTACGGGTCTTTCAATTCCGAAAAAAACTATCAAGGAGGAGTTGGCTAATCCAGGAGGCTTCCGGATGTTTCATCCTGTCTATGAGCCGTACTATAACGCTCGATTAGACATTTCGATGATGGCAGTGATAAAGGACGGTAGTTGGTGGAGAACGGTTTCCAGATCAGCAAAGAATCTCGTCAGGAATTTCAGGAAGACTTTTCTGGGATACAAGATCTGAAAAATCCCTTTGGAGTGACATCAGCCTGCTGGTGATCTACCCGTTCGTCTTCGGATGGCTTCTCCTGTGGTGGAATAACAAACGAAAAGCGAAAAGCTAAAAGTGGAAAGAGGAAAGTGGATGGCGAAAGGCGAAAAGCTGACTAAAATATCACAATCAGTTATTTAAAGATACTCATGCATAAAAACGATCTTGAAGTTCGCACACGGGACTTTGCGCTTCGCATCGTAGATCTCGTGGAGCGGTTGCCTAAAAAACGATCAAGTGATGCTGTCGCGAGGCAGTTGATTCGATCGGGTACCTCGATCGGTGCGAATTACAGAGAGGCCAATCGAGCCCAGTCCAAGGATGATTTCATCCACAAAATCTCGATTGCGACAAAGGAAGCATCTGAAACCGGTTTCTGGCTCGAACTTATTGCGATATCGGAGCATCTCAAGACGGCTGGATCCGATGAGTTGATGAACGAGTCCAGGGAACTGCTGGCGATCCTGTCAACGATCGGGAAAAACGCAAAAAGCAGCCGCTAAGACATTAGTATAATCTCCCTTTCTCCTTCCTATTTTAACTTTTCTCCTTTCGCTTTTCCCTTCCGCTTTACTGCAGGGATGCTCTGTTTGCTTCGGGTTGTTCTGGAATCTTGCCTTAATTTACTCGCTCGATACGATGCTCCAATGCCGGAAGTGCTACGCATTCAGGGGTATCGTTTCTTCTTCTTTAGTCGTGAGGGTACAGAACCTCATCACATTCATGTGGAGCAGGCCGAACGTTATGCCAAGTTTTGGCTCACGCCGATCTCGCTTGCTGAATCCCGCGGCTTTCGAAGTACCGAGCTTCGTGAACTTCACAATTTGATTGAGCTGCATAGAGAATCGTTTATCGTGAAGTGGGATGAGCACTTTGGCCAGTAAGCCTGTTGCAGATGCAGTGGACGTTTCGTTCACGGACGACGAGCTCATTGTCACGCTCGCCGATGCTCGGCGCGTTTCGGCCCCACTTGAGTGGTTTCCTCGTCTACTGAGTGCGTCACCCAAGCAGCGCTCCAACTGGCGTCTCATTGGTCGTGGGGTGGGAATACACTGGGAGGATGTCGACGAAGACATTTCCGTGCGGAGCCTTTTGGCAATCTGACCGAACACCCACCTCTGAGTGGAGAGCCGGTAGTAAGGCTCTTAGGCTGAAGGATGGGAAAAAAAATTAAAAAGTAGAAATTGGAAATTGGAAATTGGAAATGGAAGCCGTTCTTGGTTCTTGGGTTGGTCGGCAACTGGGAACTGGGAACTGTGAACTGGGAACTGGGAACGAGGATGGGCCACAAGATTCACAAGGGATCCGTAACGGCTGCGTAGCAACGGCCGGGCCAGCAAAGGGGATTAATGGGATGGGGGAGGATGAGGGATGAAACTTGAAAGCTGAAACCTGAAAGCTGAGTAAGAGGAAGCTGAAGGCTTACTGAGTCGAGGGCCGAGCGACGAGCGTCGAGAGCCAGCAGGGGGAGGGAAGGGGAAAATGATGAACCAAACTGCTGGGGAGCGGTGCGGTAGACTACGATGCAATCGTAGCCCCAACGGGGCGGCACGGCTTCCGGGAGGAAGTGGTGTCAAAGGCTAAAGGCTGAAGGCTGAAACTTGAAACTTGAAACCTGCCGTAACGGCTGCGGAGCAACGGCCGGGCCTGCAAACTTGAAAGCTGAGACTTTCTAGGTTTCAGCCCTAGGTTTTACCCTCAGCCAGGAACGAGCATTGATCGGGGCGCATGTGGGCAGTTGTTGCAATATCCGGTATTCGGCTTTAAAAGATTCGTATGAGTCATCTTTCCGAAGTTGATCCCCGGCTTGAGGCAGTGAAGGCTTTCTGGCCTCAGTTTCATGTGAAGCGGGCTTGGGTTTTCGGATCGCGTGCCAGAAAAGACGGGTCATCTGAGAGTGATTGGGATTTCCTCGTCGATTTTGAGTCGAAGCCCGGTTTCGGATCATTCATGGGTCTGAAGTGCCGATTGGAGGATGCGTTGAATGCCAAGGTCGATCTTCTGTCGCTTAGTGCCTGCAAGAAATCGTTCCTCAATGCCATTCAGAAGGATCTTGTCGATGTCTCGTGACTTCGAGTTAAGGATCGAGGATATCCTCGAGGCATGTCATAGGGTTGCTGATTACATAGCCGGGTATGATCTTGCCCGTTTTGAAGAAGATTACAAAACGCAAGATGCCGTTATCCGGCAGTTTGAAATCATAGGCGAGGCAGTGAAGCATCTTCCGGAAGAGATAACCCTGCAGGAGCCGGGAATACCATGGCGGCAGTTTGCCGGATTCAGGGATGTTCTGGCCCATTCCTATTTTGCAGTGGATCTCAGCGTTTTGTGGGAAGCCGCCGAGGTTTATGCACCGCTGCTCCAAGAGACCTGCAGACGTCTGAAGGGTTGAAGAACTTCTTGAGTCGAGAACCAAGCACCTGGGAAGGTGCGCGGTAGACTACGATGCAATTGTAGCCCAGAGGGCGGCACAGCTTGCCGGGCGGCAAGTGCCGTCAAACAAGCACCTGGGAAGGTGCGCGGAAGACTACCAAAGGTAGCCCCAACGGGGCGCCACGGCTTCCGGGAGGAAGTGGCGTCAATCGAGAGGTCGAGCGTCGAGTGCCAGATCGGGGGATCCTGCGAAGCGGGAGGGGATGGGGGATCGGGGGAAAAGGGATGAAACCTGAAACCTGAAACTTGAAAGCTGAACCAAACTGCTGGGGAGAGGTGCGGTAGACTACGATGCAATCGTAGCCCCAACGGGGCGGCACGGCTTCCGGGAGGAAGTGGCGTCAACCAAGCACCTGGGAAGGTGCGCGGTAGACTACGATGCAATTGTAGCCCAGAGGGCGGCTCAGCTTGCCGGGCGGCAAGTGCCGTCAACCAAGCCCGAGGGGTCGGGCGTCGAGAGCCTGATGGGTAAAGGCTGAAGGATGGGGGAGTGAGGATGAACCACGAACTACACGAAAATACACGAAGGGGAAGCCGTTGTTGGTTGAAGGTTTTTGGTTCTTTGTTCCCCAATGGGCTTGTCCCGTTGGAGGTGGAGTCCTGGTCGTCATAGGTGACGCTGGACTCACTTCCTTCCCATGGGACAAGCCCATGGGGGGCCAGTGGAACTGTTCTTGGTTTTTCGACAACAAGGAACGAGTAACTATGATGGGCCACAAGATTCACAAGACGGAGGGGTGCGGATCTTGACTTTTCCACGGTGAGACGTACTTATCCGAAATGAGCACTTTGGAGTTGATCGAAAGCAAGGTTTCGGAACTTTCAGTGACTGAGATCCTGGAGTTGCAGGACTGGATCAATGAATACCTTGAGGATTACGCGGCGCTCAGTCCCGAGTTTATCGCCAGTATCGACAGGGGATTGGCGGATCTTGAGCAAGGGCGTACGCGCGCGGTCAAGGCCTCCTGATTGTGGGGCGGCACGTCTTTGCGCCTTTCGCCTTTTCTCTCTTTTAAGTTCCCTCTTTTCCCCATTGACGCATTCAAAGATGTCGTGCATACATGGCATATGAGCACGACACTTAGCATCCGTCTTCCGGATGAACTCGCCCGGTGGGTTGAGGAGAAATCACAGGCATCCGGCAGATCCAAGGGAAGCCTCGTAAAGGAAGCGCTGGAGTTGATCCAAGTGAAGGAGGCGAAGCCATTCATGCGGTTGGCGGGGAAAGTGAAGGGGACGTCTGATCTCTCCTCACGCAAAGGCTTTTCCAAAGCGTGACCGGCATTGCCGATACGGGCTTCATCGTGGCGTTTTTGAATCGCCGTGACGCCCATCATGCCTGGGCAGTTCAATTAGCCTCGGAAATCGAGGATCCGCTGGTCACCTGCGAGGCGGTCTTGGCCGAGGCGGCGTTTCATCTGGGATCGTTGATCAGCGTTCTGGAGCTCGTGGAGAGTGGATTGCTACGGATCGACTTTGATCTGGATGCCAACCGCAAGAGGCTGGCCGTGCTCGCGAAGCGTTATGAGGATCGAAATCCGGATCTGGCCGATCTTTGCCTGATTTGTATTAGTGAACGCTTTCCAAAACTGCCTGTCATCACGGTCGATGGAGACTTCCGCATCTACCGCAGACACCAGCGAGAGACTATCCCGGTTCTGATGCCAGACAGGTGATTCGTTTTGAAAGGCTGAAGGATCCAGCGAAGCGGGAGGGGATCGGTTATCGGTGATGGGGGGATGGCTAAAAAAAGCTGAAGGCTAAAAGCGGAAAGCGAAATCAGTAAAAGGTGGGAAGGGGGAAGAGTGGATTGTTCATTGACTTCGAATCTGGAATGTAGAAACATATCTACATCATGATCACAACACTTTCCAGTCGAGCATTCAATCAAGATGCCAGCCGTGCAAAAAAGGCAGCTCTTGCTGGCCCGGTCTTCATTACTGACCGGGGAAGGCCTGCCCATGTCCTGCTGACGATCGAGGAGTATCAAAAGGTATCGGGGGGCGGTCAGAGTATTCTCGATCTCCTCTCGATGCCGGAAGCCAAGGAGATTGAATTTACCCCCAAAAAGGTTCGTGGGAAACTCTTCCGGCCGGCGGCGCTTTGAGCGATGTATCTGCTAGATACCAATGTGGTTTCCGAGCTTCGCAAGCCGAGGGCAGGGAAGAGGGGGGCGATGGACCGCTCTGTTGGTTTATGGGCGGCTGGAGTCGCTGTGAAGGCTCTCTATATCTCCTCGATCACAATTCTTGAAATTGAAACCGGTATACTCCTTGCCGAGAGAAAGGATGTGGCAAAGGGAGCCATCCTGCGCCAATGGCTTGAAGCTCATGTGCTGACTGCTTTTGCCGGGAGGATTCTGCCGGTTGATCTGGCTGTGGCGAGGAGGTTTGCTGGTCTTCATGTGCCGGATCGTATGGAAGACCGGGATGCACTGATTGCCGCGACGGCCCTCGCGCATGGTTTGACGATCGTGACAAGAAATGTGGCTGATTTCGAACCCTCAGGGGTCCCCATGATCAACCCCTGGCTTCCTCGATATTGAAAAAATGGGCGCCTCGCTGATTACAGTGGGTTGATTGAAGGATGATGTTTTCACGCAACGGGCGCAAAGGTCGCCAAGGTAGGATCAAAGAGTAGCGCCCGATGGAGCGGAGGAGGGCG
>Ga0208327_1000148_pt1 | contig 18495 bp, 17 predicted proteins | sample LakMenEpi26Jun08_FD_150733 | JGI IMG/M metagenome (GOLD analysis project Ga0208327, IMG submission 150733) | Freshwater microbial communities from Lake Mendota, WI - 26JUN2008 deep hole epilimnion (SPAdes) | ecosystem: Environmental > Aquatic > Freshwater > Lake > Epilimnion/Euphotic zone ...
CTTCGCGGTTTGAGGCCATACTGTTCAGTGCAAGGCGGCAAGCGCAGGGCTTAGTGGTTCTAAGTCCAAGCTTGCCAACGCGGCAATGGACAGTATGGGCCAAATCCGAAGGACGCCAAAATGGCTTCGATCTCAAAGCAAAATGCCCTTGCTGGCAGAATGACTGCCTGCGGCGGACATTTTCCTTCGATATCTTTGCCATTTTGACGCCGCGACGGTGGATTTAAGTGGTCCTGACCCTAAGTTCTTGACAGGCACAATGGCTGGGGCACAACGGTCGGCATGGGGCCCGTCATTCATCTTATCGGCTTGCCGACTGATCAGAACAGTTCATTCGCGCGCGGTGCAGCATTGGCACCACCGGCCATCCGCACGGCATTATGGAGCGACCGGGGCAATCTATCCGCGCAATCCGGCCTTGAAATTGGTACGGACGTCATGCTCAAGGACCTTGGCGATTTGCCCTTATCGGACGATGACTGCGCTGCCGATGACGCATTAATTCTGCGGGCGGTGACCCAAAGCGTGGAGGCAGATGCTATCCCGCTGTTGCTTGGCGGTGATCATGCGGTGACGTACCCCATCGTTGCGGCGCTAGCGGCGCGGCATGGACCGCTAAACATCCTGCATTTTGATGCGCATCCCGATCTATATGCCGATTTCGAAGGCAATCCGCGCAGCCATGCCTCGCCCTTTGCGCGCATAATGGAAGGGGGCCATGCAAAACATATCGTGCAGGTGGGTATTCGCACGTTGAATACGCACTGCCGCGCACAAGCGGACCGTTACGATGTCGAAATTCTGCCGATGTTGAACTTCGACGCCAATATGGTGCCCATCCTTGACGGCCCATTATATATCAGCGTTGACCTTGACGGCATCGACCCGTCCGAAGCGCCCGGCGTGGCACATCCAGAGCCCGGCGGCTTAACGGTCCGCGAAGTCCTGTCCATTATCGCCAAACAACGCGCGCGGATCGTGGGCGCGGACATCGTCGAACTTAACCCCGCGCGTGACGTGAACGACATTACCGCCATAGTCGCCGCCAAGCTGGTGCGCGAAATCGCCGCGCAAATGCATCAAAATTACGACCATATATAAGGAAGCAGCTATGACTATCATCGTACACCATCTCAACAATTCGCGTTCGCAACGTATCTTGTGGTTGCTGGAAGAACTGAACCTTCCTTATGAAATCCGCCATCATGCCCGTGATGCTGTGACCAATCTTGCGCCCGAAGCGCTTTTGAACGTCCATCCTTTGGGTAAATCGCCGTTGATTGAAGATGACGGCAATGTGATTTTCGAATCCGGCGCAATCGTCGAATATCTGTGTGAACGTCATAATGGTGCGCATCTTGTGCCGGCACGCGGATCTGACGCGCATGTCCGCTATCTGGAATTCATGCATTTTGCCGAAGGCTCGGCGATGACGCCGATCTTGCTAAACCTGTATACTGCGCGTTTGGGCGATGCTGCGGCACCCTTGCATTCGCGCATTAGTCAGCAGCTTGAAAGCCATTTTGCGTTCATGGACGACAATTTGAAAGCGACGGGCTGGTTTGTTGGCGATACCTTCACTGGCGCTGACATTATGATGAGTTTTCCGGCCGAAGCAGCGGTTAAAATGGGCCGGGCTGCAAACCTGCCAAACCTCACTGCTTTCGTCGAAAAAATCCACGCCCGTCCGGCGTATCAGACCGCCCTGCAAAAGGGCGGACCTTATGCCTATGCGTGATGGCGGTCGCAAACTGCATATCCGGCTTGCAGCGCGGCGAGTCGTTCCCTAAGTCGCAGTCATTATGACATCGACCAATGACATTCGCCGCGGCTTCCTCGATTATTTCGGTGGTGCCAATCATGACATAGTGCAGTCTGCACCGCTCGTGCCCTATAATGACCCGACATTGATGTTCGTCAATGCCGGGATGGTGCCGTTCAAAAACGTGTTTACGGGCCTTGAAAGTCGCGAAACGCCGCGTGCCGCCTCAAGCCAGAAATGCGTGCGGGCAGGGGGCAAGCATAACGACCTCGATAATGTGGGCTATACTGCGCGGCATCACACGTTTTTTGAAATGCTCGGCAATTTTTCCTTCGGCGATTATTTCAAAGAGCAGGCGATTACCCATGCATGGACATTGTTGACCAAGGAATGGGGGCTTAACCCAGCACGGTTGACGACCACCGTCTATCACACCGATGATGAGGCGTTCGACCTGTGGCGCAAGATTGCCGGCCTGCCTGAAGAACGGATCATCCGTATCGCCACGACGGACAATTTTTGGTCGATGGGCGACACTGGGCCCTGTGGACCATGCAGCGAGATATTCTACGACCATGGCGACCATATTTTCGGTGGCCCACCGGGAAGCCCGGATGAAGATGGCGACCGTTTTGTCGAAATCTGGAACCTCGTGTTCATGCAGTTTGAACGGCAGGACGACGGCACCGACGTGCCATTGCCCAAGCCGTCTATTGATACGGGCATGGGCCTTGAGCGGATCGCGGCGGTCATGCAAGGCGTGCCGGACAATTACGACACCGATACGTTCAAGGCATTGATCAACGCGTCTGAGGAGCTCACGGGCACAAAGGCGGTTGGCGATCAAAAGGCCAGCCATCGCGTCATTGCGGACCATTTGCGCTCGACCAGCTTCCTGCTCGCCGATGGCGTGATGCCGTCCAATGAAGGGCGCGGCTATGTCTTGCGGCGGATCATGCGCCGCGCCATGCGCCATGCGCATATTCTTGGTGCCAAAGAGCCCTTGATGCACCGTCTGGTCGGAAGCCTTGCCGCCGAAATGGGTGCGGCCTACCCCGAACTATTGCGCGCGCAGCCCATGATTGAGGCGACGTTGAAGCAAGAGGAAACGCAGTTCCGCCGGACGCTTGATAAGGGCATTAAGCTACTCGACGAAGCGACCGCTGGCATGACGCCGGGCGATATCTTGGCAGGCGACACAGCGTTCAAGCTGTATGACACTTATGGTTTTCCTTATGACCTGACCGAAGACGCTTTGCGTGCGCAAGGCTTTGGTATTGATCAGGCGGGTTTTGAAACCGCGATGAATAGTCAAAAAGCCATGGCGCGGGCTGCGTGGAAGGGTTCCGGCGCGAAGGCGTCGGACGATGTCTGGTTCGATATCGCCGAACGCGTCGGCAGCACCGAGTTTACCGGCTATGCCGCAAGCGAAGGCGAGGGACAGGTTGTGGCTCTCGTCAACGACGGCATTGAGGTGCAATCGGCCCTCGCCAATGACACGGTCACGGTCATTACGAATCAGACTCCATTTTACGGCGAGAGCGGCGGCCAGATGGGTGACGCTGGCGTTATTTCCAGCAGCAATATGCGCGGCGAAGTGACGGACACGGCAAAGCCCTTGGGCCGACTGCATGCGCATCAGGTAACGATTGGCACAGGCGAGATCAAAGTCGGCGATTTTGTGACGCTGAAAATCGATACTGCGCGCCGCGACGCATTGCGCGCCAACCACAGCGCCACACATTTACTGCATGCATCATTGCGCCATCGCTTGGGCGACCATGTCAGCCAAAAGGGCAGCATGGTGGCACCGGATCGCTTGCGGTTCGACTTTTCGCATAACCAGGCAGTGACGCCGCAAGAAATTGCGATGATCGAGGCCGACGTGAACGCGCAAATCCGTGGCAATGACGCGGTGACGACGCGGTTGATGACCCCCGATGACGCCGTCGCCGCTGGCGCGCTGGCCTTGTTCGGCGAAAAATATGGCGAAGAAGTCCGCGTTTTGACGATGGGCAAGAGCGAGGACGCGCATTATTCGTTGGAACTGTGCGGCGGCACCCATGTCAACGCCTTGGGCGACATCGCCTTGTTCACGATCATCTCCGAAGGCGCAGTTGCAAGCGGTATTCGCCGCATTGAGGCGCTGACGGGCGAAGCGGCGCGCTTATGGCTTGTTGGCCGTGAGACGCAGTTGAAGAATGTCGCTGCGATGCTGAAAACTGCGCCGGATGAAGTGGGCGCGCGTATCGAAACGCTCATGAACGAACGCAAGCGGATGGAGAAGGAACTGTCCGAAGCCAAAACCGCGCTCGCTTTGTCCGGTGACGGTGGTCCGAAGGCAGAGGCCGAACACATCGGTGATGTCACCTTCATGGGGCAAGTTATCGCAGGCATTGAACCAAAAATGCTGCGCGGCCTTGCGGATGACCAGATGAGGGCCATTGGCACGGGCATCGTCGCCATCATCGCCGCGAATGAAAACAGCAATACGGTTGTGGTCGCCGTCTCACCTGCCTTGCATGGTTCCATAACCGCGCCTGACCTCGTGCGTGTGGCGACGGAGGCCATGGGCGCGCAAGGCGGCGGCGGACGCCCCGACATGGCGCAAGGCGGCGGTCCTGCGGGCGCTGAATTGGCGCAAGCGGCGTTGGATGCGATTAAGGCAAAAATCGCTGGTTAAGAGGTAAGTTTAAGCTTGGGGGTCTCTTCAAGACCCCCGGCTTCCTTTATCTGACGCCGGAATTCGTCGCGCTTTTCGTGGATTGACGCGATGACGGGGCCCATGGCAACGCCCAGATCGACGAGCACTGCTTCCGATAGCTGAAGCGAGCTTTCCAGCGTTTCGGGCACGGCGTCGGTCGCGCCTGCCTGATAGAGCCGCGCGGCATGGTCCGGATCACGCGCGCGCGCGACAATCGTGATATCGGGCAACCATTGACGGACGCGCTTGACGATATGTTCGGCCAATACCGGTTGGTCCATTGTCAGGATCAGCGCCTTGGCATGACCCAAGCCCAATTTATCCAGCGTTTCGGGCCGTGAAATGTCGCCATAAATAACCTTGTAACCCCCGCGCCGCGCGGCGGTTACGGCGTCGACATTGGATTCCACTGCAACATAAGGCTGCCCGTGCGTGGTCAGCATATCGGCCACCAGCTGTCCGACCCGGCCAAAGCCGATCACGACCGTTCGCGGCTCCTGCGTTGGGTCTTGTTCGTGCATCTCATCATCGCTCTCGCGCAGCTCGAGACGGCGGGCCATATCTTGACCGATCCGCGCCAATATGGGGGTGATCGTCAGGCCAATCGCAGTTGCCACTTGCCAGAAATTGATTGCGGCAGCGTCAATAATCTGAGCGGCACCGGCGGCACCCAGCACGATCAACGTCGTTTCCGACGGACTGCCCATAAGGACGCCGGTTTCGGTCGCTGTGCCCGTGCGCGCGCCATTTAGCTTTAACAAAGCTGCGGTGACACATGCCTTGATCAGCACGACCGCCGAAACCGCGCCCACCAAAGCCACCCAGTTGGCCGCCACAAAGCGCAGATCAGCCTGCATACCGATGCTGATCAGGAACACGCCCAGTGCCAGCCCTTTGAATGGTGCTGTCATCACTTCGACTTCGTTATGGTAATCGGTTTCGGCAATCAACAGGCCAGCGATCATTGCGCCGACGATAGGCGAAAGGCCAACCGCGCCCGTCGCCAGACTTGCGACAATGACAACGAGCAAGCTGATCGATACAAATAATTCAGGGCTTTTTGTGCGCGCGGCTTGCCCGAACAGGCGGGGCAAAAAAAAGCGGCCAAGCACAAGCATTCCGATAATAACCAGCGCCCCCTGCCACAATACGGTGACGAGACCTGTCCATGAATCCGCGCCGGCTTGTGGAGCCAATGCACCCAAAACGAATATTATTGGGACGATGGCCAAATCTTCGAACAGCAACATGGCCAGCGCTGACTTACCCACGGCGGAATGCGTGCCGGATATTGGAAGCACCAACGCTGTGGAAGAAAGCGCTAATGCAACGCCAATGCCGATGGCGGCGGTCGCGCCATATCCGAACAGATACAGACCAGCCGCAATAATCAGGCCAGCGCCAAATAATTGCGCTGCGCCGACGCCGAACACCAAGCGCCGCATTTTCCATAATCTGCGGAAAGATAGTTCAAGACCAATGGAGAACAGCAATAAAATAATGCCATATTCGCCTATGGGATGAATCGCCTCTGGATTGGTGATGGTGACCCATTCGAGCATGGGATAACGAGGCACCAAGGATCCAAGTCCCATTGGGCCAACCATTATCCCGACCAATATAAAACCAATGATGGGCGTGATGCGAAGCCGGGCAAAAGCGGGGATCACTATTCCCGCTGCGCCCAATATGACGAGCAGATCGCTAATGCCTTCGGTTTGTAGTTCGCCTGCCATAAATTCCATTTACGCACAGGGGGCATGAGAAAGAAAGGGTAGGGCAAAAAAAAAGCGCGGAAGTTGCCCCCCGCGCTCTTACATATTCAAACGCGCTGGAGTTACATCCAACTGCCCATTTTCACTTCGAGATTGGCACGTACCTGCTCAAAAAACTGCTCTGTGGTCATCCAAGCCTGATCCGGGCCGATGAGGATCGCGAGATCTTTTGTCATATGGCCATCTTCAACGGTCTGAATGCAGACTTCTTCAAGCGTTTCGGCAAAGCGCGTGACTTCGGGCGTTTCGTCGAACTTGCCACGGAATTTGAGGCCGCCCGTCCATGCGAAAATGGACGCAATCGGGTTGGTTGAGGTTGCCTTACCTTGCTGATGCTGACGGTAATGCCGCGTAACCGTGCCGTGCGCGGCCTCGGCTTCAACCGTCTTGCCATCTGGTGTCATCAGTATGGAGGTCATCAGGCCAAGCGAGCCGAAACCTTGCGCAACTTGATCGGACTGCACGTCACCATCATAATTCTTACATGCCCAGATGAACTTGCCGGACCATTTCAGCGCCGATGCGACCATATCGTCGATCAAACGGTGCTCATAGACAATGCCCAGTTCCTTGAACTTTGCCGCGAATTCGGCTTCGTACACTTCTTGGAATAGATCCTTGAAGCGACCATCATAATATTTGAGGATGGTGTTCTTAGTCGACAGATATACCGGCCATTGCCGGGTCACGCCATAGTTCAACGACGCACGAGCAAAGTCACGGATGGAATCGTCGAGATTGTACATCGCGAGCGCTACGCCCGGCGACGGGTAACGGAAAACCTCCTCGTCAATTTTCTGCCCATCATCGCCATCCCATACGAGACGCAGCGTTCCAGGACCGGGAACCAGGAAATCCGTAGCGCGATATTGGTCACCGAAAGCATGACGACCAATGACGATTGGGTCAGTCCAGCCCGGGATCAAGCGCGGCACGTTATCAATGACGATTGGCTCGCGGAAGACCACGCCGCCCAAAATATTGCGAATGGTGCCATTGGGCGACTTCCACATTTTCTGAAGACCGAATTCTTCAACGCGCGCTTCATCTGGCGTAATCGTGGCGCACTTTACGCCGACGCCGAATTCGCGGATTGCGTTGGCGGAATCGACGGTGACCTTATCATTGGTCTTGTCGCGATACTCCATACCAAGGTCGTAATATTTCAGATCGATATCGAGATATGGCAAAATGAGTCGCTCACGAATCCATTCCCAGATGATCCGTGTCATTTCGTCGCCATCAAGCTCAACGACTGGATTTTTGACCTTAATTTTTGCCATGGCAGAAAGCGCTTTCCATTAGGGAGATGGGAACTTGAGCGGTGCCATAGCAAAGTTTGCCATATGTTCAACTGCATCCCCAATATTGTCTGAAAATGGCTGAAATTGTATCTTAGGTTGTAAGATGGCGGCGCATCCCCTAGCTAAGCCAAATGAGCAGACAAGAATTGACAAACCGGGGCACCGGGGTTGCGAAATGGTCGTTTCCACCCATCCACCCCGAGGGCCGCAAGTTCGGACTTATCGCCGCGGGCATAACCCTGTTTTTCGCCTTCATGGCCTGGGAAACGCTGGCTTGGCCGATGGCGGCCGTCACCGTGTGGACATTGGCCTTTTTTCGCGACCCTGCGCGTGCGACGCCAATCGACGAGCGGTTTATCGTGGCACCCGCCGATGGGCTTGTCACGCTGATCGAACAAGTCCCTCCGCCAGTTGAACTGCGCGGGCCTGAAGGCCTTGGTGATCAGCCGATGACGCGGGTGTCGATTTTCATGAGCGTGTTTGACGTTCACATCAACCGGACACCCATTCGCGGCACCATCAAGCGCGTTGTGTATATCGCGGGCAAATTCCTCAACGCCGACCTTGATAAGGCCAGCGAAGAAAATGAACGCCAACATTTTCTCGTGGAACGCGGCGATGGGGTTCGCATCGGTTTCACCCAAATCGCTGGCTTGGTCGCGCGTCGCATCGTTGCTTTTGTCAAGGAAGGCGACAGTGTTGCCAATGGGCAGCGTGTTGGCCTGATCCGTTTTGGCAGCCGCGTTGATGTGTATTTGCCGCATGGCACGTCGTCGCGCGTCATCAAGGGGCAGCGTTGCGTTGCCGGTGAAACGGTTCTCGCCGAAATCGGTGTTGACCAAGACCTGATTGCCGTCGCGCATTGATGGACGTAGCGTCCTCCCGTCCTGGAATATCCTTGCGGGCGCTTGCGCCTAACGCGGTCACCGCGCTTGCACTTTGTACCGGATTGTCGGGTGCATGGTTCGCGATGCAGGGCCGTTGGGAAAATGCCGTTGCCGCAATCGTGATTGCTGGCGTGCTCGACGCCATGGATGGCCGTATCGCGCGGATGCTGAAGGGGGAAAGCCGTTTCGGGGCTGAACTGGATTCGCTTTCTGACGTGATTGCTTTCGGGGCCACGCCTGCTTTGGTCATATATATGTGGGTCATGCAGGATATGCCGCGCTTTGGCTGGACCATATCGGTATTCTTTGTGCTGTGTGCGGCATTACGTCTGGCACGGTTTAACGCACAGATTGATACCGAGAACCAACCGCACAAGTCCGCTGGGTTTAACACGGGCGTGCCGTCGCCACCGGGCGCGGCGCTGGCTTTGTTGCCTATGATGGTCTGGTTTGAAACCGGCGCGGATTGGGTGCGCGATTACCGCTTCATTGCGCCATGGTTGCTGCTGTGCGCGCTGTTGATGATTTCCAATGTGGCAACCTATAGCTGGTCGTCGATTAAGGTGCGGCGCAGCCTGCGTTTCATGGCGCTGGCGGTCGTTGGTCTGTTTACCGCAACCTTGGTCGCGGCGCCATGGGTTGCGCTCATCGGTGTCGGCGTCTTTTACGTCGCCCTGCTGCCGCTGAGCATGATGAGCTACGCACGGGTTAAGAAGTCGCGACGGGACTTTGCCGAAGCCACTTGACCTCCGCCCCGCACGGGCTATGTTCCAGTTTCGTTCTAATTTGGGAGGTGGCCGTTGGAGCCGTTGATTGTCATTGTAGCGGTGATTTTTGCCTTGTTGGGCGGACTGTTGCTTGGCTGGTTTGCGGGTAACCGCACGGGCAAAGCAGGGCAGGAAACCACCACGCAGTTGCGGGCTATGCTCGATCAGGTGGTAGTCGAACGTGATAGTGCCAAGGACCGCCTGGCGCGGCTTGAAACCAGTTTGGAAGAACGCGAGCGGAGCTTTGCAGAACAGATCGCGGCGTTGGGGGATGCGAAGGAAAACCTATCCGCCCAATTTGGTGAGATTGGGCAGAAATTATTGGGCGAAGCGCAGGCGGCGTTCCTGCAACGTGCCGATGAACGTTTCCATCAAGCCGGCGAGAAGAATGAGGAAAGGCTGAAGCAATTGCTTGGCCCGGTAGGCGAAAAGCTGAAGGCTTATGAAGAGCAGGTCGGTAGAATCGAGAAGGACCGGACCGAAGCCTATGGCGACCTGAAGGGGTTAATCAGCGAAATGCGATTGGGTCAGGAACGCGTATCGAGCGTCGCGTCGGGGCTGATGAACTCTTTGCGTAATGCGCCCAAGGCACGGGGGCGTTGGGGTGAGCAGCAGTTGAAAAATGTGCTTGAAAGCTGCGGCCTGTCTGAGCATGTCGATTTTAATCTCGAAACCAGCATTGATGTTGGCGATGGTTTGCGACTGCGACCCGATGCTATCGTCCATGTCCCCGGCGGGCGCACCTTGGTGATTGATGCCAAGGTATCGTTGAACGACTATCAGGACGCATTTGATTCGGTGGACGATGATGTCCGCGCTGTGGCCATGAAGCGCCACACCCAATCGATGAAGAACCATATCGATGGGTTATCGCGCAAGGCCTATTGGGATCAATTTTCCGAAGCGCCTGATTATGTCATCATGTTTGTCCCCGGTGAGCATTTCCTTGCGGCCGCGCTGGAGCATGAGCCGCAATTGTGGGATTTTGCCTTTGATAAGAAAGTGCTGCTGGCGACGCCAACAAACTTGGTCGCAATTGCCCGCACTGTGGCCAGCGTCTGGCAGCAAGAGGGGCTAGCGCGCGAGGCGAAGCAAATCGGGGCGCTTGGTAAGGAAATGTATGACCGCATTGCGGTGGCAGCACAGCATCTGAAATCGGTCGGCAGCGGGCTGTCGTCGGCGGTGAATAACTACAATAAATTCGTCGGCAGCTTCGAACGCAATGTCATTTCAACGGGCCGAAAATTTGCCGATTTGAACATCGAAACCGGTAAGCGTGAATTGGAAGATATTCCTATGGTCGAGGCTTTGCCACGTTATGGCGATGGCGAAACGCCTTCGTCGCCACCGATTGAGGACCAACGCGAAGCTAATGTCTGAGGCTAGCCGGCTTCTGAATGCCGAAACTGGTTCAGAACCTCATAGGCCATCACTGCGGTCGCGACAGCCGCGTTTAAGCTGTCTGCCTTGCCACGCATCGGCATTTTGACGCGCAGGTCGCACTCGGTTTCATAATCGTCCGGCAGGCCCTGCGCCTCATTACCCGTCAGGATGAAGCATGGCGCGTGGTAGCGGGCAGCTTGATAGTCGGTGTCGGTTTGCAGGCTGGTGCCGACCAATTGGCCTGCGCCCGCCCGCAACCAAGCGGTGAATTCTTCCCACCGGCATTGCACGACCTTTTGCGTGAAAATTGCGCCCATGCTGGCGCGGACGGACTCAACAGAAAATGGGTCCGTGCAATCATCGATCAGGATTAGTCCGCCAGCCCCCACGGCATCGCCCGTGCGCAGCATCGTGCCAAGATTACCCGGATCACGCATCGATTGTGCCACAAGCCAGATTGGCGCGCTGCTCCGGTCTATATCCCCCAAAGCAGTCCCATGGTCCCGATAGACGCCAACCACGGCCTGGGCGTTGTCCTTGCCCGACAGTTTCGCCATGATCTCGGCGCTGGTTTCAATTACGTCGCCCTTATTGGCCAGAACATCGGCCTCTAAAGCCACCTCAAGGTCATGTACGGGTCGGTCTTTAACGCGAAACAGCATTTCGGGAAGAAATCCCGCCTCGCGCGCTTCGGTCATAATGCGCAGCCCTTCGGCAAGGAAAAGCCCAGCGCGTTTACGGAGCTTCTTTTCACGAAGCCCGCGTATTTCCTTTAAAAGCGGATTGGAAAATCCGGTAATTTCACGACGCATCAATCTTCGCCAAAACCGTCGACAACCAACCCAACCAGCTTTTCAATGGCGAGTTCGGCCTGTTCACCTTGGACATGAATGATAATTTCACTACCCTTCGCCGCGCCCAGCATCATTAAGCCCATGATGGACGTGCCAGTCACGGATTGACCATCCTTTTCGACCTCAACGCTGATCCCTTCGGGGAAGCGGGACACGAACGTCACAAATTTGGCGCTGGCGCGGGCGTGGAGGCCTTTTACGTTAACGATAGTGACGGGGCGGCTAATCCGCGTCATCGTGAAGCTTCAAGCACTTCAGAAGCGACGCTGATATATTTGCGTCCCGCTTCACGTGCGGCAGCGACCGCCTCTTTCACGTCCAGGTTTTTGCGCGCGCTATCCAGGCGGATGAGCATGGGCAGGTTCACGCCAGCGATGACTTCGACGCGTCCGCTATCCAGCAAGGAAATGGAGAGATTTGAAGGCGTTCCGCCGAACAGATCGGATAGGATGATGACGCCCTTGCCTGTATCGACTTTTTTGATAGCAGCCGCGATTTCATTGCGTCGCGCTTCCATATCATCATGCGGGCCGATGCAGATGGTCGCAACGTCCTTTTGTGGCCCCACAACATGTTCAAGCGCGACAAGAAACTCGTTCGCCAGTTTCCCATGCGTGACTAAAATCAAACCGATCATGTGATGTTGCTGCCTTGTCGCGACGTTAATCTGTCTGCGCCGTTAGCAGGCTCTTCCAGCGCGTCAATCGGTCTTAATGTCAGATCGCGATGCGCCACCTTCAAGGCAAAGCCATCCTCACGCAACCAAGCGCCAAAAGTTTCGGCAACATGGACAGACCGGTGCCGTCCACCCGTGCACCCAAAGGCGATATTTATATAAGCCTTACCCTGCGTGTCATAGAGCGGCAGCAGGAACCGCAGAAGGTCACGGATTTTATGCATGGCTTCATCATATTTCGGGTCGGCGGCAACATAATCGGCAACCGCCGCATCCAACCCCGTCAGGGGTCGCAAATTGCCGTCCCAGTGCGGGTTCCGTAAAAAACGCAAGTCGAATACCAGGTCGGCATTGTGCGGGACTCCGCGCGAAAAGCCAAAGCTTGATACCGTGATATTTGAGTGCAGTGACGTATCGCTGCTGAACCTTTCGCGGATGACGACTTGCAAATCATGCGCCGACAGCTTGCTTGTATCAATGACGGCCTCCGCCCATCGGCGAAATGGCTCCATCACGGCCCGGTCAATCGCGATGCCGTCCATCGCAGGCCGGTCTTGCGCCATTGGGTGACGGCGGCGGGTTTCCGCGTAGCGGCGTTCGATCTCGACGCCAGCGCAATCCAAAAACAGCGTCATTATTTCAAGGTTAGCTTGCGCCTGCAGTTTCCTGATTTGCCGAATCAACGCCTCGGCATCAAAACCGCGTGTCCGGCTATCAAAGCCCAGCGCCAGCGGAATATTTGGTCCATTTTCACCGCCCGACGCGGGAATTTTAAGCAACTGGCCTGCCAGCTTAATCGGGAAATTGTCGACCGTTTCCCAACCCAGGTCTTCCAGCGTTTTAAGCGCGGTTGTCTTACCTGCCCCGGACACACCGGTAATCAACAGGATTTTCTGCGGTTCGGAGGCTGTGTTCTGGGTCACATTGTTACGCTTTCATTCGACGTGGCATCGGCGTTTGCCACCGGGTGCAACCCAGCGTCAATGACCGACCGGAGCGCCCATTCCACCTTTAATGCGCTGCTCACCTGAAATGGGTCCAGCTTGAACATGGGCACCGAGTAACCGGCTATGGTTATGCTCTGATGCTCTGGCGGCATGCGGTCCACGTCCTGCGTGAATTGTACGATGAGGCGCAGTGGTGCGCAATCGACGAAATCAATGGGACATATCCCAATGCCACGCACTTCTATTTTTCCGGCTATATTTGGCGCAATGGTCAGTTGTGGCAAACCATTGCAGCTTTCGATGTGTAATATATCGTCGCAGATCAGCTTTGCTCCGCGGTCAATCAGGCGAAGCGCCAGGTCTGATTTTCCGCTGCCGGACGGCCCAAGCAACAGCAACCCGTTCCCGTCAATGGCGACTGCGCTACCATGCACCATGTCCGACATTAAAGCGTTGCCGCAGCAGCGCAGGGTAGGGCGATTTCGAAGCATGCCCCGCCTTTGCCATCGACCCGGTCGCGTACTGCAATGCGTCCATGATGCCCCTCTATAATTGTCCGCGCAATGGCGAGGCCAAGCCCGCTATGCTTACCAAAATTCTCGGTCGCTGGCCGTTCGCTGTGGAAGCGTCGGAAAATGGCCTCCCGCTCTTGTGGTGGCACACCCGGGCCTTCATCGCTGATCCGAATGATGACGTCTTCATCGGCAACCGTCGCGGATATTTCGACGACTGCTCCGGGCGGTGAGAAGGAAACCGCATTATCGATCAAGTTGGTCAACATGCGTTCAAGACGGACATCCTCACCCATCACTGTCGCGATTTTCCGGCGTGGTCGTGCAAAGGCAATGTCGACATCTTTGTCGCTGCCCCGGTCTTCGCGTGCCTGAAGCAATTGCTCGATCATGTCGCCAAGGTCGATAGGCTCAAACTTCGCTTTGGCCAGTTGGGAATCCACCCGGCTGGCGTCCGAAATATCGCTTATAAGGCGGTCCATTCGAAGTACGTCGGCTTTTGCGACATCCATCAATTGTTTACGCAATTTTGGGTCTTCAATCCGCTCTGCGCCATCAAGTGCGGAGCGCAGAGAAGCAAGCGGATTTTTAATTTCATGCGCGACATCGGCGGCAAAGGCTTCGGTGGCGTCGATCCGTTGGCGAAGCGCTATGCTCATATCCGAAAGCGCACGTGCCAACATACCAATTTCGTCGCGGCGCGAGGGCAGGCGGGGAACGGTAACCTCTTGTGCGCGACCAAGCCGAACCTTTATGGCGGCGCGGGCCAGATGGCGCAACGGACGGACGATGGTGCGGGCAAGAAATATGGAAAGCATAACGCCGATGCCAAGCGCAAAAAGGAAGAACATGCCGACGTTGAACCGCTCTGCCCGGACGAACAAGCGGATGTCGCGTTCATTGGCGGTGGTCAGCACAGTAAAGCTTCGGTCGCGCGCAGTTGAGGCTGCGCTAATCATGTGCGTCAGGTCGGGCGCAAAGCGCACCATCGAGGCGGCTTTGGAAGGCGTTGCCGCGCGAATTTCTGGCCATGCGGAAGGGATATCTTCTACAGGCTCAACAAAGCGTTCCAGCTTGGCCGCGCCGACGAGGAAATCGAATAGGACATCCATCCAGCGTGCTGCAATTTTGGGCCAAGGTTCGCTGTCTGGGTCGCGAAAGACATAAGTGGGTTGTCGGCCAGCAAAGCTGTCTAATATTTTCGTTCCGTCTTGGTCGTAAACGCGGATCCGCGACAGGTTCAATTGACCAAATCTGGCGATATAGTCGTCCCGCTTTTGCGTGGTGATAAGGGGCAGGCTGGATACCAGGAAGCTGGCCTGAACGCGGGCTGCGTTTTCGCGCTCTGCAATTAACCGGACGCGATAGCTGTCGAGGAAGAACAGACCGGCACCCAGCAGAGCAAGCACGAAGAGGTTGACGGCAAGTATACGGGTGGTCAGCGATAACCCCCGGCTCCATCCCAGCTGCAGATCAGCGGGCTCAGCTGTCTGCGAAGCGATATCCGGCCCCATAAAGCGTATCAATAGCGGTGAATTCAGGGTCAATTTCACGGAACTTGCGCCGGAGCCTTTTGATATGGCTGTCAATGGTTCGGTCGTCCACATAGACGTCGTCCTGATACGCCGCGTCCATGAGTTGATCGCGGGTGCGCACGACGCCCGGTCGATTGGCCAGCGCCTCAAGGATCATAAACTCTGTCACCGTAAGTGTAAGCGACCTCCCGTCCCATTTGACGTGGTGCCGTGCCGGGTCCATTTCTAGCTTGCCACGCACCATGGGTTCTGGTTCGGGCTCCGCCTCGCCATTGCCAGCGACTTTGTCATAGGTTGCGCGTCGCAATATGGCTTTCACCCGCGCAATCAAAAGCCGTTGCGAAAATGGCTTGGTTATATAGTCATCGGCGCCCATGGCGAGGCCAAGTGCCTCGTCCAGCTCCTCATCCTTTGACGTTAGGAAGATGACGGGCATATCGCTTTTTTCGCGCAGCCGACGCAGCAGTTCAAGCCCGTCCATGCGCGGCATTTTAATGTCGAAAATACCAAGGTCTGCGGGATTTTCGATCAACGCCTTTAACGCAGTTTCGCCGTCCGAATATATCCGCGTCACATATCCTTCGGCCTGCATCGCAATAGATACAGAGGTCAGGATGTTCCGGTCGTCATCAACCAAGGCGATATTGGCGCTCATCCTTTGACTATAGGGTGGCAAGGTCAGGGGTTCAATCTATTGCTCATGCTATGCGAAGTCTGTCGTGGATAACCTTTGTCCTGTAAATTGATACGTCCCCTATTTGACCTTCGATGATGCATCGTATACCGGCGGCGTCTTCACAGTGCATACGTATGCCCTAGATTCGCACTTTTGCCGGAGCATTTAATGTCGACACCACTGAATATCTCACTTTCGCAACAGGGTTTTGGCACGGATGCGACACTGTTTTGCAACCTCGGCACGGCGCCGTTGGTAGAGGCCGCTTTAGCCAATTCAGAAGGCATATTGGCCAAGGATGGCCCGCTTGTTGTCAAAACCGGCACGCATACTGGCCGCTCGGCGAAGGATAAATATATCGTTCGCGATGCCGAGACCGAAAACAGCATCTGGTGGGGCAAATCCAACGTAGCCATGGACCCTGCGCATTTCGCAGCGTTGAAGGCAGATTTCATTGCGGCGCTTGGCGGTAAAGACAAATTATACGTCGCGGACCTGTTCGGCGGGTCGCAGCCTGAGCATCGCGTCAATGTCCGCGTCATCAACGAATTTGCGTGGCATAACCTGTTCATCCGGACGCTGCTGGTGCGCCCGACGCCGCATGAATTGGCAAGCTTCGAACCCGAATACACCATCATCGATTTGCCAAGCTTCCGCGCGGACCCGGCGCGCCATGGTTGCCGCAGCGAGACGGTGATTGCGGTCAACTTTACCGAAAAGCTGATCCTGATTGGCGGCACCGCTTATGCGGGCGAAATGAAGAAGTCGGTGTTCGGCATCCTCAATTATTTGTTGCCGGTAAAGGGTGTTATGCCGATGCATTGCTCGGCGAATATTGGTGCCGACGGTCATACTGCCGTATTTTTTGGCTTGTCAGGCACCGGTAAGACTACCTTGTCTGCCGACGCCAGCCGCACCTTGATTGGCGATGATGAACATGGCTGGTCCGACACCGCTATATTCAACTTTGAAGGTGGTTGCTACGCCAAAATGATCCGCCTGTCGGCAGAGGCCGAGCCGGAGATTTTCGCCACAACCAAGCGTTTTGGCACTGTGCTCGAAAATGTGGTCATTGACCCGGAAACGCGGGAATTGGATTTCGACGACAATAGCCTCGCCGAAAACAGCCGTGGTTCGTACCCCATCGAATTTATTCCGAATACGTCGGAAAAGAATATGGGTCCCGTGCCCAAGACGATCATTTTCCTGACCGCTGATGCCTATGGCGTGTTGCCGCCCATCGCGCGGTTAACGCCTGATCAGGCGATGTATCACTTTCTTTCGGGCTATACTGCGCGTGTTGCCGGGACCGAAATTGGCGTGACGGAGCCGGAGGCGACATTCTCCACCTGCTTTGGCGCGCCATTCATGCCGCGTCACCCGAGCGTCTATGGCAATTTGTTGAAAGAGCGCATTGCCAAGGGCAACGTCCAATGCTGGTTGGTCAACACCGGCTGGACCGGTGGCAAGGCAACGATGCCCGGCATCAGCCGCATGCCGATCAAGGCCACGCGCGCGCTTTTGAACGCAGCGTTGGATGGCAGCCTGAACAATGCCGAATTCCGTAAGGATCCAAACTTTGGCTTTGAATTTCCGGTTGCCGTGCCAGGCGTCGACAGCGGCATTCTTGACCCTCGTGCGGCATGGTCCGACGGCGCGGAATATGATGTGACCGCGCAAAAGCTGACGCAACAATTCATTGATAATTTCGCGCAATTTGCCGATCATGTTGATGAAGGCGTAAGGCAGTCGGCACCTAAAGCCGCTTAACGCGTCCGGATATGCCGGACCAGTTGGAAGTCCGGAAAATGACCAGTTTTGACATTCGCTTGTTTCACGACGATGCATCCATCGTCGCCATTGGCGAGGGTTTGTTGGCCGCCACTTTGCCGCGTGCGGCATGGACGCATGAGGCGCATTTGGCGGCGTGCTGCTGGCTACTGCGTCATCGGGCCAATATCGATATAGAGCGCGAACTGCCCGCAATTATTTCGGCTTACAACGTCGCCAGCGGCGGCGTGAATGACGACACGCAAGGCTATCATGAAACGATTACGCAGGTGTATATTGCGGGGGTGGGGGCGTATTTGGCAGAAGTCGCGACCGACCTGCCGCTTTATGAGGCGGTCAACAGATTGTTGCTGTCCCCGCGGGGAACGCGAGATTTGCCGCTTCGCTTTTATTCAAAAGAACTATTATTTTCAGCGCAGGCCAGGCGGACATTTGTTGCGCCTGACCTTGTTGGCCTCGATCAAGTGTAAATAATAACGAAGGCCGTGGAAACCCTCAGAAAAGCGTCAAAGGTCACACTAAGGTCTCACCTAAACGGCTGTACGCACGGGCCGGGTTGCGGCATCAAGAGGTAACCGCAGGCCAATGAATTTAGCGGTGCAATTTGCTTTGAACAAGAACCAGATCACGATGTCAAAGAACCGCGTCCACGCCAAAAAGCGCTAACGCGGCCGTCTCTCACAAAACAAATCCTACATTGCAAGCGTGGCAATATCCGCTCAGGTGCCCTCAACCAACAACACCGCCCCGTCCGCCCCGATGACTCGCACATTGGCCCCCATAGCTGCATCCAGGCCGCGCGCGTTCCACACGCTGTCTCCGACTTTCACGCGGCCATGGCCGTTGGCGATAGGTTCAACCACGGTGACGATTTCGCCGGTCATGCGCGCGCCGCGATCATTCAGATTGACGTCATCGGATT
>Ga0208327_1000150_pt1 | contig 18165 bp, 1 predicted proteins | sample LakMenEpi26Jun08_FD_150733 | JGI IMG/M metagenome (GOLD analysis project Ga0208327, IMG submission 150733) | Freshwater microbial communities from Lake Mendota, WI - 26JUN2008 deep hole epilimnion (SPAdes) | ecosystem: Environmental > Aquatic > Freshwater > Lake > Epilimnion/Euphotic zone ...
CGTTGCGTGACCCCCCCCCCGGTGGATCCACCTACATGATCTTCATGGTTCTTTCCCAGCTCTTTCCTGTTTAGTCTTCTGTGTTTCAGACTACCCACTGACAACAGCGAGGGGCAAATTTGTCCTTGAAGAAAAAATAACGACTGATATGGTAGTCTATATCTGATGGCTCTGATTTTTGACGAAATTGTAACAGGCGGAATCCTCAATCTCAGGTAGTCTCTTCATCTCTGATGGCTCTCTTCAGCAACAAATCCATTTTTCGCTTCGTTTTCCCCGCATGACCGGGGGTCTTTTTTTGTGAAATCACCCCTTCATCCGTCCCTTCGGCTACTGGCTCTTCTCCTGACGGGGTTTCTGTTCCTCTCCTCGGGGCCGGTTCTGCTTGCCCAGAACGCCCGCTCGGTGATGGCGCCATCGAGTGGAGGAGGTGGGGGGGGGAGGGGTTCCGCCGCCAGCCTTCAGAATGCCGGGGCGGCCTCTGCCACTTTGACTGCGATGAGAGCCCGCGAGGCGCTTAAGAAAAGCGAATCCTCGTTGGCTGCCATGAAGGCCTTGCAGAATAATGCCCGAAACCTGATGGCCCATCCGGAGACTCCAAACGGATTGAGAAACGACTGGCTTGAACCCCATGTGGTTGGAGGTGGCGCCGGGATTGCCGAGGACGGGACTCCCAACACCACCTCTTGGAGTGGAGCCAGGATCACTTCGTCAAAAGACTCTGCCTCCGTTGTCATCAAGCAGAGTCTGCAGAGCGCCTTCCTCTACTGGAACAAGTTCAATATCGGTTCCAAGACAACCTTGCGCTTCGATCAGAGTGCGGGTGGGCAGGATTCCGGGAAGTGGATCGCCTTCAACAAGGTGATGGGGGCTGTTGATCCCTCGCACATCTATGGATCCATCAAGGCCGAGGGGCAGGTCTATATTCTCAACCAGAACGGGATCCTCTTCCACAACGGCTCCCAGGTGAACGTTCATGCCCTGGTCGCCTCCACCCTACCGATCAATGAGAATCTGGCGGGGGATGCCCTCAAGGGAATCAAGGGTCGAGGCATTGCCAACAACCCCGACTCGCAGTTCCTCTTCTCGGCCCTCAAGGTGCCCGGTAATTCGAAGAAAAAAACGGATGCCTTCACCCCCGAGGTCTCGGGTCCGATCGGCGATGTGGTGGTGGAGCGCGGGGCCGTGATCGGTGCCCCGGTCAATCAGAACAACACGGGAGGATTCGTTACCTTGGTCGGTGCGAACGTTCGCAATGAGGGAACCATCAGCACCCCTAACGGACAGACCACCCTCGCATCGGGTCTGCAGGTGGGACTCACCCCGCACAATGCTTCTGACCCGAGCCTCCGCGGTATGGATGTGACGGTGGGCCGCGTGGCCGATCCTGATGACGTGGTCACAGCAGCTTCCGGAAGTGCCGGGACAGTCCGCAACGATGGCATTCTCTCGGTTTTCCGCGGCAATGCAACCATGGCCGGTAAGGAGATCCTACACAATGGGGGTATTGAGAGCAGCACCTCGGTGGATCTCAACGGCCGGATCGATCTGCTGGCATCCTATAACGCGAAACTGAACGAAGATTTCGGAGTTATCGGAGATGCTCTGATCCGAGATTACAATCAACCCAATTCGGGAAATATCCTGATCGGGGCCGGAAGCGTCCTGCGGATCCTTCCGGAACGTGAAAGTTCCAAAAACATTCCCGGTTCCTCTCTGGCACTCTCCTCGGTGGTTTCGATCACAGGTCGGAATATTTCCCTTGGTGAGGGATCCGTCCTGCTCGCTCCGGGTGCCTCCGCAAGCTCGGGAGCACTTTCTCAAACTGCAACGCCACTCACGCAAGGTGTCACCGTGCAGGCCGGCCGATGGACCGACAAAGGTGGAAATCAGTCGGTCTTCACCAAGGATGTGGGGAGGATCGATCTGGCTCGCAATGCCATGATCAATGTGGCAGGTTCCACTGCGGTCTGGGTGGATAGCTCCCGAAATTACCTCAAGCTGCAACTCCGGGGTGCGGAGCTCGCCGACAGCTCCCTTCAACGGAATGACGAAAACATTCGAGGGGCTGATCTCGTGATCGATTCAACTCTCAGGGGAACCTTTGAGGGTCGCCCCTGGGTAGGGACACCTCTGGGCGATGTTTCCGGTTTCGTCGGGCTCATAAGCCGGACTGTCGAGGAACTGACCACGGCGGGAGGAAGCATCTCCCTCGCCGCTGGTGATGCCCTCAGCACGGCTCCGGGATCTACGATCGATGTCTCCGGCGGGTGGATCCAGTACTCGGGTGGGTATGCTTCGACTTCCAAGCTCCTCTCCGAGGGGCAATTTATCGATATCTCACAGGCTACCCCTGACAGAGTCTACTCGCAGATCCTCACGCGGGGGGACAAAACAATTTTAGGCAAGACCTTCAAGGATGTCGGTGCCACCGCCACGATCGAGCAGTCATCCAAGTGGGGGACCGTGAAGGTCTTCAAGAGCATTCTCGATCCGACACGCCCGGTCTGGCGAGATGCCTATATCAGCGGTGCCGCGGGAGGCAGTATTGTGATCAATGCACCTTCCGTGGCGCTTGACGGAGAGCTGCTGGGAAACACCGTGGCCGGGCCGAGGCAGATGAGGGACTATGGTGCGCTGCCGGGCATGATTTTACTGCCGGGCATGAATCGCTCGGTGCTCAGCACACTGCCCATCGCCTCCTCCTTCTCCCTGGATCTCTCCAAGGGAACGGGAAGGGCTGGCATCTTGCTCTCCCCCTATGCGCCGAATGTGACTTTTTCTCAGCAGCGGTTCGTGGGAGAAGGGGTTTCCTTTACCATCGGTGAGGATGGTATTGCAAACGCCCTGCCTGCGGATCGAGCCGGATCGGTGGTGCTTCCCTCGGACATCACGTCGACCCATGGATTCGGAAGATTCTCCGTCAGTTCCCGTGAGGGGAATATTTCCCTTCCGCGAGGGCTCACCTTGGATGCGGGACCGAATGGCTCGATCTCGCTGCAGGGAGCGAATATCTCGGTGGATGGTGGGATTCTCGCTCCTGGTGGAAGCATCTCCCTGCAGGCGTTCCTGACGCCGTTCTCCCTTGCCAATGTGAGCCTCCCGGAAATTCTGCCAGCATCCGTCTCTGGAATCATGACCCTCAAGGAGGATACGGAGGGGTTACGCCGCGGTGAGAAGGTGATTATGCTCGGGGATCCCTCCGCCGGTGACGTGATCGCCTACAACTCTGAAGGCACCAAGTTCACCCTTTCCGGGGATCTCCTTGCCCCCTCCCAATCGGGCCGGGTGAGTCTGACGGGCCGGATCGATGCCTCGGGAAGTGTCGTGAACGATTTGAGGGATACAGCGATCCGACCAATCGTGCTCAACGGTGGCACAGTCATGCTCGGCGGGTACGTGATCTCCCTCTCCCCGGGAAGCGCGATCGATGTGAGCGGAGGTTACCACGGGAGATTCATTGATGGTGGTCAAGGCGTGATCTATGGGAATGCAGGGGGAATCTCCCTCTCGGCGGGACAGGACAGCTCGTTTAGCACCATTCATGAAGGATCCCTCGAGTTGGGTGGGATCCTCTCCGGATACGCAGGTGTCGGCAATGAGGGGGGCTCGTTGGCCCTCAAGGCACCTGCCTTCCTGATCTCGGAGACTTCCCGGCCTGATCAGGATGCCCGGGTGAACCGTCTGGCTCCCTCTTTTCTCAATCAAGGGGGGTTCTCATCCTTCAGCCTGACGGGTGTGGGACTCAAGACGGATCAATTTGACGAGTTTATTCCGGGAGTGTCAGTTGTTTCTGGAACACAGATCCGGCCTCGAGTCCTCTCACAAGTTTTTTCGCAGGCCATCAATGGACAAGGAAGGAGTCTGATTCATCCTCAGGATTCCCTTGCCACTGCACCATCCCTTACCTTGGCCGCAACGGGACTCTCGGATGGAACTCTCGAACTAGGGAGTCAAATGCTGGTGCGTGGGAGTGTCGTGGTGGAGAAGGGGGCGAGCATCACGCTCGATCCGCAGCTGATCCCCACGGAGTCCTTCCCCCTCTACCGTGTCGGCTCGCTTGTGGTGTATGCTCCTCGCGGTGTTGTCTCCTTCGCCGGATCGGCGACCGTCCCGGGAGGTGCGATCACCATCAGCGGTGCGGGGAGGTTCCCCAGTAATGATGTGCAGCCAGCATCCGCGCAGGTCACGCTTGATCTCGCTCCTTCGGCCTCCCTTTCTGTTGCTGGACTCTCACTCTTTACCCGTGATCCTTTCGGGCTGAGGCAACAGTACGGGATGCCGCTCCCAGGCGGAGAGGTGTCGCTCGAGGGAAATATTCTGGCACGTGGCGGATCGCTGATCGATGCCTCGGGCACCACCTCTTCCTTCGACCTATTTCCGCATCAGCTCGGCATGGTCCGAGGGGTCTCCGCCCGCACGCTCCTGGCGCCCGGCGTGACTTCCCGGCCTCTCGTCTCGGCCGGCGGATCAATTTTCCTCACTGGCAAGGAGGCTCTCCGTTCGGAAGCCTTGTTAGTCGCTCGCAGCGGGGGCAAAGCGGCGAATGGCGGTAGCCTTTCGATCTCTTCGGGCAGGTTCAACGACAACACCACCCCCTTCTTGCAGACCGATCTCGGACTGGCGGTCTCCCAGTCAGGTCCGGTCATCGGCGAGGAATTTGCCGATGCAGGTTCCTCTGCCGTGGGTCTTGCTTTTGGGAATGTGGAGGGTATCGCTTCGGGGGGTGGCCATGTGGCTGTTTCCTCGTTTGCATCCGGTGGATTCCAGAATCTGACCCTGGGAGGGAACATCCTTTTCAGCGGACCGGTTTCCATCTCGGTTCCCGGCCGGCTGCGTGTGGCTACCGAGGGGGTGCTTTCCGCCGATTCCAGAACCGAACTCTCGGCCACTGCGGCGGTTCTCGGGACGCGGTTTCTTGCTCCTCTCGCCCCGAATGATCCGAGACGCACGGCAGCACTCGATCCGAACAGCCCCGATTTCTTTGCGCCTCCGACTTGGGGCGATGGTGAGTTGGTCGTCAAGGCTTCACGAATTGATATCGGCAACCTCTCGCTCCAAGGAATCGGCAAGGCAGGATTCCAAGCGGTGGGAGGATCCATACGTGGTGACGGGAACCTTGTCATGGCGGGTGATCTGTCTCTTCAGGCCGGTGTGATCTATCCCGTATCGGGTACGACCTTCCGGGCTGTGGCCTTCAATTATGACGACAGTGGAGCGGCCCAAAGCAGTGAAGGAACCGCGGGTTCGATCACGGTTCTGTCGGGAGGTGCCGTGCCGCTTCCTCTCTCGGCACTCGGGTCGCTCTCTCTTCAGGCGGAGACAATCATTCAGTCGGGAACCCTTGCCGCCCCCTTTGGAACGATCATCCTAGGCAGGACCTCCTCACAGCCCGGTTCCCCCGATCCTCTCTCGGGCCTGGATGCTCCCGTCACCACGCGCCTTGTTCTTGCGGACGGGAGTGTCACCACGGTCTCGGGAATCGACCGCCTGACGGGACTCGGGATTACGGTTCCTTTCGGAACGTCAAAGGATGGCACCAGTTGGACCGCCCCTTCGGAGCCAATACCCGGCAGCACGATTTCCGGAACGGAAATCACCGGATCGGGAATCCCCGGAAAAACGGTATCCATCGGCGGGAGTGACATCGTGATGGAGAAGGGTGCTGTCGTGGATATCCGCGGAGGTGGATCGGTCAACGCGGTGCAGTGGGTTTCAGGTCTTGGCGGCACGAGGGATATTCTCAACGATGATTCCGGCTCCTGGGCCATCGTTCCCGGTTACTCAGATTCCTGGATGCCGAAGGGGTACGGGGAGGAGATGATCGCCGAAGGAACGAGGATCGTCCTGAGGCAGGGTGCGGCCGGTCTCGCTCCGGGGACATACACGCTGCTGCCCGCAAGTTATGCCACCCTTCCAGGAGCTTACCTCCTCTCCCGATCGACGATGACGGGGCTGGCCTCGGCACTCGTGAAGCCGGACGGGACGGCGCTCGTTCATGGAACGCTCCTGACGGGTCTTGATGCCTCGGTGACCCCTCCCGTGATCACCTCTATTTTTGAACTCTCCTCCCCCGGTGTGATCTCCTCCAAGGCCGAATACCGCATCTTCAACGCCGACACGTTTTTCTCGGCTCTTCCGGCTTCGGGCAGAACCGCCGACGGCGGACGTCTCCAGATGGTTGCCAACAGCTCGATGAACCTGGCCGGAGGCGTCGCCACGGCGTCGGGTTCGGGAGGACGTGCGGCCGCGATCGACATCGCGGCGACCAAGCCCGTGCTGGTGACCGGTTCCGAAGGTCCCTCGGAGGAACCTTCCCCCGGAATGATCGTCCTGGATGGCGGCGTCCTGAGTTCCTGGAAGGCGGGGAGTCTTCTCCTCGGTGGCACCCGTTCCGTCTCGGCCTCCGGGGAGATCGCCATCACCCCGGTCTCCGAGAGCCTGACCCTGGATCAAGGAACCCGCCTCGAGGGGGCCGAGGTAATCCTCGCCGCGGCGCCCAAGACCCATGTGGTGAAGGAGGGGGAGACGATCGCCTCGATCGCCGCATCCCTCGGAGGGGATGTTACCGAGGAGGATCTTCTCGCTGCGAACCAACTTGCCGCTGACGCGGAGTTGAGCACGGGTAAGATTCTCAAGGTTCCTGGTTCGCATGCCTCGGTGCGTCTCTCCGACGGCTCCGCCGTCGTCTCCTCCGGGGGAGCCGCTGCCTCGACGCTTGTCCTGCAAGGGAACGGGGCCCTGCTCCGGGTTGGCAATGCGGACGGGACTGTGCGTCGGAGCGGTTTCAACCCCAACGCCACCGGGATCGACGGTGCCACTCCGCTGGCCTCCCTCGTGTTGGGACAGGATGTCCTGGTTTCGGGACCCGGTGTGACCTTTGATTCCACCTCCGGGACAACGGTGGATCCGCTTGCGGCCGTCAGCGCCACCTCTCTGAAACTTTCCTCGGGGCTCATCTCCGTGGGAGGTGAGGATCCCGGTGCCCTTGCCCTCTCCGGAAAGTTGCTGGAGGGGTTGAACTCCTCGACGGCCCTCAAGTCCCTCTCCCTCACCAGTTACTCCAGCATGATCCTGCATGACGGGAGTGTCCTTGGTTCCGGCAATCTAGGATCGCTAGTAATCCGTGCCGCGGCGATCATAGGTGACGGTGGCAGCGCCTCACTGAGAGCCCGCAGCCTGAGCGTGGACAATGGCTCCGGAAGTTCCCTGCCTGACTCGTATGCCCCGCCTGAAACGATCGGCGGCACCCTGAATATCACTGCCGACACGCTCGCCCTGGGTAACGGGCAACTCAGGATCGAAGGCTTCGAGGGAATGTCCGCGAATGCAAGCAAGGGAATTTCCCTGAGTGGAAAAGGAGGCCTCTCAGTGGCCGGTAACGTGGAAATCAAGGCTCCGGTGATTGTCGGACTTGGAGGTGCCTCCACCGGGATCCGAGCCGATGGAACGATGGTGATGGATCTCGTCAGAAATGATCCCGGAGCGCTGAAGCCGGGACTGGGAGCTTCTTTGACCTTCACGGGATCCACGGTGACGGCTGACATCCCGGTACTGGCTCCCTCCGGATCGATCTCGATCGAGTCGACTTCCGGAGAGCTGAATCTCTCCGCCCTCCTTGACGTCGGCGGCACGTCGAAGAGCTTCCCCGGCGTGATCAAATACACCGATGCGGGGGTGATTTCTCTCTCCTCACAAGGAGACATCAAGCTGAATACCGGTTCCGATCTGAATCTCTCGGCACAGGCCGCCGCCGGTTCCTCGGGAACGCTCCGTCTCACGGCACCCAACGGGACGCTGCTCATGGAAGGCGAAGGGAATCCTTTCCGGGCCTCCAAAGGGAACGGGGGTAAGGCGGGAACATTCCTTGCCGATTTCTTCGGTTATAACGGGGGTAATCTCAATCCGCTTCAGGTCATCTTGAAGAACTCCGGATTCACCGAGAAGCAGGATCTCCGGATCAGGAGCGGGGATGTCACCCTGGCCGATGCCACGGCGCGATCCTTCCGCCTGAGCGCCGATTCCGGATCGATCACGGTCACCGGAACGATCGACTCCTCCGGAAAGACAGGTGGCACCATCGGTCTCTTTGCCGGACAGAGTGTCATTCTGGAGAGCGGATCAGTGCTCAACGTCCACGGGGATGCGCTTGATGCAGCAGGGAAGGGTGGGCTCATCAATCTGGAGGCGGGATCCTCCCCCTCTGCAGTGATCGCATCGGGAGGGCGGGTGGATACGGGGACAGCCTTTGCCTCCGATCTCTCGGTGATCGACCTGAAATCGGGCGGCAAACTGCTGCTTGGTGTCGGAGCTGATCAGGATGCGGGAACCGTGATGCTCAAGGCTCCCCAGACGGCCGACTCCTCGGATCTCCAGATCAATCCGATTTTCTCGGTGATCCAGAAGGCGGAGTCGATCATCGCGGTGGGGAACAACAGGATCGATGTGGCGGGAGAGGGTGCCGTCTCGATCGATCCGATCAAGAAATACGACGAGGTCGTCCACCCCCTCCCTGGTCAATCCGTGATCGGAGAGGATGAGGGTGCTTACAAACTCACCATGGATGCCGATCTCTACGCCCGGTTCATTGCCAACGAGGTGGCTCCCGGGGAGGTTGCCGATCCAGCGACCTCCCCCTACTGGAAGCGCATCGCACCGGTCTGGGATTCGGAAACCACTTATGCGCCGGGTAGCAAGGTGGTGGTCTACAACGACGAGAGGGAAGCTTACAACATCTATACCCGTACCGATTACACGGCGGGTGACGGTGAGCCAATGCCCGAGCCGGGAACCGAGGAGTGGGATAAGCATTGGAGCCTGCAAGCGGACGAGGGGAACTACAAAGTGCTTGCCCTTCGCAATGCGGAGGCGTTCGACCAGGCGATGCTTGCGCCGGATCGGAAAAACTTTGCGGGAGAGGCTCTCCATGACGGAATCCGCGTGCGTCCCGGCCAGGAGATCGTGAATTCAACGGGCGGGCTTCTGCTTAACTCGGACTGGGATCTCTCGCTGGCCCGTTACGGTGAGCGTCTCTATGTGCTCGATGCCAAAGGAGTGCCCGTTCCTTGGTCCGAAAGCGGGCCAACCGACTCCACGGGAACGTATCAGATGATCGGCAGGGAGCCGGGGCTTCTGAGTCTGCGTGCCGCAGGGGATATCACCTTCCGTGGAAGCCTCTCCGACGGTTTCGGGGATAGTGTCCAACCCGCGGCCGATGTCGATTTCGTGAAAGGGCTTTCCTATGCCCCGCTGATCCCGCTGTTGGCACGCGGAGTCACGGAGGAGGGAACGGCAAGCGGATTACCGGTCCGGCAGGATTCCTGGTCCTACCGGATCTCCGCAGGGTCCGACTTCTCCTCCGCGCTGCCCGATGCGGTCTCCGGCGTAGATGGTGACATCGTGATCGGAGTTCCCGGAAATCCGTTGCCGGAAGCCGCTGGTCAGAGCACTTCGGCTATCCTCAAAAGCAGCGGTCAGTATCAGGTGATCCGCACCGGCACGGGTGACATTGCACTCTCGGCCGCCCGGGACATGCGATTGCTCAATCCCTTCGCCTCGGTTTATACCGCAGGAACCGTGGTCACCGATCCGACTCTGGGTGGAAGGTTTGATCTCCCCGTTGTCGATCTGGCCGACCATAACAAGTATAATCTCGGAACCTTGGATGATCCCTCCCCGGTTCAGTATGCTTCCGGTGGCGGGAATGTCATGATTCAGGCAGGACGGGACATCACCCGTCTCAACGCCCTCCTCAACGAAGATGGGGAGTTTCAGTATGATGAGTCGGGAAATCTCCGGCTGTCAGCCGACTCCTCTCTGCAACTTCCTTCCAATTGGCTGATGCGCAGGGGGGCTGTCGATCCAGCGTCCGGCCTCTTCGATACCAAAGACGGGGAGGTTCTCTCCACAAGTTGGTGGGTCGACTACAGCAACTTCTTCCAGGATGTCGGCGCCCTGGGCGGTGGAAACATCGTGATGAACGCCGGAAGGGATATTGCCAATGTGAGCGCCTCGATCCCTACGACCTACCGGATGGCCGGTAGGGATGCCGATGGGAATGTCATCGCTCCCTCGATCAATGGGGCCGTGGAACTGGGCGGTGGCAATCTCTCGGTCATCGCCGGCAACAACATCGACGCCGGCGTCTACTATGTGGAGCGTGGACAGGGTATCCTGAAGGCTGCAGGCAGCATCATCACCAATCCGAGCCGCGATCTGGCGATGGCCTCTTTAACGGGCCAGTCAGCTAGCTCCCCGGAGGCTTGGCTGCCAACCACCCTCTTCCTCGGCAAGGGGAACTTTGCGGTGCAAGCTGGCGATGATCTCCGGCTTGGCCCGGTGGCCAACGTCTTCCTGACCCCGCAGGGTGTCAACAACAGCCTCTGGTATAAGACCTACTTCTCCACCTATGCTCCGGACTCCTCCGTCAGCGCCCTTTCGCTGGCAGGTAATGTGACGCTGGCCGGATTCGGTGCCACCGAACTCGACCCTTATCCCCACTCCCTGCTCCGTCTCTGGTACGACCAGCAGCTTGGCCAGAACGGTATTGATTCCAGTATCGCCTCCTTTTATGTCCCATGGATTCGCTCCTCGGAGTTCCTGACTCCGTTGCTGGAGGCGCAACTCTCCCTGGCTCCACCGACTGTCGCCGCCACTTCGCTTGGGGGTGATATCACGCTGCAGGGTAATCTGACGACAGCCCCTGCACCCAAGGGAGACATCTCGTTGATCGCGGCGGGTGGTATCAATGGACTGGCCTCCGTCGGTTCCTACAACGGGGGAACTGTCTGGATGTCCTCCTCGGTGAATCTCTCCGATGCCTCCCCGGCAAATCTGGCAGGGGTTCTCTCGCCTCTCTCGAAGCGATCCGCGCTCTCCATTGAGGATAGAGACACTCTCGATGCAAACGCCAAGGATTCCGGGGGAGCTTATTTCACTGATACGCTCTCGGCCCTTTTCGCAGAGTCGGGCTCGTACTCCGGCAGCAAGGCTCTCATCGAGGTCAAACAGGCACTTCATGACTCGACCCTCCTTCACAAGGGGGATGTCACTCCCCTCCGTCTGATTGCAGCGGGAGGTGATCTTTCGGGCCTGACCCTTTACTCCGCAAAGCGCTCCGAAGTACTGGCCTCGGGCGACATCTCCGATGTGGGGCTCTACATCCAGAACGTCGCCTCGGGTGATATCTCGTTGGTGAGTGCCGGTGGTTCCTTCAGGGGCTACGACCCGACCTCTCAGTTGAGGGCTTCGGCAGTGGCAGCCTCGCTTCTTGCCGGTGACGACAGCCTTGCCCTGACAGCTTTCCCTAGCGGTGATATTCAGATCAGCGGCCCGGGAACCCTCGAGGTGCTGGCGGGACGTGACATCGACCTTGGCAACGCCCCGGTTTTCGCAGGTGATTCCACCATCTGGGTCGGCCTGACAAGTATCGGCAATGCACGGAATCCGGGACTCCCCTTCCAGGGTGCCGATATCGTGGGTGGTGCTGGAATCAAGCTTCCGGGAGGGCTCTCGACGGCTCCCGACGGTCTCGGTCTCACGGAGTTCACCCGCCAGATCATCAACGGGGAGGATGGGGAGACCTACCTCTCTCAAGTCGAGAAGAAGATGACCTACTCCGGACACCCCTTGGAAAAGAAACTTACGGCCGCCAGCTTCGATCCCGGATCAACGGACTTGACCGAGGAGGAGAAGGCACTCGCTCAACTCCAACTCTTCTACATCGTCCTGCGTGACACGGGCAGAAATTACAACAAGAAAGGGTCGCCGGGATACCGATCCTACGAAACAGGTGAGAAGGCCATTGCCGCGCTCTTCTCTGGTCCCGCTTCCGGAAACATCACTGCCTGGGCACGTGATATCCGGACCAAGAACGGCGGGAATATCAGCCTCTTTGCCCCAGGGGGCGGCCTTTCCCTCGCCAGTATCAGCACTGGTAGCAGCCTCACGCCCCCGGGCATCATCACGGAGTCGGGAGGTGCCATCAATATCTTCACTCAACAAAGCGTCGACATTGGAATCGGCCGTATCTTCACGCTTCGCGGAGGAGATATCACCGTCTGGTCCGACAAGGGGGACATCGCCGCTGGATTTTCCGCCAAGACGGTGGCCTCGGCCCCCCCCACGCGTGTGCTTATTGATCCACAAAGCGGTGATGTGGTCACCGACCTTGCAGGACTCTCCACCGGTGGCGGTATCGGAGTGCTGGCTACGGTGGAGGGCATCCCCCCCGGAAATGTCGACCTTATAGCTCCTAATGGGGCGATTGATGCTGGAGACGCTGGCATCCGGTCTACCGGCAACCTGAATTTAGCCGCCACACGCATCCTTAACGCCAACAATATTTCTGCCGGAGGGAGTACATCTGGCGCTCCGCCAGCCGCCGCGCCACCGGCTGCCCCAAATGTGAGCGGTGCCACGGCGGCATCCTCCGCATCGGCCGGAAACAATGCCTCGGCTCAGGCCGCTACGAAGCCTGCGTCGAATCAACCAAAAGAGGAGACTCCCTCGGTCATCTCGGTCGAGGTGCTCGGCTATGGTGGAGGTGATGCTCCCGTGGAAAAGGATGAGGCTAAAAAATCGGCGGGAGGGGGAGCACCGCCCGCACAGGCATCACTATGAGGGTGAGCGCCATGTTACGAAAACGTCACATTACTTTTTCCTCAATCAGTGTGATTCTGAGTGTCGTCATTACCCACGGATGCATGGGTGGCCCTGATGGCCACTTTTCGCGACCTCTCTGATTTCTTTCCAATATCATGCCCGCACAGACTTCCAAGAAGACGCTCTTGAGCACGCGCAGTGTCGTGCTTGATACGCTGGATGCGGCATCTTTTTATGATGTGACCCTCTCCGGAAACGGACTCGCAGCGGTTGCCCATACAAATCTTGCCAAGATCAACTCACAGTTGAGAGGGGATACCCTTAGGGCTCTGGGTGCCAACAACACCCTCACCGGGGGAGCCGGTAATGATCTCCTGATATCCTCGGGCGTTAACAACCTGCTGGCTGCCGGTGCCGGCAGTGACACCTTGGTGTCCGGTCCTGATGGTGCGGCCTTCCAGGTCGCCAATGCGGCACAGTTGAACTCCTCCTCCATTTCGGGGGGATCGGGGACCGACACCCTGCGGCTTGGTTCCGGGATCCGGGCGACCGACAACCAGTTTTCGCGGATCAGGGGAGTGGAGGTTCTTTCGTTGGGAGGGGGGGCTTCGGTGACGCTTGCGGGATCGGCCCGTGCGGCCGGGATTTCCTCGGTGGTGACGGGGGCGGGTGGAGCAACGGTCCAGGGCGGTGCCTATGCCGGCTCGCTTACGCTGGAAGCCGGATCGGCTGGAAGGGCTCTTCTTGCGGGAAGCGCCACTCAGGGGAATCTTTTCCGTGCCACGGGGGCTGCGCTTGCCACGTCAACAATGATTGGAGGTGCCGGCAGGGACACTCTTGCGGTAACCGGGGGGGCGGTGGCCGATGCTGTTTTCCAAAGAACGCGGGGAGTGGAGGTTCTTTCCCTTGGAGCGGGCGCCTCGGTAACGCTTGCTGGAACGGCGCGAGCGGCCGGAATCTCCTCGGTCATGACGGGTGCGGGGGGAGGGACGGTTCAGGGCGGTGCCTATGCCGGCTCGCTTACGCTGGAAGCCGGATCGGCTGGAAGGGCTCTTCTTGCGGGAAGCGCCTCGCAGGCGAATCTTTTCCGTGCCTCGGCAGCCGCCTTGGCCACCTCGACACTCACCGGTGGCGTGCGAAACGATACCCTGAGCATCCTGGCGGGAGGAACCAACCAGCTCTCGGACTCCCTCTTTGCGAATCTTTCAAGGTTAGATACGATCCTCCTTCCCGGAGGAGGAGGGTCTTCTGTGACGCTGGGGGCCGGGGCGCAACGGGCTGGGTTTACCTCAATCATCGGGTCTAATGACGGGGTTGCCATCCGGCAGGAGCCTCGACAGACGCGCGCCATGACCCTTGTCGGGGGAGAAGGTGCCGATCTCTTCTCCTTTGCCAGTACCGCTCTTGCGGCGGCGAATTCCATCATCGGCGGCGATGGTTCCGACACGATCAGTGTGGACACGGGCACGATGGCCGACCCGTTTTTCAGGAAGGTTTCCGGAATCGAGGTGCTCTCGCTTGGTTCGGGAAGTTCGGCCACCCTCGGAAACGCGGCCCCCGCAAGGGGCATCCGGACCGTTGTTGCCGGAGGCACGAATGTGACCGTCCAAGCGGGTTCCATGGAGGCAGCGCTGACCCTTGACGCCTCTGCCGTTCCTGGCCGGGTTTTCCTTTCAGGAAGCACGGGTGGATCCCTTTTTCTTCTTGGGGATGCCGATGCTCTGGGTTCCTCGACCCTGCGAGGAGGAGCGGGTGCCGATACGCTCTCAATGAAATCGGCAGGCTCCTACACGGACTCCTCGTTTGCGCGCATGAGGGGCATCGAGGTGATGCAGTTTGCCGGTGGTGGCAATAGCATCGTGCTCGGAAGTTCGGCCGGCATTTCCGGACTCAGCACGCTGATCACTGGATCAGCGGGAGGCGATACAATCACGCAAACGGCCGGCGGATACTATCTGGATGCCAGCGGGGCCACCAGCGGAGTTTATTTCAACATTGCCTCTCCGTTACTGCTTGCCGGCACCGACTTCAGTCCTGCAACTACCATCGTCGGAGGAGCTGGAACCGATACACTCATCATCGGGCCGGGGGACTTCACGGACACCTCCTTTTTCAGCAACATCTCGGGCGTCGAGGCAATCTCCTTTGACGGTCTCTCTTCCGGGGGAGCGATCACTCTGGACGGGGGTCTTGGCGGATTCTCCACGATCGTCGGCTCCACCGGCGACATGACCTTCACGCAGGCCGAGGGTTCGTTCGTGATCGACGGGAGAGCCGGAGATACCAATCTCTTTGATCTCACGGAGGATGGAACTCTCCTTATCGACGACACCATCCTGGGAGGTGAGGGAATTGATTCGTTGTTTCTAGGCGAGGCCGCCTTTGAAGAGGATCCCTTCGCCAACGTGACGAGCGTTGAGGTTGTCTCCCTGAGCGGTGCCAGCTCGATCATCCTCGGGGATGCCGCCTCGGCGGCAGGAGTCTCTTCACTCTACGGAGGAGAAGAGGGAGATTCGACGATTCAGGTCGACGCAGGTTCCTATTATCTGGATGGCTCTCTCTCCTCGTCGAATCTGTTTGTTCTTTCCCAATCCTCACTGTTTGGCGAGAACACGATCGTCGGGAATAACGACGAGGACACCCTCGCATTGGGTGATGGGCTCGTGCGTGATGTGGATTTTGGAAATCTCTTCGGGGTCTCAATTTTATCGTTGATGGGAAGCGATGCCAATTACCTGCAACTCGGCGGCAATGCAGCCGATGCTGGCGTCTCCACGGTCTACGGAGGCGAGGGAGAGGTGACCGTCGATCTTCTCGCTGGAGTCTACGATTTCGAGGCTGGCGATGCGACGGGAACGTTCCTCATCAATGCGGCGGATTCCGCAGTGATGGGTGCCAGCACCTTCACGGGGAATGGTGAAGGATCGACGCTCGCTTTCTCGGAGGGAGAGATTTCCGACGACGCCTTCGCCAACGTGAAGGATGTCGGCTCCATACTGCTCGAAGGATCTAGCACCATCACTCTTGAGGATGCGGCTGCAAGCGCAGGCATCGGAAGCGTGATTGGTGGTGCCAGTGACACGACATTCAATCAAACGGCGGGATCGTTTGTGCTCGACGGCAGTGGCGGCACCAGCAACCTCTTCGCCCTTTCCAGCGCAAGTCTGGCTGGCGGGAATACCATTATCGGTACTGGGAATGAAGGTGCAGATACCCTGGCCATCACCGAAGAGGATTCCTTGGATGATGATGTCTTTGCCAATATGACGGGTATCAGTCTCCTTTCCCTTACCGGAAGCAGCAATGCGACCCTCGGATCTGCGGCAGCAGATGCGGGCATCGTGGAAGTGATTGTGGGTGACGGTGATTCCAGCGTCCTTCTTGACAGCGGTGCTCCTTCGATCCTGCTTGATGGAGAGGGATCTTCCTCCCTTTTTGTCGGGATCACTGATGCGGCACTTGCCGCTGCCTCCACGCTTTATGGAGGTACCGGTACGGATACCGTCTCCTTTGGGGCTGGGAACGCGTTCGAGGACGAGTCGTTTGCGAACGTGACGGGATTCGAGATTGTTTCGGTGACCGGAGGCAGTTCAGTGGCGCTAGGAGCGCTAGCAGCAGCTGGAGGGCTCGACAGCATCTACGGTGGAGCTGGGATCAACACGATCAGCCAAACAGCAGAGAACGCCAACGCGCTCTACATCGATGGAGGGGCTGGCAACATCCGTGTCGAACTCGACAACGTCTACTACCTCGTCAATGACACGATCCTTGGCGGAAGCGACACTTTGGGCAATACCCTCTCGGTGAACGGCTCGGGTAACATCTTCGATAGCTACTTCACCAACCAGGAGCGCCTGCAAACGGTGCTACTTTCAGGGAATAAAAGCATTGAGCTTGGGGCTGAGGCTGCAGAAGCCGAAGTGTCCCGTGTGATCGTTGAGGATGGGGACAACAGCTTCACGGTGACGGCCGACGGGCCTTTGGGAGTGACGCTGGACGCCTCCGCCGGCACGGGTGACAACAGCTTCGCCTTCGACAGCGTCGATCAGTTGGTGACTGCCCGGATCTACGGGGCGGATGGAACCGACACACTCTCCCTTGCCAATGAAGCCTTGATTGCGGATACCTTGTTTGAAAGGGCGGACTCCATTGAAGTGCTGCAACTCTTCAGAGCGAGCGACGTGACTCTTGGGACCTACGCCGACAGCACTGGTATCTCCACGGTGATCGGAGGATCTGGTGGGACCACCTTCACTCAGGATGCGCTCTCCGGTAATGCCTACTACCTTGATGGCAGCGCCGATCTCGAAAACGGCAACCTCTTCGTGATGGCCAGTGCGGCACAAGTGGGGGAGAACACCCTCATTGGAGGAGATGGATTCGACACACTTCAGATGGGAGAGGACATTATTGACGATGAATCATTAACAAACACAACCCGCGTCGAGATCCTCCAAATGACCGGGTCGAGTTCGGTCGAACTGGGAAGCTATGCCGACCAGAGTGGCCTCTTGACGGTGGTGGGAGGGATTGGAAACAACACCTTCACGCATACTTCAAGTTCTGAAGCCTCTTATTACCTCAATGGAGCTGATGGCAGCAGCAACATCTTCTCTGTTGCCGATGCTATCCTGGCTTCGATCGACACCTTTGTTGGTGGCGTCGGAAACGATACGCTTGTGGTGGGAGAGGATGTCATTGATGACACGGCATTCAGCAATCATGAGTCCATTGAGGTTCTGCAACTCACCGGATCAAGTGAGGTGACCCTTAGCGGAGGAGCGGATAATGCTGGGATCGCAACGGTTGTGGGAGGACTTGGAGACAATACCATTACCCAGACCATCCAGAATGCCGCCTCGCTCTACCTCGATGGTAGTGATGCTGCGAGCAACCTCTTCATCATTGGAGATGCCACCTCGTTCTCGCAGGACACGATCTTGGGAGGAATCGGCCTCGACATCGTTCAGATTGGAGAGGATGTGATCGATGATGCAGCCTTTGTTAATCACCGTGATCTTGATGTCGTGCAGCTCACGGGTTCGAGCGACATCACACTGGGTGAGAAGGCCGACTTGGCAGGGATTGCAACCGTGATCGGTGGATCCGGCAACAGCAGCTTCACGCAACAGGCGATTAACTACACGTCGCTCTACCTTGACGGTAGTGAGAGCACGACCAACCTCTTCACGCTCAACGACGGGGGGCAACTCGCCGCCAACACACTGTTGGGAGGTGACGGCAGCGACACGCTTCAGATCGCCACGACGGAGACGCTCCTCGACACGGACTTTATCAATACCTTCTTCGTTGAGGTGCTGCGCCTGACGGGATCGAGTGAGGTAACCCTCGGCGAGAAGGCGGATTCTGCCGGAATCGCGACTGTGATTGGAGGAACGGGTTCGAGCACGATCACCCATGCCGACAAGAACTACGGCGCCCTCCTACTCGATGGTAGTAATGGTGAGAGCAACCTCTTTGTCATTAACGGTGACGCGGAGCTTAGCGTTGACACAATCATCGGAGGAGCTGGAAGCGATACCTTACAACTTGCTACAGGAG
>Ga0208327_1000151_pt1 | contig 18085 bp, 14 predicted proteins | sample LakMenEpi26Jun08_FD_150733 | JGI IMG/M metagenome (GOLD analysis project Ga0208327, IMG submission 150733) | Freshwater microbial communities from Lake Mendota, WI - 26JUN2008 deep hole epilimnion (SPAdes) | ecosystem: Environmental > Aquatic > Freshwater > Lake > Epilimnion/Euphotic zone ...
GGAAGCGCTGATTAAATCGCATAGAGGCCGTTGCGGGAAGCCGTAGCGGATGCGAAGCAACGACCGGGCAAGCCATGGGCCGCGGGCAAGGCGGGTTGGCACGAGCATCCCCACAGCGGGCTGCCGTAACGGATGCGAAGCAACGGCCGGGCAAGCAAAGTGCCAAGCCAACGCAGCCCCCGGCCTGTTATCTCCGCAACCCGGAGGGCTGAAGCCATTTGTCGATTTTTGTGGCGTTGCTTGCTCGGGCGAGACCGCTGCGGGTATCGCCCAGCGCTCGCGCCTTCAAAAATCAGCAAATGGTCTTCAGCGGCCTTCATGGGATTTAATCGGCGCTTCCTTGATCTTCATGATGCATTTTACCCCTCCATCACCTTTGCTGTGTTGACCGTACCCCCCTGCTTCAACGATAGTCTCCGACTGCCCATGTCCGTCTCGAATATCCGAAATTTCTGCATCATCGCCCATATCGACCATGGGAAAACCACCCTGTCCGATCGCCTCCTTGAGGTGACCAATACCATCGCCAACCGCGACAAGCAGGAGCAGGTCCTCGACTCCATGGATCTGGAGCGTGAGCGCGGCATTACCATCAAGTCCCACCCGGTCACCATGCAGTACCGGGCCAAGGATGGTAAGGAATACACGCTCAACCTTATGGACACCCCGGGCCACGTTGACTTCACCTACGAGGTCTCTCGGAGCCTTGCCGCCTGCGAGGGAGCCATCCTGATCGTCGATGCTGCCCAGGGAGTGGAAGCGCAGACAATGGCGAACATCCATCTGGCCAACAAGCAGGCCCTGACCATCATCCCGGTCATCAACAAGATCGACCTTCCGAACGCCGATCTTCCCGCCGTCAAGAAGCAGCTCGAGGATCTGCTGGCGATTCCCGCCGAAGAGGCCATCCCCGCCAGTGCCAAGGCAGGCATCGGCATCGAGGAGATCCTCGAGGCGGTCGTCGAGCGCATCCCTCCTCCACCCGAGGGTGATGGAGTGCTTCGAGCGCTTGTCTTTGATTCCCTCTTTGACACCTACCGCGGCGTGGTCAGCTACGTCCGAGTCTTCTCAGGTGACCTCAAGCCCGGCATGCAGGTCCGCCTCATGTCGACGAACCAGTCCTATGAGGTCAAGGAGGTCGGCATCTTCACCCCGAAGATGACCTCCACCGGATCCATGGGTGCGGGCGGCGTCGGCTACTTCATCGGAAACATCAAGACCACCGCCGAGATCAAGATCGGCGACACCCTCACCGATTCCAAAAAACCGGCCAGCGAACCCCTCCCCGGCTTCAAGGAAGTCCAGCCGATGGTCTTCAGCGGCATCTATCCCATCAACACCGCCGACTTCGAGCAACTCAAGACGGCCATGGGCAAGCTCCAGATCAATGATGCCGCCTTCAACTACATGCCCGAGAGCTCAGTCGCGCTCGGCTTTGGATTCCGCTGCGGCTTCCTGGGCCTCCTCCACATGGAGATCATCGTCGAGCGCCTGCGTCGCGAGTACGACATGGACATCATCGCCACCTACCCGAGCGTCGTCTACGAGGTGGTGAAGACCAATGGCGAAGTCCTCATGGTCGACAATCCGGCCAACCTTCCCGACATGAGCGTCGTCGAGGAGATCCGCGAGCCGGTCGTGAAGTGCTTCGTGATGATCCCCAACGAGAACATCGGTGACATCATGCAGATCATGATGGAGAAGCGCGGCATCGTCGAATCGACCGACTCGATCGACACCAAGCGCGTCATGATCACCGCCGTCCTCCCCCTCAACGAGATCCTTGTCGACTTCCATGACAAGATCAAATCGGTCACCCGCGGCTACGGCTCCCTCGACTACGAGCCCGCCGGATACCGCGCCGATCGACTCGTGAAGCTCGAGATGCTCGTCAACAGTGAGCCCGTCGACGCCTTCTCCAGCATCGTCCACCGCGACAAGGCCGAAGGCCGGGGCCGCTCCCTCGCCGCCAAGCTCAAGGAGGTCATCCCCACCCAGCTGTACCAAGTCTCCATTCAGGCGGCGGTCGGTGGCAAGATCGTCGCCCGCGAAAATGTCAGCGCCATGCGCAAGAACGTGACCGCCAAGTGCTACGGCGGTGACATCACCCGCAAGCGCAAGCTCCTTGAGAAGCAGAAAGAGGGCAAAAAGCGGATGAAGGCGATTGGGCAGGTTAATATACCCCAAGAGGCTTTCATCGAAGTGCTGAAAACAAACTGACAAAGGCTTCGACTTTTTGCGGATAGCTTCGTTGTTGCTCGTTCGCCGTAGGATCATTACGGCTTCACTCTCACGCCTTGCTCTCCATCAAAAATCCGAGAGCCTTTCACGAATGTGGTTAAACCGGATTTCGCGGTAATGGAGCTCCCAAAGCTTCGCTGGGAACCCTTGTGCAGCCAACCCAGTATCTGGGCATCCAGAACTCCTGCGCCTACCTATAAAAGCCCCCTAAGAGCCCTGTCTCCTGATCGAAGGACAGGTTTTTTTATGACGGGCTTGATTGAAGCGGATCATTTTTTCCGATTATGACCTGAGCGTGAGGTTGATTTGATCACCCATTGGTCGCGGCGATCAAATCGGTGTCCCCTCTCCAGATCCTATAGCGGACCTCGACGCCGTCGGGGAGATAGACCACCAGCGGCAGGCGGCTGTTGTAGCGGAGGAGTTCAGGCTCCCCTCCGAGGGTGATGAATCGATCGACCTTCGGCTCGTTCGGGTCGACCGCCATGAGGGTTCCAGCCATGGGGCCGAGGGATTTCAGCACATAGCGCTCATACCCCCAGCCTGTGATCGTTTCGGTCTCGAGCTTCCCTCCGAAGAAGTATCGGTTCTGGGGATCGAGTTTCACGGTCTTGCCGACCAGGAGTTGAACTTTCAGAAGTTCCTCATCCTTCAGGGGTGGAAGCATGATCACGTAGCGGCTCATCCCCTCGCCAGCCGGTGGGAAGGCTTTGAGCTCCTTGGCGGCATTTGAACTGACATCTTCCGGTATGAGGCATGACCCAGTGGATGCTAAAAGCCAGAAGAGGCATAAAATGCCGCTCAATCTGAATGAAGCAATTCTTGAAACCTTTCCTGAGTTGGCTTGCTTGGCCGTTGCTTCGCATCTGTTGCATCTGAGTTCCATATTTTTGAGTCTTCGATGTTTGGAGTGGGTTGATTGAAAGATGATGTTTTCACGCAACGGGCGCAAAGGTCGCCAAGGTAGTATCAAAGAGTAGTGCTCGATGGAACTAATAAGAACGGTGATTTGTTGCAAATTCTTGAAAACTACACTGCAACAAAAACACAGCGACGTGGACCCCCTCTTTGCGATCGTTGCGTCCTTTGCGTGAAACTTATTCCGTATCTTTTACAAAAAATTAACAGTAAGGAGCCCGTATCTTTTTCACCTGGCGGGTTGTGCCGGAGATGACGATGGAGCTGGCTTGATCGGATCCATGCGGGCGATCCAGGCAAGGAGGAGGCCCCGTTGGGAGGAGGTGGTGAATCTGATGAGTCCCTGCCTGAGCAGGGCGGCACTGCGCAATCCATCCCCCTGCTTCTCGATCGCGCGCGCCTGCTCCAGAAGGAGGCGGAACTGGACGGTGTTATTTTTGGCCAGTGCAGCGGCATCCCTGAAGCTGGCTTCGGCTGCAGGGAGAACACCCGCGTCCATCTGGGCCGCGCCGAGAGCCTCAAGATAAAGGCTCTGCCCCCCTTGTTGCGCCCGGGCGATCAGATCAGCGGCTGACTGAAGGACATCCCCATTATGGGAAAGGATGATGCGTCTGTAGTCAGTCCAGACACTCTTGACGGGGGATGTGCCGTCGGCATCGGAAAAGCAGGCATAGGGTCGATAGAGGGGGTCGCCGACGAGGACGCTCATCCAGGAGAGGACGGGCTGAGCGGCGTAGTAGCCTTCGGCGATATTTGCCCCCGAGAGAAGAGTCGAGGCCATGGTGCCGAAGTCAGTGGTGAAACTCAGGTAGGGTTCATAGACATTCCCCACCGATGCACCCGCCCCGTGAAGGATGAGGGGTGCTGTCCATCCCTTGAGGGGATCATGCAGGGTGACGGCGCTGAAGGAATGGAGATGCGCCGCCACAGCACCAGGCACGAACCGGAAGAAGGGATCGGCAAAGGGGCCGTCGATGTTTTCCGAGTACCAGCCGTAATAGGCGGCCGCATCGGTGATGGGAAAGCCGGCTTGGAAGGTGTCCGGAAGGTCGTCGCTGATAACCGGGATGCCGTTTCTCCGCATGGCCGCTCCCGCTTCCCTGATCAAGTTGTCCCCCTGCACATACCCCGCCGAGGTGATGGAACGAAGATCGATGTACCCCCACCCCCAGAGGCCCTCCTTCTCGGCCTTAATTCCGTTGAGGACCATGGTCTTCACCTCATCAACGGTGGGCGCATCCAGGCGTGCGACAAAGAGCAGCGAGGGAGGAGGCAGGGGATTGAAGATGGATCGGGCGGCGTTGTTGCATACGGGGTTGTTAATCACCCCGGATATCTGCGGGGAGAAAAGTCCCAGCACGGAAAGCTCGGAGTCGACCGACGCGGCATTGACGGTGCCGACGGGCGCCGGCTGGAACCTGGAATCGCCGGGATAGTCTCCGCATTCCTTGATCTTGAGAGGGATTCCGCGGATCAAGACGGCATACCTGACCTTTGTGGCGATGACGATGGAACGGTTCATCATGTCCTTGGTGACCATCCAGTACCCCCTCTTGATGAACTCCTCCCGCAGTATCCCCGCTATCGATGCGTCGTAATCGCTCCGCGAGATTTCCTCGATTGTCGGCGTGGCGAGGGGGATCTGATGCGAGGGGTCGATTCCGCGGGCATCGCAGTAAAAATCGGCCAATCCCTTCGCATCCGGATCGTTTAGGTTGTAGATCACCACCGTGGCGGCCGCATCCTCGGCGGGAGTCGCGGCCTGCATGACAGCCCCTGCTAGCAGAGCGATTGCCAGGAGTAGGCCCTTCATCATGATCCCACCTTGATGCTAAGTCCGTCGTAAGCCAAGTGGCATCCGGTCGGCAGTGCACCTTCCTTCTCAGCATGGGAGACCTCGTGGCAGAGATGGATAAGATAAGTCGCTCCCGGTGAGATGGAGTGGGATGCCTCCAGTGCCTGCTCGAAATTCATGTGGGTCGGATGCGGTGTCTCCCTCAGCGTGTCGAGAATCAGAACCTCGGCACCGTGCGCCGCCTCCACGGCCTCACCCGGCACCCCGGAGCAGTCGGTGAAGTAGGCAACCAGCTTCCGTCCTCCCCGATGGAGGACATATCCCGTCGTGGTGAACCTGCCATGGGGAAGTTCCACGGGCACGATCGTCGTCTCTCCCAACTGGAAGGGGCCCGTGATCTCCTCCGGGTCGATGCGGAGGTAGTTCTTCCAGACCTGGGGTTCGTCAAAGACATAGCGAAACGTGTTCCTGAGGCCCTGCATCGTGGCCGGCGAGGCGAAGACGGGAATCTTGCTGTCATGCATCTCGCAGAACCGGCGCATGTCGTCGAACCCCATGATGTGATCGGTATGGGGATGGGTGAAGAGGGCGGCGTCGAGACGGGTGATCCCCTCCCTCAGGCACTGGACACGGAAGTCGGGAGCCGTATCGATGACGAAATGCCTGTCGGGCGTGCGGACAAGAATCGAGGTGCGGGTGCGGTGATCCCGGGGATCCGTGGAACGGCAGACTGCGCAGTCGCACCCTATGACCGGAACCCCTTGGGATGTGCCGGTTCCAAGAAAGGTGAGATCCAGTGACATTAACACCAGTGAAAAGCTGAAAACTGAAAGCTGAAAGCTGAAATCTGCCTCCCCTCTGTTTCAAGTGGGTAAACTCATGTGAAAAATCTGCAGTAACGAATGCGAAGGAACGGCCGGGCCAGCCAAAACAGGGATAGAGATGCATGGAAGTTTTTACAGGCATGAATGGGATAAAAGGGATGTTCACCACCAAGTCTTGGTCCCGAGGCTGAGTTCAGATTGTCCGATTCAGTAGGCATGCGCTCTGCAACGCAGAGTAGGTTGCCTCTGGGATCATCTTTGCAAGCTCACTTGCAAGAGTGAGACCAAGGCCAACCGCATCGAAGTTCTGCCTAGCGGCAACTTCTGCCATGCCTTTCTTATCACTTTCATCCCCTTCATCCCTGTGCCTATGAGTGAGTCTGTTTTCTTTCGGGACACCAATTGAGCGCTTCAACTTCCCTCCCCCCGGTGGCATAGTCCCCTCCATGTCGGCGATGCTCCGATCTCTCAGAATCCGAAATCTGGCCCTTGTCGAGGAGCTGGAGTGGGAGCTTGCCGCCGGTTTCACGGCGGTCACCGGTGAGACGGGCGCGGGAAAGTCGGTGATCCTCGGGGCTTTGAAATTCCTGCTGGGAGAGCGCGCCGACCGTGGAGTCGTCAGATCCGGGGCAACCTCCGCAGGCATTGAGGCGCTCTTCACTCTGGATGAGACCTCCGAGATCGATGCGCTTCTTGTGGAATCAGGTGTCGATCCCTGCCAGGATGGCGGACTCATCCTGAAACGCACCATCGCCGCGGAGGGTGCAGGCAGGCAGTTCATCAATGGCAGCCCCTGCAATCTCTCGGTCCTCAAGGACTTGGGCACACGGCTTGTCGACCTCCATGGTCCCCATGACCACCAGTCGCTCTTCTCGCGCCGAGAGCAGACGCTGCTCCTCGACCGCTTCAGCGAGGCACTCCCGGAACGCGAGGCTTATCTGGAATGCCGCTCTGCCATGGCCTCGGCGCGTCGCTCGCTGGAAGAACTCGACTCCACATCCGGCGGCGAGGACCGGATAGCCCAACTCCGTGAGGAAGTGGCGGAGATTACCTCGGCCAGACTCTCCGCAGGAGAGGAGGAGGATCTCAATCAACGGTACAAGGCGGCATCCAACAGCCGTCGTCTCATCGAGCTCTCGGCAACTGCCGTGGGTCGCCTGGATGACGAGGAGTTGGGTGCGACGAAGGCCCTGGCGGAAAGCGGCCGCCTGCTCCGGGATCTCGGTCGCCTCGATGACCGTGCCTCCCCCTACCTGGAGACGCTGGAGCGGATCACAGGCGACATGGATTCGCTGATTTCCGATCTGCGCGACTACGCCGAGACCATCGAGGTCGATGCCGGGGAACTTCAGCAACTCGAGGAGAGGATAAGTCTGCTCGCCACCCTTCGCAGGAAATACGGCCCGACCCTTGAGGATGTCATTGCACGAGGGGAGGAATCAGGGAAAGAGCTGGAACGTCTTTCCGGGATGACGGAACTCCGGGCCGCCGCCCTCAAACAGCTCGAGGAGGCCTCCGCGAAGATGCACAAGGCCGCCACCAAGCTCGGAGTGAAGCGCCGAGACGGGGCCAAGGCCCTCTCGAAGCGGGTCGTCGGCGAACTCACGGATCTCGGCTTCAAGCAGGCGGGGTTCGAGATCAGGCTCGATGCCCAGGCGGAGCCGGGTCCCGATGGCGCGGAGATGGCGGAATTCCTCTTTGCTCCCAACCCGGGAGAGCCAGTCCAACCGCTCCGCTCCATCGCCTCCAGCGGCGAGATCTCCCGCGTCATGCTGGCGCTCAAGACAGCTCTTGCCGATCAGGACAGGATCCCTCTCCTGGTCTTTGACGAGATCGATGCAAATGTCGGCGGGGAGATCGCGACCCGTGTCGCCTCCAAGATGAGCGAACTCGGTGCCGGTCATCAGGTGCTCTGCATCACGCATCTGCCACAGGTCGCCGCGGCGGCCACCGCCCAGTTCATGGTGATCAAGTCGGTGAAGGATGGCCGAACCGAGACAACACTCTCCCCAGTCGAGGGAGAGGAGCGGATCGCCGAGATCGCCCGGATGCTTGGTGGGGTGACTGAGTCGGCCAAGGCACATGCCTCGACTCTTATGAAAGCAGTCACGGAGCCGGCAGGCACTTCTTGCAAGGGTTCAAAGGGTTCAAAGGCTGTAAGCGATTCCAAGGCTTCTAAGGATGCCCGGAAATAGAGGGCCGCAAAGAGGAACTCCCGATGGCTCTTTATTATCTTCAGGAGGATGCCCCCTCAACAGGATCATCCGGTAGCAAGGGTAGCAAGGAGAACAAGGGAAAGGGCGCGTCCCGTGGAAGGTGGATTGCGTATGTCGGCGCCGTGCTGATTGCCGCGGCGACCTTCCTGCAATCCCTTGGCCTTGAGCCGGTCCCCCTGTTGCTGTCGCAAGCCACCCGTTTCCTCCCCTCGGGGTTTCTTCCGGCCACTCCGAAAATCATCTGGCTATCAATGCAACCCGAGTCGGGAGGATTTGTTCCGCTCGATATCGCGATGGCCCTGCGTGGTCTCGGCAAACTGAACTCCTCGCGTATCGTGATCCTTGGTAAAGTGAACAAGGATCCCGATTCACTGACTCTCTTGGAAGGGATCCAAGGCCACCTTCGTGAAAACGGAATCAGGATCACCGAGGAGTGTCTCCCTTCGGGGGAGAGTCTCTGGCGTCCGGTTCCTCTCTCCAGATACACTCCGCCAGCTGCGTTCATCCTTGAGAGTCCGCTGCTGGGGATTGATGGAAAAGTCGTTCCCGAGGGAATGCAATCCTTCCCCCAAGGTTATGGTGAATTGACCTTCCCTCTTTTCCGGATCACTGATGCCGGAGATGTTGCTGGATCGGTCTGGTGGGAGATGCTCCTCCCGACCAAAATCACCGGGCCGTTCTGGCTCCTTGGAGGAAGATTGCTTCTTTTTCCCAATCATGCACCCCTCCTTCTCTCTGACGGGGCCTTGAGGATCATACCTCCCGAGTCCCCAGTCATGGTCATGCCGCTGGATCTCTTCCTGCTGCGCATCGAGGAAAAGGAACGGGGAATGATCCGTCCTGATTTCGAGACACTCTGGCAAGGTGCAACCGTGGTGCTCGGGGAGGCCGGCAACGAAGACTCGATATCACGTATCACCACACTCCGCGAGAACATGGCTATCGGGCGCTTACCCCTGATCGTTCAGGCGATGATAGCGGCAATACTGATGATTGCCCTCCTTTGCTCGGGTCGATCCTCCCGGACAAACCGGATTTACTCGGCGCTGGCACTCCTGGTGATCTCGATCGGTGCAGGAATCATCTGCCTGCACCAAGGGCTCCTTCTTCCCATCCTGCCGGTGATTGTGACCGCCTTGTGCCTGTGTGCGATGAAATCAAGGGTTCTCCTTGGCAACCCTTGACGCTTGCGCTGAAGAGTGAAGCGTGATGCGCTCTTAACCATGTCCACTACCACCACCATCATCGGCCTGCTTCTCATTATCGAGGGAATCCTCGGCTTCTTCCTCACGGGTGCCACTCATTTCACTGCCCTCATCCCTGCCGGTTTCGGATTGGTGATCACGCTGAGCGGCATCCTCGCGCGCAACGAGAAGTTTCACATGCATGCCATGCATGCGGCCGTGCTCTTCGCTCTCATCGGGTTCGCGGCAACCACCGCCGCTTTTTCCAAGATCTCCCTGCTCGTCGCGGGTACCGCCGGAGAGAAGACTGTGGCCTACGAGTCCAAGATCGTGATGGCCATTCTCTGCGGAGCTCTGCTCGTCCTCGGCATCCGCTCCTTCGTCGTCGCCCGCCTGCTCAAGAAGCAGGGGAAGAAGGCTTATTAGCCTAGGGTCTGGCTGTTGACATGATGCAGGCGTGGATGTAGCACTCGCTGCATGAAGATCCCCCATCTTGTTCTTCTTGCCATCGCAGCCATCAGCGTGCCCCTCAGGGCACAACAAGCCGATTCGGATAGAATTCTTGTCAAATACAGATCCACCAATGAGTTGGTGGCGAGCAACTCATTGCAGAAAATCAGGAATAGAGGTCGGGAGTACAACGGGGTGAAGGAGTACAGCCGGGTCCGGGAAATCGGAGTTCGCTCCGTCGTCGTACCCAAGGGAAGGAGAGACGAAATCATCAAGGCCCTCCAGAACGATCCCGATGTCGAGTATGTCGAACCCGATTATGTGGCCACGATCAATCTGGTTCCCAATGATCCTTACTATTCCACCTATCAATGGCATCTTCCCAAGATCGCCGCGCCCTCGGCATGGGATGTCACCACCGGGCAGACTAATGTACGAATTGCTGTGATCGACTCCGGAGTTGACCCCTCCACACCCGATCTCTCGGGACGGCTCCTTGCCAACGGTTATGATTTTGTGAACTTCGACAACGATCCGAAGGACGACAATGGTCACGGGACAGCCGTTGCAGGAACCGCCGCCTCCTCCGGAAATAACGGTCAAGGTGTTGCCGGAGTTGCATGGGGAGTGTCCATTCTTCCCATCAAGGTGATGGGTGCGGATGGAAACGGTTCCTACTCGGCAATAGCCAGTGGAATCAACTATGCCGCCACCAACGGAGCCAAGATCATCAATCTGAGTCTCGGTGGAACCAGCAGTTCGCGCACCCTGCAGGATGCCGTGAAGTTTGCTTGGAGTCAGGGGGCCGTCGTCATTGCCGCAGCCGGCAACAACGGAACCACTAACCCTGTCTACCCCGCCGCCTACACCGAGTGCGTGGCTGTCTCGGCCATCAATTCCTCAGACACCATCACATCCTGGTCCAGTCGCGGCAGCTACGTGGATATCTGTGCTCCGGGTGAAAACATCGCAACCACTGGAACCAACGGTTCCTATGTCTCCATGTCCGGAACATCCTTTTCCAGCCCGATCGTCGCTGGTGTCGCGGCTTTGGCCGCTTCCTTGAACCCTTTATTGAACAACACCAGCATCGTTACCCTGCTGAGATCTACTGCAGATGACCTTGGTGTGGCCGGCGTCGACAGCCTCTACGGTTCGGGTCGCGTCAATGCCGCCAAGGTAGTTGCAGGCGCAGCTCCTACACCAAGCCCCACTCCATCCCCCACGCCCGCACCCGACACCATTACTCCCGTGACGACCGTGACAAACCCGAAAGACGGCACCATCATCACCAGGTCGAGCAACGTGAGCGTGACGGTTTCCTCAAGTGATAATGTCGGTGTGACAAGAACCGAACTGCTCATCAACGGGGCGGTAAGAACATTCTCTAGCACCGGAACCCTGAATTTCAATTGGAGCACCTCGAAACTTTCCCGAGGGACCTACACACTGCAATCCAAAGCCTACGACAAGGCTGGAAACTCCTCAGTCTCATCAGTCATCTCAGTCATCAAGTAATAGAGTAAGGGATGCATCCCTTGCGATCATAGGGATGCTCTCTCGATCCAGGTCCACGGGACTGCTCCGTGGGAGAGTGCCCAGTCATGGAATTTCCTGAGCGACCATCCCTCGCCGTCGATGAGGCGTGATTTCACCCGCTCGAGTTCAATTCGTCCAAGCAGATAACTCATCGGGACGGTCGGGGACGCCGTGTACCAATTCACATCGGCACGTGCGCGATCGGGCGTGAACCCGACCCCCTTGACCAGTATCTGTGCAGCAGCCTCATGGGTCAGCTTCCCTGAGTTAAGGCCGCAGTCTATGAGGATGCGGTAGGCACGCCAGAGGGCATCGTGAAGTTGCTGGAGCCGAGCATGGGGCCCCCTCACCCATCCCTTCTCCACGGCCAGTTTCTCGCACCACATGGTCCATCCCTCGTAGAAGATAGCGTGGGAGCAGAGTCGGCGGATGCGGCTGGGGTGACGGTTCTGGATCGCAAACTGGAGATGATGGCCGGGATACCCCTCGTGCGCACTGGTGAGTTCCAGACCGAAATGCTGACGGGCCTCCCGAAGGGCATCTTCGGGATCCTTTTTGGTGGCACCCAGGTCATTCACCCAGAAGATGCCGCGCTGCCGTTTCTCAAAGGGGCCGGGGGAGCTGTAGGCGGCAGTGGGAAAATGATCCCGCATGAAGTCGGGGACGGGAGTCACCTTCAGGCTCTCACCGGGAGGGATAGGATAGAGATCACTCTCCACCACGCGCTTGCGCCACCGGTCCGAGGATCGGGTGTAGAGATCAAGGAGCGGAGCCTCGGGAGTCCAGGAGTCACGGGCACGGGCCAGAATCTGAGAAACACTGCCGCGACCATGCCGCCTCGCCTCCTTGGCCAGCTCCGAGGAGAGTTCGGCAATAAGGCGGTGCCCCTCTGCTTCGATTTCAGGAAGGCTCCAGTCAAGTCCCGTCCGCTCGCGGACGAGGTGCTCAAAGCGCTCACTGCCAATGGCGAAATCCCCGGGCTTTCCCTGTTTTTTCTTTGCCACCGTGGAGGCATAAAGATCGAAGGCCTTCCCGGCCGCACGGGCCAGTTTGCGTGTCCGTGCAGGGTCGGAAGAGAGTGCAGCGAGCGTTTCGCCGATGGTCTCGACGAATTCCCGGGCTCCCTTGCAGGACTGGACAGCGAGCTTGGTCCAGAGCGGGACGGGTGAGCTGATTGCGGAAGCTCCTTCTTTGAGGAAGCGCGGAATCGCCGCCAGGCGCGACTCGATCGCGGGACGCGCCTTGCGAAGATCCTCGGCGTGACGGATCACCAGTTCAAAGACCGCACCCACCGCGCCGTCGCAGCACTCCTGCGGATTCCTCCTCCAGCGTTCCAGATCCCGGCCGTTCAACAACTCCGTGCGTAGCAGCGAGAGAAAGCACCGGCGGTCGAGCCAATCATCCCCAATGAGGGCGGCGGCAGGCAGCGACTCCGTCTCGGCAAGCAACTCCTCGAGAAAAAGATTCCGGGCCGTTCGGGTCTTGGCGTCACTTCCGCCCAACAACGGCTCATACTTGGAAAATCCAAGGCCGCTCCCCCATTGGGGAAAATCGCTGCAGGTTCTCTCGATATAACGCTCACCAAGCGCTCGAAGCCTTGCGGAGGGGGACTTCATGGGCGGGATCCTCCATCCTTGGACATCGCATCCTTTGACAGCGCTGCCTTCATCGCCTCATCGGCGAGATCCCTCATCCGGACGACATCACCCTCGGTCGGGGGCTTTCCCGGAACTGCGATGGCTCGGATGGTCTTCAGTCGGGAGGCGATGGCGATCACGACTGGACGTTTTTTCATGGAGGGGCTCAGACAGTCCATTCTGGCGATGAAGTAATCCATGACGGTCGGACGGACCAGGGCGGTGGCCTTCTCCGGGGTGTAATGATCCGCAGTCACGTGGGCGGCAAGCTGGAAACCGCGCAGCCATCCTCCAAGACTAACCAGATCAGCCATCTCCCCGTCCTTGAGTTCGAGCATCGAGTCTTCGACATCTTCCTGGGTGGCATTCAGTTCCATGCGCAGGCCCTGCCAGTCATTGCGTTCGCTCAGATCAAAAAGGGCCCTGCTGCGGCTGGTGAGACGCTGACCGGCGCTCAGGGTATTGGCTTCCCTGATGAGGGCGCGCCCAGTGTCGATGAGCAGCTGCTTCTGGCGTGCGATCGTGGCAACAAATCCGTTCGCAACCATCGCTCCGAACTGCAAGGCCGTCTGGAATCGGTTGGGAAAACTCTGTTTGAGATCAAAGGAGCGGACAAGATCGAGCGGAGGTGGTTGAAAGAGTTCCAGATCAGAGAAGACCTTTCCCACCAGTGGGGTCGTGAGTTCGTTGACCCCTAGCTCCTCGCGCAGGTGCTGCGTGGCGCTCTCATCGATCGACCGCGCCTCGTGATTGGTCGCCTCCCTCATCTGGGCAGACGCAGGGAGACTCATGCAAAGCAGAACGATGAGAATGAAACCACGCACTACCCTTCCTTACATCCATCAGCTCCCGATGTCGATTCGCCAGATCATCTCTTATCTCAGCTTTTCAGTTTTCAGCTTTTTCAGCCGACATTGTTGCCGTTTCAGGTTCTGTCGATTAGAAAGAAACCCCACCCATGGCAGAGGACCTGACATCACGGATTCATGAAATCGGCGCCGCCGCACGCGAGGCCGCCCGCCTTCTTGCCACGACCTCCTCGGCCAAGAAAAACGAAGCCCTGCTGGCCATGGCTGAGCAGTTGCACGGCCAAAGCGAATCGATCCTCGCTGCCAACACCCTTGATCTTGAGGCGGGCCGGAAGAACGGCCTCTCCGAGGCCATGCTCGACCGCCTCAAGCTGGACGCCAAGGGTCTCACCTCGATGGCCGAGGGAATCAGGACGGCTGCGGCTCTTCCCGACCCTGTCGGCCGGATTCTGAAGGAATGGAAGAAGGAGAACGGCCTCACCTTCCGCAAGATCAGTGTTCCGATCGGCGTGATCGGGATCATCTATGAGTCGCGTCCGAATGTCACAAGCGACGCCGCCGTGCTCTGCCTCAAGGCCGGCAATGCTGTCATCCTCCGCGGTGGGAGTGAGGCCATTCATTCCAACAAGGCGATCGCATCCGCCCTGCAGGCGGGCGCCTCTCAGGCGGGACTTCCCCCAGCCGCGATCCAGTTGATTCCCGTCACGGACCGCGAGGCTGTCAGGATCCTCTGCGAGATGGATGCCTATCTCGACTGCATGATCCCTCGCGGCGGCAAGGGGCTCATCGAGACCGTCGTGAAGCACGCACGCATGCCTGTCATCAAACACTACGACGGGATCTGCGCGGTCTATGTCGACGCGGAAGCCGACCTCGCCATGGCACGCGACATCATCCTCAATGCCAAGTGCCAGCGCCCCGGCGTTTGCAATGCTGCCGAGACACTCCTTCTCCATCGAGGGATCGCAGCCGCCTTCCTTTCCGATGGGGGTAAGGCCCTCCTAGATCAGGGGGTCGAACTTCGCTGTGACAAGGAGACGATTTCCCTGCTCCCTGATGACCTTCGCTCGCATCACCTTGTGAAAGAGGCCACGGATGAGGATTTCCGCACCGAATTCCTGGCGCTGATCCTCGCCGTTAAGACTCTTGAATCGCTCGAGGAAGCGATCGCCCACATCGGGAAATACGGATCCCGTCACAGCGACGCGATCGTCACCGCCAACACCGACTCCGCGGAGCGATTCCTCCAAGGGGTGGACAGTTCCACAGTCTACTGGAACGCATCCACTCGGTTCACCGACGGCGGGGAGTTCGGCTTCGGCTGCGAGATCGGCATCAGCACCGACAAACTCCACGCCCGCGGTCCCATGGCCCTGGAGGAACTCACCAGCTACAAGTACCAGATCCGCGGCAGCGGACAAATCCGGGCCTGACACCCTCCCCTTCATGATCACAATCAGCGCGCTCTATGAGGGAAAAGTCCAAGGCGTCGGATTCCGCGCCTCTGTCCTGACGCTGGCCAAGGGATACGAAGTGACGGGATGGGTGAAGAACCATCTGGACGGACGCGTCGAAGTCTTTACCACCGGTGATGCCGCCGAAGTGGAGGATTTCTTGCAGGGAATACGCGAGAGCCATCTGGCGGGTCATATCGAGCACGAGAACGTGACTCCCGCGACAGCGGAACCGGGCCTCAAGGGATTCCGCATCATCTCCTGAAATGGACACGACATCCTCCGAGATTCCCGCCGTTAGAATCCGCGACCTGAAGAAGGTTTTTCCGGTTCCGCTGCGCCGTCGTCAGGTGACGGCCCTGCGCGGACTCTCCCTCGATATCCCGGCGGGGCATGTCTACGGCCTTCTTGGGCCGAATGGTTCGGGAAAAAGCACGACCCTCAAGATCCTGCTGGGTCTTGTGACCCCGACTTCCGGAACTTCCGAGATCTTCGGGATTCCAAGCTCTGAAGTGAAGAGCCGCACCGACGTAGGATTCCTCCCCGAGAATCCCTACTTCTACAAATTCCTCACCGGTGCCGAAACCGTCTCCTTCCATGGAAAGCTCTGCGGCATGGGAGGCCGTTCCTTGCGCGATCGGGTGACGGAATTGCTCGAACTGGTCGGTCTTCAGGATGCAGGTGACCGCCGGATCAGCGGTTATTCCAAGGGGATGCTACAGCGCATCGGTCTGGCCCAGGCGATGGTGCACGACCCGCGCCTGCTGATCCTTGACGAACCGACCGCGGGTGTTGACCCGGCCGGCTCCCGACAGATCCGGGACCTCATTCTGCGACTCAAGGAGCGGGGGAAGACAGTCCTCCTGACGTCGCATCTTCTGGAACAGGTCCAGGAGGTCTGTGATCGTGTCGGTATCCTAGCAAAGGGAGAGCTTGTTCGCGAAGGATCCCTCGACATCCTCACGGGAGTCACCGGTCAGACCGAATTCCTGATCGAGAACGCAAGCCCTGAACTTCAGGCCGAGATTTCAAGGCTTGCCGCGGGCCACGGCGCCCGCCTCGTGACGGCCCGCCAACCACAACTCGACCTGGAAACCGTCTTCTTGAAGGCGACAGAGGCGGGGAAGGCGCCCCCGAAGCCTCCAGGGAGTTAGACTGATGTCAAAATATTTTACGGCACTGTGCTCACGCAAAAAGGTACCGCCCTCGATGCGATTTAATCAGCGGTTACCTAAGGTAGTCCTTCCACCTTCATAATTCATAATTCTTGTTTCATCCTTTCCTCCACATGGCCACACGCAAAACCCCAGCCGCAGCCAAGAATCCCCACCTTCACTTCGTCACCGGAAGTGACGAGGCAGAGGTCCGCCGAAAGGCCCAGGGACTTGCTGCGAAGCTGGCTCCCGCGGATGACGGAGGTTTCGGCATTGAGGTCATCGAGGCCCCGGCCGATACCGTCGACTGTTCGATCGAGATGGTGGCAAGCACCATTCAAGGAATCCTTACCGTCCCGATGTTCGGGGGGAAGTTAGTTTGGATGAAGGGAGTCACTTTTCTGAAGGACACCGTACAAGGACGCTCCGAAGCCGTGCAGGATGCTTTGGAAAAACTACTTAAGTTATTGGAGGAGGGACTTCCCGGTGGCGTCACCCTGCTGATCAGCGCTCCTGAGCCGGACAAACGGAAATCCTTCTACAAAAAACTCTCGGAGATTGCCTCAACAACACTCTGCGACAAACCCGATTTCGGATTCGGAGCCACCGAGGATGACGTGATCGACTGGGTCATCGGACTCTGCCGTGATCGCGGCGCCCTAATCGAAGAGGAGGCGGCCGTCATCCTGGCCTCCCGGGTCGGAGCCAACACCGGCCAACTGGATGCCGAGCTCTCGAAACTTGTCACCGCAGCCGGGGACGGTGCGGTCATCAAGGAACAGCTTGTCCGGGATCTCGTCCCGGTCACCCGTGCGGGGGGAATCTTCGACCTCAGCAACGCGATCAACAAAAGAGACCTCCCTCTCTGCCTCGACACCCTGGCTCAGCTCCGCCGTCAGGGGGAGAACGCCGTAGGTATCCTGCTCGCCGCCATCGTTCCGACGGTCCGCAATTTGCTGGTCGCAAAGGATCTCATGGAGAGACACAGGATGCGACCTCCGGCACAACCTCAGTTCTTTGCCTCCGACTTGAAACGCCTCCGCTCCGAGGAAACGGCTCACCTCCCGCGCAAGAAAGACGGGACGCTCAATGCCTACGGCATCGGTCTTGCCGCAGTGAATGCTGCGAGATTCAACCGCGATCAACTTGTCTCCGCCTTCATGGCCTGCCGTGATACCAACCAAAAACTCCTCAGCGGCCACGGATCGGAGGACACCCTCCTGACCCAGCTCATCGTCCGAATCGTGGCCAAAAATCCAAGCAATCCGATTAGGGAACCGCTGATTTAATCGCATAGAGGCCGTTGCGGGAAGCCGTAGCGGATGCGGAGCAACGACCGGGCAAGCCATGGGCTGCGGGCAAGGCGGCTTGTGGCACGAGCATCCCCGCAGTGGGCTGCCGTAACGGATGCGAAGCAACGGCCGGGCAAGCAAAGTGCCAAACCAACGCAGCTGGCCCCCGCGCCACGCCACGAAGCCAAAGGCTTTGTGGCCTTTGGCTTGGATCTCCGCAACCCGCAGGGCTGAAGCCATTGTCGATTTTTGCCTCGCCGTCTCCCGACGGGCTCGTCCTTCGGACTGCTTCGCAGGCTACGACGCGGCTCCCGCCGCTCGTCGTTGTGGCGTTACTTGCTCGGGCGAGACCGCTGCGGGTATTGACTTGCTCGCTCCCGCGAGGCTCGCCCTGACGGGTTTGCCTACGGCAAATCTACCCAAGCCGCTCCCGCAGCTACGTGTTGCCCGGCACTCGCGCCTTCAACCAAGCTTCTGGGAAGAGGCGCGGAGAAGCATGCCGAAGGCATGATCCCCCATCCCGATGGGGGACGGCACCGCTTCTCGGCAGAGAAGTGCCGTTCAAAAATCAG
>Ga0208327_1000152_pt1 | contig 18004 bp, 18 predicted proteins | sample LakMenEpi26Jun08_FD_150733 | JGI IMG/M metagenome (GOLD analysis project Ga0208327, IMG submission 150733) | Freshwater microbial communities from Lake Mendota, WI - 26JUN2008 deep hole epilimnion (SPAdes) | ecosystem: Environmental > Aquatic > Freshwater > Lake > Epilimnion/Euphotic zone ...
CCACAGATATAACTGGCATCGTCCTCATTGCGCTTTAAAACTCAAAACTCCCATCCAACGTCTCAATCTCCCAGTAAACAACCTATTGAGCCTCCACAACTAGGTAGGGTTGGGATGGTTGGCGATTTTGGGTGAAAAGTGTGGGTGTGTTGGCACATTCACGAACACTTGGGGTAGGGCTTTTTAATCGTGAAGTACGCACCCGCTCCACCCTCTCTAGGACTGCGGGACAATTCCGCAGTTCTGAGGGGTCGGCATCCTTTAGCCATAAACACCATCTATTCTTTCCATTGATGAAGTCCTCTCCCCCCATGTAAGGACGTATCCATTTTTCGGCTATTGGATCTTGAGCAAGCAGTTCATCTCGGGCTTCTGCAGAAAGGATGAGGAACCCACCATCAGTGGGTTGGCTCCCCTTCGTCATTTGAGGCATACCCAGGCGAGGGTCTGTGCGTGATGGAAGGACTATATCTGGTCCAGCTAACAGGTAAGGGCTGATGTTATCGCACGCGATGATGTTAGGAGAATGCCCCTTGGGATCGTTGTCGTAATCGTAAAGGAGCTTATCTGGCAAGTTCCCCAACCCAAATCCGATGATGACGCAATGGACATGGGCTTTTCCCCTCGCCTCGCTTTCCCAGGCGAAGGTTCGATGGGCGAAGTGGATCTTGATGCCCCGTTGAAATAGATCCCCCCACATGATCCCAACCTGCTCGCCTTGGGATATGCTGTTGGTGGAAACAAAGGCACACCGAGTGAGAGGAGTAATGAAGTCTGCAGCTTTGCGATACCAAGCCGTTACGAAATCAAGCCTCCCGAATCTACCCTCAGCGCCCCATATCAACTCCATGTCTTGCATTTGCTCTGGAGTTCTCCATTGGTGTCCAATGAAGGGAGGATTCCCGAGGATGTATGAGCACTCTGCAGGAGGGATGACTTCTGCCCAAGGGATCTGGAGGGCGTTGCCGTGAACGATGTTGGCAGCTTTGGTGAGAGGGAGACGAGTGAACGCCTGACCGAAGGCATAGCCGAGTTCAATGTTGGCGACATGGTCCATGAGCCACATAGCAACCCTGGCAATTTGGGCTGGGAATTCCTCAATCTCAATACCGTAGAACTGATCAACACTGACCTTGTTGAGGAGGGCAATATCTAGAACTGCCTGCCCGCAGGGGTGGAGTTCCTTGAGCACTTCGGTTTCCAGTTTCCGAAGCTCCCGGTAGGTGATGATGAGGAAGTTGCCGCAACCGCAGGCAGGATCGAAGAACTTCAGGGCGGCTATCTTTTCATGGAAGGCTTCGAGCTTCTGCTGGCGTCCCTTTGCAGGTCCGCTCTTGATGGCAGCAAACTCAGCACGGAGGGAATCGAGGAAGAGGGGACGTATGAGTTTGAGGATGTTTTCCTCACTGGTGTAGTGGGCACCGAGAGCCCGACGCTCTGCGGGCTCCATGACGCCTTGGAACAGTGAGCCGAAGATCGCGGGGCTTATCTTGGACCAGTCGAAATCACAGCAGTTGAGGAGGGCCTCCCTCATCTTGGAGTCTGTGGCAGCCAGAGCAAGGCGACCGGAGAAGAGCTGCCCGTTGACATAGGGAAGCCCCACGAGGGCTTCATCAAGGGCCTTTTGTCTGCGGGCGGTGGGAGAGTCTAGCGTCTCGAAGATCTGGGCGAGTTTGATGCCAAGGTCAGACCCATCTTCGGAGGTGCGGTTGAGGATGATGTCGCTAAAGGATTCCTGCTCGAAGACCCCGGTGTCCTCGGCAAAGAGGCAGAAGAGGATGCGGACAAGGAAGGCTTGAAGGTCGTGGTTGGGGTATCCCCCATCCTTCATTGAGTCGTAGAGGGCACCGAGTTTTTCGACTGCCTCGATGTTGACCGGGGTTTCGAGGGATGGACGCTTGGGTTCGTAACCCCCGAGGAATCCCAGGCTAGAGGCGTTGTCAGCTAGGGTGGAGAGGGTGAATCTTTCCTCATGCCCGTTGTGGAGGTCAAAGATCTCGAACTTCTCGAAATCACTAGTGACCAAATAGTGGGGACGCTCGGCTGGCTTAAGCCTTTCCATGTAGTCCTCGGCTTGCCTCTTAGCCTCGGAGAGGTTCTTTCCCCGGCTCTTGTGCTCCACGATGAGCTTTCCCTTCCAGAGGACATCGATGTATCCCCAGTTTCCATCGAGTTTCTTGATCGGATACTCAAAACGGGCCACCTGACGGCGGTTCGTCCCATAGCACTCGAAGAGGGCATCCCAGAAGGACTTTGCCTCGGCGTCTTCGTCGGAGGCGTCTTTCCAGCGTTCTGCAAAGGCAGCTAGCCTTGCCCGGATCTCGTTCATGGAAAGGGGAGTGCTCATGGGAAGAATGGTGCTTTTTAAAGGAGTACTCTACATGTGACGAGGTGAGAATCTATCATTCGTGGGAGCGGCTTTTCTTGAGATTGGCCCTCTTGAGGAAGTCCGTGTCGGCCAATTGGATGGTGGTCGTCAGGTCATTCATCCGGACTTCCACGCTCTGGTGATCCTCTGAGAGTTTGGCCGGGAGGATGGTTCCGGCAGAAACAGTGCTTCGGACGGCACCTCCCGAGACGGCGCCTGTGAACTCCACCGGCTTGAGCAGGCGGACTTTCTTTGGCCAGTAACGGCTTTCTGGGAAGGATGGAGGTGTCGCGGTGGGTGTCGGGGTAGGCTGGGGCGTCGGAGTGGCCGATGCCTGCGGGGTCGCTGTCGGCTTTGTCGTGGTTTTCTTGTCAGCGGGGGTCTCTTTACCGCTGTTCACGCACATGCTGATGCCGCCGAGGACGAGCAACAGGACGATGATCTGCCCAAGGCACCCCATGCAGCCGGATGTTCCCCCATCAGGAGCGGGGGCATGGCCCGATGTCTCGGTGTAGGATAGACCGGTGCCGGGAATGCCGATCGTGGTGCGGCTACCGGAAGTGCCCACTGTGTAGTGTGCCCCACGGGGACCAATGCTCAGGGACGTACTTTTCTTCCCGAAGTTCCAGCGGACACCGGGGAAGAGTTTAACTGATCTTCTGAAACGAAAAAACCCCATCGTTTTATGAGTGAAGGCTTAAGGCAAAAGGTGCCAGGGAAGGCAGCTTAGTCATACCGTAGGTAGACCGAGCTTTGGCGAGGATGCCTGATCCGGGAGAACTAGCAGACAAAAGCGGAAAAAATCCATAGGATATCAGAGGGTTGTAGCACAGGGTGTGATATGATCAATGTCTAGGTAGGGTGATTTCACCCCGGAAGGCTACCACCCCAGCTACCCCATAGAGCGTCCTATCCCCAAATATATATTGCACTCTCCTGTGTTACCTCTACCCTCCTTCCTATGCCCAAAAGACGCGACGGAGTCATGACAGTCCGCATTCCCTCGGACGAAAAAGACCAACTCCAAGCCATCGCCGATAAAGCCGATGTCACCCTCAGTGATGTGGTGGTCAGGGCGGTGAGGGACTTTATCGAGGGCAATCCGATCCCGGCTAAGGGGAAGAAGAAGTCAAATAGCTAAAGGAAAGGAGCCACCCTTATCCTGATGTATGGGAAAGGGTGTGAGTCAATCAGATGGAAAGTTTTCCCCGCTGTAAGCAGGCGATTGCCACTCGAGAATAACTTTCTGGTATAATCAGGTAACTATTCCGGTGGGCAATCAGGTATAATCAGGTATATATTCGGGTATAGTGAATACGGATACCATCCAGATCACCCCCGAATTGCTGGCCCTCCTCTCGGAGATCGACGAGTTCAAGGGGGCTTGGCAATTGCTGGGAACACTTGCGCCAGAACGTCTTAACGCGCTGAGGCGAGTGGCAACGATTGAGAGTATAGGGTCTTCCACGCGCATTGAGGGGAGCAAATTGACCGATCGTGAGGTGGAACAGTTACTCACCAAACTGGAGATCAAGTCGTTCGACAGCCGCGATGAACAGGAAGTCGCTGGATACGCCGAAGTCATGGAAACCGTCTTCAATGCCTACGCCGAGATTCCGATCACGGAAAATCACCTCAAGCAGCTTCACCGAGACCTTCTGCGCTATAGCATCAAAGACGAACGCCATCGCGGGGAGTACAAGACTCTACCCAATAACGTCGGCGCTTTTGATGAAGACGGGAAGATGATCGGTATCGTCTTCGAGACGGCCTCGCCGTTTGACACCCCTCGTCGGATGACCGAGTTGCTGACCTGGCTCAAGGATACACGGGAGATTGGGCGAATGCATCCGCTGCTGATCGTCGCGGTCTTCATCGTGAACTTCCTAGAAATCCATCCCTTCCAAGATGGTAACGGTCGATTGAGCCGGATTCTGACGACCCTGTTGCTGCTGCAGGCCGGTTACATCTATGTGCCGTACAGCTCTCTCGAGAGCGTCATCGAGAATAGCAAGGAGGGCTACTATCTCGCCCTGCGACAGACACAATCAACCATTCATGACGCATCTCCAAACTGGCAACCATGGCTGATGTTTTTTATGCGTTCTCTCCAGCAGCAGAAGCGGCATTTGGCGATCAAGGTCGAGCGCGAGAGGAAAGCGCTGACCTCACTCTCAGAGCTGGCAATCAAGACTCTCGACTATGTCCGCAATCATGGACGGGTGACGTCACGTGACATGGTCAGGGAAACGGGTGCCAGCCCGAATACCCTCAAAGCAACCTTCAGCAATCTTGTAGAGAAGAGACTCCTGGTGCGTCACGGCGGCGGAAGATCCACATGGTACGGCCTTTCATAATGAAGGTTTCTGTTCAAAGGATGGTCCACCTAATACAGAAAGTCCTTCGCATCCATGGGATGCATCCGCTTAAACAAGAAGTCGTAGAGCCTCCACTCCAGATCTGGGATGGTCTGCCTGTTAGGGGGGAAAAAGACCGTGGTAGTTCTTAACCCGTCGACTGACTCCTCTCGGTAGAAGGCCTCGACCTGCTTAGGCTTGAAGACGAAATCATTGATGACGACAAACTCAGAGTAGTTGTCCGGTGCGGTGCTGTATTTGTTGTTGGGTCCTGTGATGGTCATGGTGGTGTTGGTTGTAGTGTTGGTGTTCTAGGAAATAGGTGCGTTTGAGCTTGGTGAGGGTCTGCTGCATCTGCCGGAGAGAACGGGATTGAGCAGCGACTCCGAGTTTTTCCCCGGCTCGCAGCAGGGGGTTCTTTCTGACCCTGAGAGCCTTTTCGGCAGCCCGTGCGGCACGAAGGAGAGCGAGCTGTTTCTTCTTCTCGGCAATCGCCGCTTCCAGCCCAAGGATCGACTCGTAGGATTGGCGCAAATGGGACGCCTCCCCGTGATCCGCGTCCATCAAGGCGATCCGCTGCGCCGTGGATAGCCTCGGTACAATGGCGAACTGTTCCTGATCGAGACGCTTCGTCAGAGACTCCTCGACCTTCTCATTATTGGAGAGGAACTCGCCTCGGAGGTGGTTCTCCCGCTCGAACCACTCCCTCATGAAAACCATCTGGTTTTTGTGCTTACTCGGATGCCGGGACATGCTGCATCCGACATAGCGGCCCTTCGCACTCCGTGGACAAAGGGCGACATGAACGTGGAGGTTATCCGTGTCGTGATGGAGCCCGTAGGCGTATCCAATCGAGTCTCCCCGGTGAAACTTTTCAGCGAAGCGATCCATCACTTTTCTGACGCTAGAAATCACCACCTGATCGGGGCTGATTCCGGCCTTCACGAGGGCGTCGTGTTGCTCGGTCGACATCGAAAAGACGAGGCGATGAGCGATAACCGGGCTCTTCGCCTGAGAACCAAACCGATCCAAATGGAAGCGCCACGCCTCGGTGATCCGGCGTTTCCTTTCTTCATTGGAAAGCTTGCTGGGGGCAGTGCTCGTCCCATCGGAATTCCGACGAATCGCATTGTGCAAAAATCCTCCGGCGTGAACCTGTCCGATCGATTCCTTGGAGGCGTAGTCCACAAACCCCTTCAGCTTCTTGCCCACTTCTTCATCCAACTTCTTGGCGGCTCGAAGAGTGGCTTTTCTTCCGGATGTCTCATCGAGATATTCCAGATCGAGCCTTCCTCGGGCCGTCGACTTGTGCGCGAAGATGAAACCGTTCTTCACGAAAGTTCCTCCAGGAATCGAATGGCCTGATCGAGCTTCGTCTCGATCCTTTCCAATGCGGAGGGATCGATCTTGCTGTCGAGTTCCCCTGCAACGATCAGCGCCTCGAGTGTCTCTGCTTTGCTCCGGAAACCACGCGCCTCGTGAAGCCGATGGAATCGCTCATACGCCTCATCGCTGAGTAAAAACTCCATGCGTCGTGTGTTGGGCTTTTGATGATGCGGCATCGCGTTTTTTTGAGCGGAGTTGGTCGGGTTTGGTTAGTTGCTTTGGGGGCTCAGCTAACGGATTCAGGGAAATCTCTGGAGCGTGCCTGACACGCGGAAGAGGAAGCGGGGATGAAGCGCGAGCGACCCCGCCGGCACTTTCCGGGAGAAAGTGCTATCCTGTTGGTTGTTTGGCCCGGGTGAACAAACACCACGATCCAACTTCCAGAGGTCTGGAATGGGTCTCGATGCGGGGGTCGAACGAGGTAGCCCGGAGTAGGTCGAGCAGGTTGGTGAGCCGATTGCAGGGAAGCGTTGGGGATAGGGCCGATTCGCTGCAATGGGCGAGGGGTGAGAGGATCGTCTGGCAGGGTGAGCTGATGGGGTGGAGGAAGCAGGAACAAGCGGGGCCCAACCAGAGCCCCCAGTGACGTCCGCACAGCGGACGACGACACCCCATGAGCGTCCCGAAATAGCAGGTGCGAAGAGACTGCTAGGAGAGGGCTTCGGGATGGCCTGAATGAGGGGTCGAACGAATTCCATGTCATCCATTCTTTCAGGAAAAAAAGCTCCTGGTGCTCCCAACTGGGAGCACCATGCCTCTGTAGATCTGTTTTATGTGGTGGCTATGCCACCAAAAGCACCCAGAAAAACTGATGATCTGACCAAGGTGAAAACCTGGCTAGAGAAGCCGGAGCAGGCCGAGATCCTCGGCTATCTCCGGGAGATGATCCGGCCGACCCTTCGAGCTGAGCTGCATGAGGAATTCATCCTCAAGAAAGCCCAGCGATTCCTTCGCTCCACGGGCTACCAACTTCCCGGTGAACGATGAGCCCGGAACACAACCTCGGGGAGGGTCGGAGGAGGCCCCAGAACATGAGCGAAGCACTGCGTCTGCTGAGCTCAGTCATTCAGCCAAAGGGGGATCCTCCGGGGGCTCATCCCAAGTCGGAATTCATCAATACGAAGGCCGCTGCTCAGTGGCTCGGGATCCCCGAGCGATCGATGCAGCAGTATGTCCAAATGGGACTCCTGCCGAGCTACAAACTCGGCAAGCACCGACTCTTCCGTAAGAACGAATTACTGGAGGCGCTGGGGGCCACTCGCAGGGCTACTCGTGCAGAGATTCTGAGGTGAGCGGGAGAGCGAACTCGGATGGGCGAGAGTACCGCAGGGGCGCTTGTTACTTTGTCAGTAGAGGCAGACCTCTGTGCTGCCTTCCTGCATCGTCCCAGGGACCATAAATCTGAGACTTCTCTTTGAGACAAAATGCCTCTGCAAGTGTGTATCGCTCTCTCTGCGTTGCTTGATACTCTTTGTAGAATTCTCTGATTTCTTTGGTTGCAACCTCTCCTGCTGAGGTTTCAAAAACGAACGCCCCAGCTTCGACCCACGCATGATCGATCTTCTTTCCAAAATCACACCCAGAAGTTGGAGTGATCCATCCGTGAACAAGAGAAAGTCCGTTTAGCTTCTCTATTTCCACTGGATCAGTTTCCTTGATCAAGGACTCTGAGAGCCGCTTTAGAAGCTCATATGAATTAACATAGCATTGCCCTGTCATGTTACCTCTATCGAGAGTTGCTCGTTAATTTGCGAGTCTTTGCAGAAGCTTTCCTCGCCCCCTTGCCTTTGACCTTGGAACCCTTGTTGCCCTTCTTCTCAGGGAGGATTCCAAAGTACTCCTTTGCGGCCTTCTCGGTCACCAGTTCCCGGTAGTTCTCGAAGAGCATCTTGGGTGAGTTGCCTGCCTCCAGAGAAACCTGAGCTGCCGACTTGGTAACGGCCAGCCGGTAGGAGCAGAAGGAGTGACGGAGGCCATTGTGGACGAGTGTCACTAAGGGCTCGTCCTGGGCATTGACCAGCTTGGAGGTGGCATCCTTGAAGAGCTTGGTGAAGTGGAACTCGTCGCGGATACCGGGGAGGATGGGACCAGTCTTCTCTCGGGGTTTCAACCACGCCTCCAGTGCGGGGACGATGGGAGCCAGTCGTCGGGTGGCGGTCTTGGCCTTGTCCTTGCCGACCTCAATAACCCCCTTGTCGAACCAGACGTCTTTCCACTCCAGACGGAGAATCTCAATGGTCCGGAGACCTGCGAACCCTCCCAAGGCGATGAAGGGGATAAACCGCTCCTCGATATTCTCCAGCAGGGTGCGGAACTGATCAGGGGTATAGATCCCGATATCACCTCCCTTGTCATCGTAGCGGGTAGCGAACTCCGCCTCGGTCTTCTCCCCTCGGGGGAGGTGCTTCTTGTCCCTCGCGTAGGAGAAAAGGGTAAGCAGGGCCATCCGGTAGTTGTTCTTAGTGCGCCCGGAGGCCTTCTTCATGCCCGAGAGCCACTCGTCGATGTCGTCAGCTCTGATCCCCGGATCTGGCCCTTAAAGACTCCAGAGGCCTTCTTGAGCTTCGATTTGAGATCGAGGATGTAGCGGCTCGATTTGGTGCCCTTGATTGATTCTAGGAACTTGGTCGTGAGTTCCGGGAAGGTGATCGGGGTGAGGGCACCACGGCGGTTTTCCTCCTCAAGGTGCTTGGCGTAGAACTGGGCGGCAGAAACGATGGAGCCACCCCCTAGGATCTTGTGGGCTTCGGCGAATTGCCGGACGGCATCGGTGAGGGAGATCTCCAATGGGGTGAGGATATCGACCGCGTCGTTGATGGAGGCGGTTTCCTTTGGGGTGAAAGCGGCCACATGGGCCACCCCTGTGGTCAGGGTCTGGATGATTTCCTTGGCACCAGCCTTGGCTGCCTCCAGGGACTTGAACTTGACGAGCTTTCGCTTCCCCTCGGCGTAGTAGGCGGCTATGTATCGGCCACCACCGGCATCGTAAATCGGAATGCTGGCGGTCTTTTCCTTGATGATCTCCACCGGCCCACGTCCCTTCGCCTTCGCTGCACCACGGGGTCTTTTCATGCCCCAATTGTTACCTTTTTGTTACCTTTGGGTCAAATAGCGAGTTCTTCTCTGTAAATACTACGTATTCGAACCCTGTATCGCGCACCACTTTCCGGAAGTCCCGGATTTCTCAGGAGCCGGGTGCGAAATCCGTCGGAAGGCCCTTCTCCTTCCAGGCATTGAGTTCAGCCTCTATGGAGGCAAGTTTTCTGCCGAACGTCGTCGTGCCGTAGTTCCCCAGCACGAAACGGAAAGGAGGCTTCTCCGCATCCATCAGGTCGAGAATCGCGGCCGCGGCCTTGGCCGGATCCCCCGGCTGCTTCCCTTCCATTTTGGAGAGGAATCCGCCGAACTTGCCGACGGTTGCCTCGTAGTCGGGTAGTCGCGTGGCATGATCGAGCGATCGTCCGATGAAGTCGGTGCGGAATGGTCCGGGGATGACCTGGGTGAACTTGATGCCTAGTGCCGCAGTCTCCTGGGCAGCCGCGTCGCAGGCTGCATCGAGGGCCGCCTTGGCCCCTCCGTAGACGGCGAAGCCGGGATGGTTGGCGTAGGCCGCGATGGCGGAGAGGGTGATGATATGGCCGCTTTTCTGCCCCCGCATCACGTGGAGTGCCGCCCGGATCAGCCGGAAGGGGCCGGTGAAGTTGGTCTCAAGGTTGCGCGCCAACTGCTCGTCGGTCGATTCCTCAAGGGCGGCCAGCAGGCCGTACCCGGCATTGTTGACCAGGACGTCAAGCGATCCGAACTGATCCACGGCCTCGCGGACGGCGCGTTCCGCATCGGCCGGATTGGTCAGGTCGAAGCGGATGGGGTGGGCCTTGCCGGGAAACCGCGCAGCCAGATCAGCGACGCTCTCGGGATTGCGTACGGCGAGGACGACCTGATGGCCGCGGTTGAGGGATTCCTCTGCGATGGCGCGACCGAAGCCTGTCGAGGCTCCCGTGATCAGGATCGTCTTCATGTGCTTTCAGCCTCGTTTCTTGAGCCGCTGAGTGCCAGATCAAACTCGAACGATCCTCCACTCCACTTGCTGATCCGTCCCGAGATGGAGCCAGGCATAGCTGGGAGGGGCCCCCTTATTGGCCTTGCCGATGCTCCCCGGATTCAGGATCCGAACGCCCTCGACCACTTCATCCCTCGGCACATGAGTGTGGCCATGAAGCAGGAGGCGGGTGGTGCCCAGTTTCGTCGGTCTCGGCGGGATATGGATGAGTCGGCAGGTCACACCGTGGCGCTCGAGGAGTTCCTCCATCGGCCAAGGCTGAAAGAAGTCATTGTTTCCCTTCACTACGATGACCGGAGGGCCGATCTGGCGGATCGTTTCGAGGGTGGCTGCGCGGCAGACATCTCAGGGGGAAGTGCTGAATAAATCCCATAATGGCCGCTGAAGGGCAGTTGCTGATTTTTGAAGGCGCGAGCGCTGGGCGATACCCCCAGCGGTCTCGCCCGAGCGAGCAACGCCACAAAAATCGACAACTGACTTCAGCCCATGGGGTTGCGGGGATAACAAGCCGGGGGCTGCGTTGGCTTGGCACTTACAGCCCGCTGCGGGGATGCTCGTGCCAAGCCGCCTTGCCCGCGGCCAGTTCTTCCCGCAACGGCCTCTATGCGATTTATGCAGCACTTCCCTTAATGCCAGATTTCATCGGCGGCGGAGATGGCGTCCGCTACGGACTCGGGGAAACGATCGTGCGTGTCGGCAATGACGGCGATGCGGAACATTGGGAAAGAATGAAGTCAGAAGTATGAATGATGAAAGGATTCCCTCCATGCCTAACTCTCCATGCAGATCAGCTTTTCGGTTTTTTCTGAGTTCCTGAGTTCCATATTTTTCCCCCTCATTATAGTCTCCTATCCATGTGGAAAACCGCGCATGAGCATGTCCTGAAACTGACCGTTTACGAGCCCGGTAAGCCCGTCGAGGAGCTGGCCCGCGATCTCGGCCTGAGCGAGGAGGAGATCATCAAGCTCGCCTCCAATGAGAACCCGCTCGGCCCCTCCCCCAAGGCACTCGAAGCGATGCGCCGCACACTGGAGCGTTCCCACTTCTATCCCGACGGCGGCGGCTACGAACTGCGCGGTGCCGTCGCGGAGCGTCTCGGCGTGGCCCGCGAGAATGTCGTCCTCGGCAATGGCTCCAACGAGATCATCGAGTTCATCGGCCATGCCTTCTTCCGCCCCGCTGACGAGGTGGTGGTGGCCCGTCATTCCTTCGCGGTCTACAAGCTGATGGCGCAGCTCTTCGGAGCCGACACGGTCGAGGTTCCCGATCCCGGATACACGGCCGATCTCGACGCCATGCTGGCGGCCATCACGCCGAAGACCCGCACCGTTTTCATCGCCAATCCGAACAATCCCACCGGCACCATGGTGGGTCAGGAGGCGATCGACCGCTTCATGGCGAGGGTTCCCGATCATGTTCTGGTCGTCTTCGACGAGGCCTACCACGAGTTCCTCGACAAGGCCCCCGATGTGCTGCCGTATGTCCGCTCGGGACGGAATGTCGTCGTGATGCGCACTTTCTCCAAGATCATGGGGCTGGCTAATCTCCGCATCGGCTACGGCATCACCACGCCCGAGCTTGCCGCCGTCCTCCAGCGCACCCGCCAGCCCTTCAATGCCAACGGCATCGCCCAGGCAGGCGCTCTTGCGGGACTCCTCGACGAGGAGCATATGAGGAAGACCCGCGAACTCACGCATGAGGGTCGCGAGTATCTGGAGCGCGAGTTTGCGGCGATGGGAATCGAGTATGTCCCGAGTGTCGCCAACTTCGTCCTCGTGAAAGTCGGCGACGGCAATGCTCTCTTCCAGGCGATGCTCCGCAGGGGAATCATCCTGCGGGCGATGGCCAGCTACGGCCTTCCCGAGTGGATCCGCATCTCCGTCGGCACCATGGAGCAGAACCGCCGCTGCATTCAGGAACTCAAGGCGCTCGCCGCAGAAGGAAAGCTGGCGGCGGCCAAGTAACCGTGAAGGAAACCATCGCCGCGATCGCCACGCCTCCCGGCGAGGGAGCGCTGACCGTGATCCGGATCAGCGGCCCCGGGGCACTGGCCGTGGCCGACACGGTCTTCCGCGCTGCAAAGTCTCCTTCCGCCATGGAGGAGCGCCGCGTTGCCTTCGGCAGGATCATTAATGCCCGTGGCGAGGTCATCGACGAGGTGCTGCTCACCCTCTTCCGCAACCCCCGCAGCTACACGGGCGAGGATCTGGTCGAGATCAGCGGTCACGGGGGATCACTTGTTGCCTCGCGCGTGCTGGCCGCGGTGCTTGAGTCCGGTGCCCGCATGGCCCGTCCGGGCGAGTTCACCGAGCGGGCCTTCCTCAACGGCAAGCTCGACCTGACCCAGGCCGAGGCGGTGATGGATCTCATCAGCGCCCAGACCCCGTGCGCTGCGCGTGCAGCCGCCAGGCAGTTGGAGGGACGCTTGGGCGATGAGATCCACACGCTTCGCTCCGACTTGCTCGGATGCGTCGCCCACCTTGAGGCCTTCATCGACTTTCCCGAGGAGGGGATCGATCCGGAAAGCGGTGCGGCGTTGCGGAAACGCATGGAGGGCATTGCCGATCATCTGGAGCGGTTGCTTTCCACGGCCGACGAGGGGCGTCTTCTCCGCGAGGGAATCACGCTCGCCCTTTGCGGTGCTCCGAATGCCGGGAAGTCGAGTCTGCTCAACCGCCTGCTCGGCTCGGAGCGCGCCATCGTGAGCGCCATCCCCGGGACCACCCGGGACACCATCGAGGAGTGCGCCAGTCTCGGAGGGTATCCCTTCCGTGTCATCGACACGGCCGGTCTCCGCGAGACCTCCGATCCCGTCGAGCGCGAGGGGGTGGTGCGCGCACGCCGTGCCGCCGAACAGGCGGATATCCGGATCCATCTGGTGGACGCCTCGGCACAGAACGGACCGATGACTTCGTTCTTCGGGGAGGAGATGGTGGTGCTCAACAAGATCGATCTGGTCGCCGACCGTCATCGGCTTTCCTCCGTTTCCGCGACGGCCTGCATCTCATGTCAGACGGGCGAGGGGATCGATTCGCTGATCACCTCCATCCTGACCAAAGTGACGGGACGTTCCGAAGGGGAGTCACTGCCGGATGGTGCCGCCATCAATACCCGCCATCAGGAATGCCTCAAGCGCGCAGCCGCGGCTTTGCAGGCAGCCATTGCGCTGCTCGGTGCCGGCGAACCGCCCGAACTCGTCGCCGTGGAACTTCGGAGTGCCCTTGGTGCAGTCGGTGAGATCGTGGGCGATACGGGAACCGAGGAAATCCTGGGCAAAATCTTCTCCAGCTTCTGCATCGGGAAATAGGAAAGGGAATTTATCGCGCTGAGGCGCAAAGACGCAGAGAGGGAAAACCGAAGTGGCGAATATGGAACTCAGGAACTCAGAAATAACCGACGCTGACCTTGGCTCCAACTCGGCCGTTGCACGAACTCTTGTAAGAGGGAAGCGGGACCAGGGGGATGGGTTCAGGCAAGCCTGCACGCTCTCGCCTTCCTGATTTCCTGATTTCCTGATTTAATCTTCTCCGATGGACGTTTACACGCGACTGCTCCGCCCGATTTTCTTCTCACTCGATCCCGAGGAGGCGCATGACGCCGTGCTGGCGATGTTGGAGACTGCATCCGAATTGTCTCTGGGGCCCGGGTTGATCCGCCTCACCGCCGGGAAGTCTGTTCCCCGGAGCCCGCGCACGGTCGCCGGGATCACCTTTCCGAATCCGGTCGGACTTGCCGCAGGCATGGACAAGAATGCGCTCGCACTTCCAGCCTGGGAGGCGCTCGGGTTTGGATTCGCCGAGATCGGCACGGTGACCGCCCTCCCCCAGCCGGGCAATCCGAAGCCCCGTCTCTTCCGCTATCCGCATCAGCAGGCGCTCATCAACCGCTTTGGCTTCAACAACGAGGGATGCGAGGGCGTTGCCGTACGTCTCGAGGGTCTTCACGCCTCAGGGCGTTGGCCGAGCATCCCCGTCGGGATCAATATCGGCAAATCGAAGGTTACTCCCGCGGAAAAAGCCCACGAGGATTACTTGGTTTCCTACAAGCGCTTCCACGCGCTCGGCGACTACGTCGTCATCAATGTCAGTTCCCCCAACACACCCGGCCTGCGCGATCTCCAGTCGACCGAGGCTCTTGGAAAGATCATCCGCACCCTCCGCGACTGGGAGGGGTCGTCCCGCAGGCCGCTCTTCGTGAAGGTCGCGCCCGACCTTGCCGAGGAGGATCTCATCGCGATCGTCCGACTTGCTGAGAGTGAACAACTCTCCGGACTGATCGCGACGAACACTACGCTCGATCATTCGTCGATTCCTTCCGCGGAGGACCAGACCGGCGGCCTGAGCGGCGAACCGGTCCGCGCCCGCTCGCTGAATGCCCTGCAGGTCATCCGCCGGCAAACCAAGCTTCCCGTGATCGCCTGCGGCGGCATCAGTGACGCCGAGAGCGCGAAGGAACGCTTCGATGCCGGGGCCGACCTCCTCCAGATCTACACCTCCTTCATCTACCAAGGCCCCGGAGTGATTCGCAGGATTGCTGCCGCAAGCTGAGGTGCTTCTTGTTTTATCTTTTAGATTTTAGCCTTTAACCTTTCCCCATATGTCCTCCGCTCCCGACACGACCCTCCTTCTCGGCCACTCTCCCGATCCCGACGACGCCTTCATGTTCTACGCCATGGCGGCGGAGAAAATCGACCTGATGGGCTACAAGTTCCAGCACATCCTTCAGGACATCCAGACGCTCAACGAGCGTGCGATGCGCGGCGAACTGCACCTCTCCGCCGTTTCGATCCACGCCTACTCCCACCTGCTCGACAAGTATGCCCTGCTACCCTGCGGCGCCAGCATGGGTGACGGCTACGGCCCGATGTTCGTGGCTCTCAAGGGACAAGGTCCCGCGGCCGATGCCTCGCTCGAGGAGAAGAAGGCGTGGCTCCGTACGAAGAAGATCGCCGTCCCCGGCCTCATGACGAGCGCTTTCCTGAGCGCCCAGCTTTTCCTGGGCAGGGAATTCAATCACACCGTCGTTCCCTTCGATGAGATCTTCGACGCCATCCGCGCCGGATCCGTCGATGTCGGCCTCATCATCCACGAGGGGCAGCTCACCTACTCCAACGAGGGCTTTGAGAAGATCGCCGACATGGGCGAGTGGTTCAAGGCGGAGACCGGACTCCCGCTTCCGCTTGGCGGCAATGTCATCCGCAAGGACTTCACCCCCGCTCAGCGCACCGAGCTCAACGTCATCATGAAGGAGAGCATCCGCTACGGTCTCGAGCATCGGAAGGCAGCCGTCGATCACAGCATGGCCCATGCCCGCGGGATGGAAATTCCCCTGGCCGACGAGTTCATCGGCATGTATGTGAACGACTACACGCTCGACTACGGCGAGAAGGGCCGCGCCGCGATCAGGGAGTTCCTCGGACGCGCCGCCGATCAGGGCCTCGTGCCCCGTCTGGACAAGCTCGAGTTCGTCAGCTGACGAAACTTGCTTTCTCGGGCGACTGTAATTCGGCGAGAAAGCAAGGCGGCCAAGTGTAGCTACGGAGAAGGCCTCTGGTAAGTAGGTACGAAACAGCTGCAAAGATCCCCCTGGATTCAAGGCTTGGAAGTTTGGATGCCGCAGCAGGCCGTCAAGCGAAGCTGTAGTCAACTACTGCGAGCGTAGGCGAACGCCCTGCGGCGCCTAGGGAAGCGCTGATTAAATCCCATGAAGGCCGCTGAAGACCATTTGGTGATTTTTGAAGGCGTGAGTGCTGGGCGATACCCGCAGCGGTCTCGCCCGAGCGAGCAACGCCACAAAAATCGACAAATGGCTTCAGCCCTTCGGGTTGCGAAGATAAAAGGCCGGGGGCTTCGTTGGCTTGGCACTTACAGCCCGCTGCGGGGATGCTCGTGCCAAGCCGCCTTGCCGGCGGCCCATTCTTTTCGCAACGGCCTCTATGTGATTAAATCAACGCTTCCCTAAATCCCAAGCCTACTTCTTTACGAAGTCCGCGATGCGTTCGACGGCTATCTTGATCTGATCCATCGCGGTCGCATAGCTGCAGCGGACATACCCTTCGCCGCACGGGCCGAAGGCGGTACCGGGAACAACGGCGACGTTCTTGGTCTCGAGCAACTTGAGCGAGAACTCCCTACTGGTCAGGCCGGTGCCGCGGATGTCGGGGAAGACGTAGAAGGCGCCCTTGGGTAAATGGCACGGGATGCCCGCCTCGTTCAGCGAGGAGACAATGAAGTTGCGGCGCAGGCGGTATTCCTCGCGCATGCGCTCCATGCTGCGGGTACCGCGCTCCAGGGCCTCGAAGGCCGCCTCCTGTGCCATGATCGGGGCGCAGAGCATGGAGTACTGGTGGATCTTCATCATCGCCTCGATGATGTCGGCGGGGCCGCATGCGTAGCCGATGCGCCATCCCGTCATCGCGAATGCCTTGGAGAATCCATGCAGGAAGAGGGTCCGCTCCTTCATGCCCGGGAGGGCGGCGATGGAGTGGTGCGGCACCTCGTCATAGGTGAGCTCGCTGTAGATCTCGTCGGTGAGGACCACGAGATCGTGCTTCGTGGCAAAGGCCGCGATCTTCTTCAACTCCTCAAGCGGCATCACCGCTCCGGTCGGGTTGGTGGGGAAGTTGAGCATCAGGACGCGCGTTTTCTTGGTGACGGCTTTCTCGAGATCAGCCGCGCGGAGCGAGAATTCATCCTCGCCGCGTGTCGCGACGGGAACCGGAACGCCTCCAGCCAACTGGATGCTGGGGCCATAGGAGACGTAGCACGGTTCGTGGTAGAGAACCTCGTCGCCGGGATTGAGCAGGGCTCTGAGGGCAAGGTCGATCGCCTCGGAGACGCCGACGGTCACGATGATCTCGTCGTGGGGATTGTAGGAGACGGAGAAGTGCTTCTCGACATAGGCCGCGATGGAGCGGCGCAGGCGCGGGGAGCCAAGGTTGGAGGTGTAGCCTGTCTTTCCCTTCTCCAGGGAATAGACGGCGGCCTCGCGGATGTGCCACGGGGTGACGAAGTCGGGCTCGCCGATGCCGAGCGAGATGACATCCTTCATCGACTGGACGATCTCGAAGAAGTCGCGGATCCCCGAGCGGGGGATGTTACGGACGTGGTCCGCGATGCGTGAACTGCTCATGGCACTGTTCCCGGTTCCTTCGGCGGGGCTTGTCACGGGGTCACCGCGAGGCGTTCGGGAGCCTCCTCGACGGCGTGCAGGAGACCGTTCTCCTTGTAGGTCTTGAGGCGGAAACGGGTCGCGCACGACTGGACGGCCTCGATCGTGCTCAGCTTGTCAGCGACGAAGGAGGCGACCTCGCGCAGGGAACGGCCGTCGACGATGACGAGTAGATCGTAGCCACCGCTCATCAGGTAGACGCTCTCGACTTCCTCGAATCCGGCGATCCTGTTGGCGATCCGGTCGAACCCGCCCTCGCGCTCCGGGGTCACGCGCACCTCGATGACGGCCGTCACGGCGTCGGCATCGTATTTCTCACGATTGATCACGGCCTGGTAGCCGAGGATGGTCCCGTCGGACTCGAGCTTCGCGATCTTGGCGGCGACTTCCGCCTCGCTCTGGCCGAGTTGGCGGGCGAGATCGGCGCGGGGAATCGCGGAATTCTGGCGGAGAAGGCGGATCAGGGAGTCCATGGCCGCAGTATCGCTGCCGAAGGGCAGCGATACAAGGCTGTTAGGCTGTAGCCTATTAGACTGTTAGGGAAGCGCTGATTAAATCCCATGCAGGCCGCTGAAGAGCATTTGCTGATTTTTGAAGGCGCGAGTGCTGGGCGATACCCGCAGCGGTCTCGCCCGAGCGAGCAACGCCGCAAAAATCGACAAA
>Ga0208327_1000157_pt1 | contig 17797 bp, 17 predicted proteins | sample LakMenEpi26Jun08_FD_150733 | JGI IMG/M metagenome (GOLD analysis project Ga0208327, IMG submission 150733) | Freshwater microbial communities from Lake Mendota, WI - 26JUN2008 deep hole epilimnion (SPAdes) | ecosystem: Environmental > Aquatic > Freshwater > Lake > Epilimnion/Euphotic zone ...
CCACTTAAATCCACCTTCGCGGCGTCAAAATGGCAAAGATATCGAAGGAAAATGTCCGCCGCAGGCAGTCATTCTGCCTGCAAGGGCATTTTGTTTCGATATCGAAGCCATTTTGGCGTCCTTCGGATTTGACCCATACTGTCCATTGCTACGTTGGCAAGCTTGGACTTAGAACCACTAAGCCCGCGCTTTGCCGCCTTGCACTGAACAGTATGGCCTCAAACCGCGAAGGTGGATTTAATAGGTCCTGACCCTAGCGACATCTCGTTGCGTTTTGTTATCGTAATGCGATTTTTAATCTTCCGCCTTGTGCCAACCGCACAGACTGCGATCCTGTGATTGGAACAACAAAACACGCGCCCCCTTGCGATTTGATTTGCCTGCAGGTTGCGCTGGCACGCGCCGCATCGCCCAACGCCATAGCCGCAATACGTGTCAATTTCCGTCCGTTTACAGTGACGGTCGAACTGACCGATTTTAACCCGCGCAATGCGCCATATCGCGCCGCATATCTCTTCCACGCCGCTTGCGCGCTGGCCGCCGAAGAAAAAGCCCCAAGCTGGATGAGGTGGCTTTTGCCCAGAAATGCTGGTCGAGACGCTGGGACTTCTGCCAAACCAAGCTTTGCAGGCCTATTCGAAACCTTGATCATCGGCTTTTCAACCGCTGCAAAGCCGGCGCTTTGGGCAACTACAGTCGGCGCGATCGCCGCAGGCTCGGTTGCGGGGTCGGGCGACAATGCGTCAAACGCGGGCGCGGCTGGTACATTATCGGCCACGGCTAATGCAGGGGCGGCGGCATGGTTCAGCGCCAAATGCGCGGGTTGACCCAAGTCGGACAAGTCGGGCCGAATCTTCAGCAGACCCGCCACGCGCAGGGTGTAGGCGCCAGGTTGCGCAAACTGCGCCCATTCCGCAATATGTTCGTTTACGGCGTCCTGCGCCATATCTTGCGACGCCATGACGCGGGCATCGCGCCAACGACCGTCCAATGCATATGCCAAAGCCAGATTCTGCCGGGTACGTGAAGACGCGCTATCATTGCGGACGGCGTCGATCAGAATGCGGATCGCCTCACCGGACCGCCCCGCCAATGCCAAGGTCAGGCCATAATCGCTGACGGGAAGGATGGATCGCTGCGAATCGATGAGCGCCACGGCAGATTCGGTGTTGCCTTGGGCAATCCGGCTGAGCGCGAGACTAATGACCGTACGGGGGTCGACTTTCCCTAGTTCAATCACGTCCATCAACGTCCGTTCGGCGGAGGCAAAACGGCCTTTGGCCATATAGATACGGGCCAAAAGCGCGCGGTAATCTGGGCTTTGCGGTTCGGCCTCCACAACAAGTTCGGCAAATTGCAGCGCGCGGTCATTCTTGTTTTTGGCAATCGCCTGCTCGGCTTTTTTCGCCCATTGTAACGCCTTCTCGGGGCTTGCCTGCTTTGCAGATTCCTTGCTTGTTCTAATTGCCCCCGTCGCCGACGCCGTCGGCGTCATAGCCAGTACCGCCACAAAGGCGGTCGACAAGGCAAGCTTTACGATAAAATTGCTCTTCATGACATCACCTCTGATATGGTCCAAATTCAAATATCAATGTCTCTTGTCCGGGATTTGGGACGCAAGGTGACCAATTTCGGGCATCGATTCGATCAAAGCGTCGAGCGCGGCGGTAACTAACTGCTGCGCCGATTCGTGCTGAACCGCACAAGCCAGCCGGAGCTTCAAATGGCGCTCACTATCGAGGCGGAGCGTGAATGCAGCTTTGTCTTTCGAGCCGGACTTGGACCGCGCGCGCGACCGCGGTGCATCGGTTTTTCCAAAACGCGAGATTGGCCGTGTCACGGGCTCTGGCGTCACAGTGACAATGGTCAAAGCATCGTTGGCCAATGCGGGTTCCATCATAAAGCTGTCAAAGCCAGCTTCGGGCTCGCTATTGGCTTCCATAGCTTGTTCCAAACGGTCTTGCTGATGCTTGACCTCGGGCACCGCGCCCGCCAGCATGTTTGCTCCATGGAAATTGTGATCATAATCCATCGGTGTCGACGGATCAGGATCAACATCAAATCCCATATCATTCCAGCCCAAGTCATCCTGCGCAATGGAAGCACTCATGTTGCCATTGAACATCGAAGGGCGCCGCATGGCAGGCCGTGCCAGGCCCTTGCGCGCTAGCAAGATGCCGGAAAGAGAAGCGATCGGTTTCAGTTCACCCATTTTCTTGCCCTCTCCGGTTAGCCAACGACCCGGCGACCGAAGCCACCGTTAGGACGGGCGACAGATACCTGCTGACTGGTTGCGGCGGGCGCGCTGAAAACAGTACGGCGAAAATTCTTCTCCAAACGGTCGGAAATATAGGACCATAATTGCACAACTTCTTGCGAAGACCGCCCCTTGGGATCGATCTCCATAACCGTGCGGCCATCAATCATCGATGCCGCAAAATCAATGCGTTGATGCAGCGTGATCGGCGCAACTGTGCCATGCTGAGAAAGCGCAACAGCAGCCTCAGAGGTAATCCTGGCCTTTGGCGTTGCGGCATTGACGACGAAGATAAGCGGCTTTCCAGCGCGTTCACACAGGTCGACCGTTGCACCAACCGCCCTCAGGTCATGCGGGCTTGGACGCGTTGGCACGACAATGATTTCAGCAACTGATATGACGCTTTGGATCGCCATGGTGATCGCCGGTGGCGTGTCAATGACCGCAAGCTTAAAGCCCTGTTCTCGCAAAATAGCGAGATCAGCGGTCAATCGGGCTACCGTAGTCTGCGCAAAAGCAGGCAAGTCGGCTTCACGTTCGTTCCACCAGTCGGAGAGTGACCCCTGCGGATCGATATCGATAAGCACAACGGGCCCGGCGCCTGCCAGTTGCGCCTGAACCGCCAAATGGCCAGATAGGGTTGTTTTACCCGATCCGCCTTTCTGTGATGCCAATGCGAGAACTCTCACATCATTCCCCTTTGCAAATGTTACAAATTGGGGGTGTGACAGAACGGGGCTAAAAATATGTTAACGCCGTCTGCAATGGCGCAATCGGGTTTTATATCGTCGTATTGAAATTCCTTAAAAGAAAATCCAAAGGAATTGAACAGTTCTTGAAAGTTTCTTGCTTAAGATATTAATCCAAAACATTTACCGAATATATGTTTTTGCATGATAATTGAGAAACGATATGAGATGTTGTCAATTTGGAGTGCAAAAAATGGTCAGGCGTTCGGATATTGTCAAACTGGTAATTGGCTTGTTTGCGTTGATATCCGGCGCAGTCGCGGCAAAGGCGGATACAAAGGCGGGAACCGATGCCTGGTCGCGCGGCGATTATGTGGTTGCGGTGGAAGAGTGGCGCCAACCGGCACTTGAAGGCGACGCCGAAGCCCAGTTTCATCTTGGTCAGGCGTATAGACTTGGCCGTGGCGTAAAAACCGACCTAAACACTGCGCTGGATTGGTATCGCAAGGCAGCCGCACAAGGTCATATACAGGCGGGGGACAATTGTGGCCATTTGTTGCATTACCAAAAAAAGTATAATGAAGCACTTCCGTTTCTAATCGCATCCTCGGACCGTGGCGAACCGCGCGCGCAATATCTGTTGGCGACCGAATTATTCAACGGCGTCAACATCGAAAAGGACTGGATCCGTGCCTATGCAATGATGACGCGCGCTGCATCGGCGGGCATAGCACCTGCGTCACGCAGCTTAGCGCTCATGGACCAATATATCCCGGCTGAACAAAGGCAGGCGGGAATCTTGCGCGCGCGTGCACTGGATCAAAGCGCCGACGGTGCACGCGGGGCGCAGGTCGATGGTCTTGCGTTGGACAGTCGCTCGCGTGAATCGGTTACGCTTGCTCCCGTATCAATGGGAGTGGCGGTTTCGGCAAAGCGCGCATCGGACACGGTCGCTGACGAAGAATGGCGCATTCAGCTTGGCGCGTTCAGCCATGCCGCCAATGCAAAAAAGCTTTGGACGAAAATTGCCAAGGATATACCCAGGCTGGCGACGATGAAGCCAATCCTGAAAAGCGACGGCGCGCTTACCCGGCTACAAGCAGGGCCATTCGCCAGCAAAGCGGACGCCGAGGCAATCTGTAAAAAGTTGAAGGCAAGCGGGCAGCCATGCCTCACCCTATCCGCGTCTTAGGGTCAGGACCCTATCCGCATCTTAGGGTCCTGACCCTAGCGGCACAATCTTTCGATGCCTCGGCCAAGCGTGTCACGTGCGGCAGCGCTGCCAGTTTCAATCATGAAATACTGCGTGCCGGAAAAACTTACCCGGTCCGTGCAATATTGCGCGCAACCGCTGTCGAGCGCTGCGGGGAAACGCAGTTCAAAACCATCATAGCGCGCGGTGAACTTGCAAGACCCTTGCCCGCTGAGGCTGATTTCCACATTTTCGCCGTTTAATTTCGCTGTGCCTATGCCCTCGCATTTGCTTTCAGAGCCGATGGTGGAGAGAAAGCCGATGGCAAAGTTGTTTTCAGTCCTTTCGACCGCGCAAAACCTATCGACCCCAAGGTCGCCGCGCGTTTCGTATCGCCCGGCAAGGCCACTGTTCTTTGGATCAGGCAGAATGCCTGCTTCTATGGCCTTTGCATCCAGAGCCGGGCCTGCATTGTCGCTGCCCCCCAGCAAAAATGGCAATCCGTCTCCGCAAGCCATTAACAGGCAACAAAAGGGTACACAGAAAAAAGCCGACGCTTTCAAACGGGTTCCAACCCGCCATCGGTCACCTTGCGATAAAAACAGCTTCTTGCGCCGGTATGGCAGGTCGGACCTTGCGGCCGTGCGATGATCCATATTGCGTCTTGATCGCAGTCGATGCGCATTTCAACGATATGCAAGACATTGCCGCTGCTTTCGCCCTTTTGCCAAAGCCGCTGGCGGCTGCGCGAAAAAAATGTGGCACAGCGGCTTTCGATGCTTTTCGCAAGCGCCTCTGCATTCATATGCCCCACCATTAACACAGTGCCATCGGCTTCATCCGTGATGACGGCAGTCACCAATCCATTGGCGTCATATTTGGGGTCAAGCACCCATCCGCTTTCTCGTTCGTCGGTCATGCGGGTTGCGTAACCCAACCATCTTTGCCCCGCCAACATTTTCTTTCTGATAATCATACGACAAGGGGGAGACAATTGTAACAGCCATGCCTATAGGCGACGCAGCGAAGCGCAGCGGGATTCGATATATGCTGACCACCGACCCTTTTGATGACGACAAACTTCGCGAGGAGTGCGGGATTTTCGGTGTCTACGACACGGAAGGCGCTTCTGCGATGGTGGCACTTGGACTCCACGCCCTCCAACATCGCGGGCAAGAGGCCGCAGGCATCACCAGCCGTGACGATCATGATTTCCACACGCACCGCGCGATGGGCCATGTCGCGGGCAATTTTGACCGTGAAGAAATCATTGGCGGCTTGGTCGGACGATGCGCCATTGGCCATGTGCGTTATTCGACCACTGGCGAAACATCCCTGCGCAATGTGCAGCCTTTATATGCCGATCTTGCCACAGGCGGGTTCGCTATTGCGCACAACGGCAATATCTCGAACGCGATGACCGTGCGCCGTGACCTTGTGCGCCGCGGGTCGATTTTCCAGTCCACATCCGACACCGAAGTGATCATCCATCTGGTCGCGACCTCCGGCTACCGGACGTTGCTCGACCGTTTGATTGACGCGTTGAAGCGCGTTGAGGGTGCCTATTCGCTCCTGTGCCTGACAACAGAGGGCATGATTGCCTGCCGCGACCCGTTGGGCATTCGGCCATTGGTCATGGGCAAGCTGGGCGACACCATCATCTTTGCCTCGGAAACCGTTGCGCTTGATATTGTGGGTGCCGAATATATCCGGTCGGTCGAGCCCGGCGAATTGGTTGTGGTGCGCGGAACGGACATCCAGTCGCACAAGCCGTTCATTCCTATTTCGCAACGGCCCTGCATTTTTGAGCATGTCTATTTCTCACGACCCGACTCAATCGTCGAAGGCATCAGCGTTTATTCGGTGCGCAAGGCGATTGGTGCCGAACTTGCGCGCGAAAATGGCGTCGATGTCGATTATGTCATTCCCGTGCCCGATAGCGGCACGCCAGCGGCCATCGGTTATGCCGAAGCCGCCAAAATCCCGTTTGAACTTGGCATCATCCGTTCGCATTATGTCGGCCGCACCTTCATTCAACCCGGCGACGGAGTCCGCCATCTGGGGGTGAAGTTAAAGCATAATGCAAACAGAAACCTGGTTGCAGGCAAACGCATCGTCCTTATCGACGATTCCATCGTCCGTGGCACAACTTCGCTCAAAATCGTGCAGATGATGCGCGAAGCAGGCGCTGCCGAAGTGCATATGCGCATTGCAAGCCCGCCCACCATGAACAGTTGCTTTTACGGCGTGGATACGCCCGAACGCTCTAAGCTGCTCGCCAGCCGCATGGATATCGAAGAAATGCGACAGTTTATTCAGGCCGACAGCCTTGCGTTCCTGTCGATTGACGGCCTCTATCGCGCGCTGGGCGAAGATTCGCGCCATGCGGACAAGCCGCAATATTGCGACGCATGCTTCACAGGCGATTATCCCACCACCCTGACCGACCATGAAGAGCATGAGGCAAGTGACCTCATGATGCTTGGCGGCCAAAAACGGGCATAACCATGGCGAACGCATTTGCAGGCAAGATTGCGCTGGTAACCGGTGCAAGTCGCGGGATTGGCGCGGCGACGGCGACGGCACTGGCGGCGCAAGGCGCACATGTGATTTTGACCGCGCGGACGGCAAAAGACCTTGAGGCTGTCGAAGACGTTATTTTTGACGCCGGCGGTAATGCGACCATCGCCCCACTTGATTTGACCGATGGCGACAGCATATCGCGCCTCGCTATTGCCGTGACGGAGCGTTGGGGCAAGCTCGATATCCTTGTCTTGAACGCCGCAATGCTTGGGACGTTAAGCCCGGTGCCCGCGATTGATGGCGCGGAATTTGCGCGATTGTTCACATTGAACGTAACGGCACAGCAAGTGATGATCGCATCATTTGATGCCTTGTTACGCAAAAGTGACGCAGGCCGATTATTGGCGCTCACATCCTCCGTTGGCGCAACCCCGCGTGCATTTTGGGGCGCATATGGCGCATCAAAGGCCGCGTTGGAAAATCTGGTCGAATGCTATGGCGATGAGGTCAAGAACCTGTCGCAAGTGCGCACTGTTATCGTCGACCCCGGCCGCACACGCACCGCAATGCGGGCGAAGGCTTATCCGGGCGAGGACCCGTCAACGGTCAAAGAGCCTTCGGTTGTTGCAGATGCAATCGTGCAGATGCTCAAGACCGAGTTCGCGACCGGGCACCGGTTGGTGGTTGAGGGATAGCGTTGCCAAACCAAAATTTGTCAGTCCCGCCTTCGCGGGAATGACAATCTTTGTTGGTCGATTAATTTTTCGTTATAGCGAAAGCCGCCAACGCCCGTTCACGCGCGGCTTTGTGACCAATGATCTTGCGTGGATAGCTTTTCGGGCGCGCGCCATATTCATCTGGGTCGTGGATATAAGGCTCCTGCAACGCCGCAAGTTCGGGCACCCAAGTGCGAATATAACGTGCGGCATCGAATTTCTCCGATTGCGACAATGGCGCCATGATGCGCACGAACATGTTGCTGTCAACACCCGTGCCAGCGGTCCACTGCCAATTGACGGCATTGCTGCCATAATCGGCATCGACCAACGTATCCCAAAACCACTTCTCGCCTTCGCGCCAGTCAATCAGCAGATGTTTGACCAGGAACGACGCCGTTATCATGCGGACGCGGTTGTGCATCCACCCCGTCGCCCATAATTGCCGCATGCCGGCATCGACGATGGGATAGCCCGTCTGTCCCTTGGTCCAAGCAACAAAATCCGCCTTCACCGCCGGATCGGAGAGGTCACGCCAAGGGAGCTTATCAAAGGCATCGCGCGCATTTTTTGCGCCATATTCCGGCATCTGGACAATGACATTTTGCGCATAATCGCGCCAGACCAGTTCTTTCAGGAACACATCCACCGAACCACCCGCCTGCATGGTTGCATGCCAGCACGCAGCGGCCGAAATCTCTCCAAAGTGCAAATGCGCCGACAGAAAGGATGAACCTTCTACAGACGGCAGGTTGCGTTTTTCATCGTAAAATCGGGCCTTATCAACAAACGCCTCGATCCGATCTTTTGCGCCCGCCGCACCCGGCGTCCACATGCGCACCATATCGCTCGACCAATCGGGCTTAGTTGGTAGCAAGTTCCATGCAACGATATTATCGCTCGCTGGCCAGTTCTCCGGCGTATCGACATGCGTGGGTGGTGCCAATGGCGCTGGCGGCGGCATATGCTGCCACAAGGCGCGCATGAAGGGCGTGTAGATTTTATACTGCCCGCCGCTACCAGTCGTCACGGCCCCTGCGGGCAGCAAATAATTACCATCATGACAGATGAGAGAACAGCCTTCGCCCAATCCGTTCGCGACCGCTTTTTCGGCATTACGCCACCAAGGTTCGTAGTGGCGGATGCAATGAATGGCCGAAGCATTGGTCTCAGCGGCCAATGCGCACAAAATCTCGTCGGATTTGCCCGCCCGCAGGATTAACCTTGAACCCAATTTCTGCAAATCCTGATCCAGCGCCTTCAGGCTATGGTGCAGCCACCAGCGTGAAGCAGCGCCCATTTTGCGATGTTTTGGCGTGTCGTCATCAAGAATATAGAGCGGAATGATCGGCGCACCGCTCGCCAGCGCAGCCGCCAATGCGGGCTGATCCGATAGGCGTAAATCACGACGGAACCAGAGAATCACGGGTGCGGTCATTTGCCCTCATCTCCGATCGGAAAGAACACAGAAAACCGGTCACCAACCATCGGGTCGACAAAGCGTTGGTCGGACACTTTCAGCGTCTTTTTATCGCCCTCGCCAACAATCTGCGCAACGGGCATGCGGGACCAGAACAGCAACGGTGACTGCTCAACGACATTTGCTGCAAACGCCCTCTTATCCTCCACGCCCATATAATGCGCGCGCGCGCTATCATCGACGCGTACATCATCGAACGCGCTGTAGCTGCCCTGCCCATAATATCTGTCGTCGCGCCACAGCATTTCCCGTTTCCAGAATATCACCGGAACCGGGTTTGCGACCACCAAAGCAGGAACAAGATCATGCTTTTGCCGCACCGCCTCCGCCGTCAATTGCTCCGCGCGGTCGGTTATCAGGCCATTAGCCAGAATATACGCGCAGATGGCCGTGAAGCTCACCAACGCCGGCATGCGCCAGTTTTTACCATGAAGTTCACGACGTTGCGAAACCCAGACACCAGCGATCAGCGCAGCCCAAAGCCAGATATCAATAATGAACAAGGTATCACCGTAGAACCACTGGCTGGAAAAGGGCTCAAGCAACCGAATGCCATAGCTGTTGAACCAATCAAACAACGGATGGCTGAGACAGCCGATATACGCCAAGGCAAGAAGCCAGCCTTTATGGACTGGCAACCGCTTTTCCGGCCGCTTGCCGCGCTGTGTCTGCCAGCGGTCAAACGCAAGCATGATGCCCCACAGCAACAACGGCAAGACCAACATCGCAATCGGCCCATGCGTTAGCCCGCGCCGCAACGCGAGATGCTGTTGTCCGCCAAGCAAAGTCGCCACGGCGTCAATATCTGGGATGTTCGCCGCGATAATCAGCGTCGGCATCGCAAGGCCGGTTTTTCGTTTCAAACCCATCTGCCCAATAAGCGCGCCGACGAGGCTGTGTGTGAGATTATCCATGAAGCAACTGCTGACGGATTAGGGCCAGAATGGCAATACGGCGTTATCGCTATGCGGAATTTGTTCATGCAAAGTGACGGAGAACATGCAACGGGGAGCCCGGGTTCAAACAGTCGGTAATGTCTGCCGCTTTCGTGTCTTTGTGCGCACCAAATCGCCTCACGACCCAATATGCTGGACCTACCTCGCCAGCCGACCTATGAGCCTTTGAACATGGAGATACAAATGACTGAAACCACGCCCTTTGTCCGCCCTGATGTGGCCTTGTTCCTGCAATTTTTGAATGCCGTTCCCGGCCCTAAATTTTGGGAAGTTTCCGCCGATGAAGCGCGCGCGATAACGACTGCCATGCGTGATGTTGCCGATGCGCCAGTGGGTGAACTTGCCGTCATTCGCGATATAGACATTCCCGGCCCCGCAGGAACAATCCCGGCACGGATTTATGACAACCGCGCCGATCGTGGCCCTGGCCCTGTTATGGTGTTTTACCATGGCGGCGGCTTTGTGATCGGCAGCCTGTATACCTATGAGCCTTATTGCGCCGAAGTCGCGCGATTGCTCGACCTGCCGGTTATCTCCATAGATTATCGTCTATCGCCGGAATATCCCTTCCCCGCGCCTGCGGAAGATTGCGAAGCCGCAACGCGGTGGATCGCGTCTAGCCCGGCGGAATTGGGCTTGACGGTAACTGGCCTCATCACATCGGGCGATAGCGCGGGCGGCAACCTGACCATTGTGACCAGTATGGCACTGCGCGACAAGCCCGCCGCCGTCCCAGTGCTGGTGCAATTCCCCATTTACCCCGTCGTCACGCTTGACCCCGATTGGCCAAGCATGCGCGAATTTTCCAATGGCTATTTGCTAACCGAAGAAGCCATGACCTATTTTGGCCAAGGCCATGCCGCGGTGCCGGGTGACTATCGCTCGGAACCACTTAACTTCCCACAGGAAGGCATGCCGCCCAGCCTGGTGACTACCGCCAGCTTGGACCCCTTGCGTGATCAGGGCCTTGCCTATGTGGAAAAGCTGAAACAAGCAGGCGTTCATGTTCAACATATCAGTGCCGATGGCAATATCCACGGCCATATCAACATTCGCCAAGCCATTCCGTCGGTTCAGGCCGATGTCGAAGGCTATATTAAGGCTCTCAAAAATATGCTCGCCGAAGTGATGCCATCTGTATGACCGCTCCATTGGACGAACTGCCTTACCGCCCCTGCGCCGGCATCATGCTTGCCAATATGCAAGGCAAGATATTCGTGGGGCAGCGCATGGACAGGCCCGAAGGCACCGACGCATGGCAGATGCCGCAGGGCGGCATTGACGACGGCGAAGAGGCAGAGACCGCTGCTTTACGGGAATTGTCCGAAGAAACCGGCGTCCGCGCTGACCTCGTGAACATTCTCGCCCGCAGCAAGGAAGAGCATTTCTACGATCTACCCGACGATATGATTGGGCAGATATGGAAGGGCAAATATCGCGGTCAGCGGCAAATGTGGTTTCTCATGCGGTTCAAAGGTACAGACGCCGATATCAACATTGAAACCGAGCATCAGGAGTTTAGTAGTTGGCAATGGGTGGACGCCCCCCGATTGCCGCAGCTTATCGTGCCGTTCAAAAAGCGGCTATATGAAAATATTCTCTCTGAATTTGCCGACCTGATTTAGGGCCCCGACCCTAAGCCTAAGCGGTCAATTTGCCTTAGGCTCTGGCGTTGCGCCCAATGTCGCCTTTAGGTCAACCGCACTGGCCTGCGCCTGTTCTTTGCGTGACACCGCGTCAATGGCGAGCGAAAGCCGGGTGACGGAGGCGCAATCGGCGCGGCACACTGTGGTCAGACGGGCCATATTCTTGCGTGCCTGTTCCAGCGCGCCTTTTGCAATAAAGGCATCAGCTTGCTCGGCCAAAGCGATCTGGTCGTTAGGATCAATCTCAAGCGCTTCTGTGTAGAGACCGATGGCCTTGCCGTTCAACCCTTGGGACTTTACGGCGCGCGCCATCGCGACATAAGCGGCGCGGTTGCGCGGGTCGACCGCGAGCGCGGTCTCATACCAGCCAATTGCGCTATCGACGCGACCAGCGCTGACTTCTTCGTCGCCGGTTTTAACCAAAGCGATTGAGCGCGCATCAACATCATCGTCCGCCCGCCCGCTAATGCTGGCGCTCGACATAATGGCGAACGTAAGTGACAGGGCAATAGTTGCGGGAGAAAAACGCATAATCAGTATCCAAATATTTTTGCCTCGCGACGCTATCACAGCTTTTGGAGCCTCGCGAAGAAAAATCCATCGCTATTATCATGTAACGGCGTCAGCAGCACACCATCGCCATCGGCACGGCCCATAGAAACGCCGGTTTGCACCGCGCGCCAGCCATTATGCGATTTCAAAAACGCTGCCACTTGCCCCTTGCCCTCATTTTCAATGAGCGAGCATACGGCATATACCAAATGCCCGCCACGCGCGACCATTTCCGAACCAATGTCTAACAGCTTGGCCTGTTCATCGACCACACGCTTCAACCGTGCAGCGTCCAAGCGCCAGCGCGTTTCGGGGTTCCGCCGCCACGTCCCACTGCCAGAGCAAGGTGCATCGATCAGCACAAGGTCGCAGCCGCCCTTAAGGTCAGACAGCATGTCCTTCTCTTTATTTGGGTTGAGCAACCGTGTTTCGATATTTGTCGCCCCTGCCCGTGCTGCGCGCGGTTTTAGCTGGTCAAGCCGGTTCCGGTTAGTGTCGGTGGCAATTAAGCGTCCAGCGTTGCGCATCGCAGCGGCCAAAGCAAGCGTCTTGCCGCCCGCACCAGCGCACAGGTCAAGCACAGTGCCAAGCCCCTTGGCCTGACAGGCCTCGACGATGAGCTGGCTACCCAAATCCTGAATTTCAACCTGGCCATTTTCAACCGCAACATGGCTGTCGATCGCAGTGCCGCCAGGCAAGCGCAGCGCAAAGTCGAGCGCTGGCAATATTTCCGCCTCTGGCAGCAACGCGGCAACTTCGTCCCGTCGGGCCTTTAACGCATTGACGCGCAGGTCCATCGGCGCGCGGTCCAGCAAGGATGCCTGCTCCGTTTCATCGACAAGTGCGGAGAATAAAGCCTTTATCCATTTGGGCAAGGCACCCCCCGTCGACCGGGCCTCCGCCGGGTCAATGACTGCTGGGCCATAATCGCTGCCGTCGAATAAAGCGGCCAATTCCGGATCCGCATCCGCCATCGCGGCGAAGGCCGAACGCGCGGTTGCCGGTCGTTTACCAAAACGCCGGATAACACCCCACGCCAAATCACGCACCGCGCGGCGGTCCTTTGACCCCGCATAGCGACGCTCGGCAAAAAAGCGTTTGGCAATCTGATCTGCGGATGCTCCGCCATCGCGGGCCGCAAGGATGATGTGGTCAACCAGCTCAATGGCCGATTGCAGGCGCGCAGCGGGCCTCATGCCTTAACGCGTCGGGTAATTGGGTGCTTCGCGTGTGATGGTAACGTCATGAACATGGCTTTCCCGTAATCCGGCATTGGTGATGCGCACAAACTGCGCGCGTTCCTGAAGGTCGGCGATAGTGCGCGAACCTGTATACCCCATGGCAGCCTTCACGCCGCCCACAAGCTGATGAATGACGTCGCGTGCAGGCCCTTTGAAAGGTACCTGCCCTTCAATGCCTTCGGGGACCAGCTTAAGCTGATCCTTGATATCTTGTTGAAAATAGCGGTCGGCGGATCCGTGCGCCATCGCCCCGACACTGCCCATGCCGCGATAGCTTTTATAAACACGGCCTTGATACAGGAATGTCTCGCCCGGTGCCTCTTCGGTGCCCGCCAGCAATGATCCGACCATCACCGATGATGCACCCGCCGCAAGCGCCTTGGCAACGTCACCCGATGTCCGCAAACCGCCGTCGGCTATCACGGGAATCCTGGATTTTGCAGCTTCTGCTGCCGCTTCCATAATCGCCGTCAATTGCGGCACGCCAACGCCCGCAACCACGCGAGTGGTGCAGATTGACCCGGGGCCAATTCCGACTTTGATGCCATCTGCGCCCGCATCAATCAACGCGCGGGTGGCGGCGGCGGTTGCGACATTGCCGGCCACAATTTGAACCTCTGGCGCCATACGCTTGATTTCGGCAACGGCAGCGGCAACCATCGCGCTATGGCCATGCGCGGTGTCCACAACGATCAGGTCGCATTCCGCGTCAATTAACGCTTTTGTATACGCCAAGCCCTTTTCACCCACGGTGGTTGCTGCCGCAACGCGCAAGCGTCCGGAGCTATCCTTGGTGGCATTGGGGTATAAAACTGCTTTTTCGATATCCTTGACCGTAATCAGCCCAATGCAATGATAGGCATCGTCGACAACCAACAGCTTTTCTATCCGCCGCTGATGCAGCAAACGCCGCGCTTCTTCTTGTGTGACGGATGCAGACACCGTCGCCAAATTTTCATGCGTCATCAGCTCGGACACAGGCTGCGAAGGATTTTCGGCAAAGCGCACGTCGCGGTTGGTCAATATACCCGCAAGCTTGCCACTCGCCTCGACCACTGGAATGCCGGAAATGGCATTTGCGAGCATCAACGCCTGCGCCTCGGCCAAGGTTGCATCCGGCGCGATGGTGATTGGGTTGACGACCATGCCGCTTTCAAAACGCTTCACCTGACGCACCGCGGCGCATTGCTCTTCGATGCTGAGATTGCGGTGCAAGACACCAATGCCGCCAAGCTGCGCCATGACAATGGCCATCCGCGCTTCGGTCACGGTGTCCATCGCCGATGACAAAACGGGGATATTCAATGAGATGCTTTTGGTCAGCCGCGTGCGCGTGTCCGCTTGGCTGGGCAAAATGTCCGACGCGCCCGGCTGCAACAGCACGTCGTCAAATGTCAGACCGAGGGGAATTTCTTTCATGGGGCCACCGCTTTAAGCTTTGATTCGTGGCGGCCCATGTAAACAGTAACCCTTTTATTCGCCAGCCTTCTTCGATTTATATTTTCGCGTGTCGGCAAAATGGCGGCCAAGCGCAATGTGCAGATCGGTATCTTCGGCTGCACCGCCCAATTCGGTGCTGTCGGTCAACTCATCATTTGGACCATGATAATCACTACCCAAAAATTTCTGCAAGAGGTTCAGGTCGGCGAATGAACCGCCCACCATCAACGCAGGAACACCCTTTTGCGCCAGCGCCCACCCGTCCTGCCGTTGAATGAAGGCATTGGCGTCGTTTGATTCTTCAATTGCACGGCCCGTCTTCTTTGCCACGGTTTCAACCACGGCATCTAACGGCGTTGTTCCCCGACCAATAATCGCCACCTTTGACCCGCGCGGTGCAATCGCAATCGTGTCGACATTTAACGACAATATGATCTGGTCCAAAGGCAGCACAGGTTTATCGGCAAAGGCATAAGCGCCCAGCAAACCGCTTTCCTCTGCTGTGGTCGCCAGAAAATAAATATCGCGGTCATGTTTCTTCTTTGCCAAGGCTTCGGCAACTTCGTTCATCATCGCAATGCCGCTGGCGTTATCAACGGCGCCATTACAAATACGGTCGGGCGCGCCTTCTGGCGCACAAATGCCCAGATGGTCCCAGTGCCCCATGAACAACAACGCGCCGCTATTTTTCTTGCGCCCAGCGATCTTGCCGATGACATTTGAACTGTTGAAACGATAAAGGTCTGTTTTTACCTCAAAATCTGCATCAATGCTAAGCGCTTCGCCCGCATAATCCGCCTGCTTTGCGTTGGCGCGCAACGTGTCCCAATCTTGCCCAGCCGCCGTGACCAGCCCGACAACGAACTCCGTGCTGATGGCGCCCTCCAACGCTGCGCGCTTTTCCCGGGCCTCAAGCGCGATGGGTCGCGACAAAAGCTGACGGCGCAATGTTAGCCAATTGCCTTGGCTATCCCCTACAAAAATCACCGCCTCTGCACCCGCCGCGATTAAGGCTTCGCGCCGCGCTCGGGGTGATTTCATGTTATCGGGCACATTTTCGGCTTCAAATAGAACAATCGCCGCCTTACCTTTGACATCAGCGGCGACCTGACCATTTGCTGTCACGCCTGATCCGGTGAACATCAATGGCAAATTGCTGCGCGCATAGTCCGCTTGCTTACCGATTAGAACAATATCGTCCGAAACGATCCGCAATTTGCGTCCCTTTGCCGTAAAAGCATAAGTAGAACTGCCCTGCCCGCGTTGAATGAGGGGCACCGGGTCAAACCAGCTACCGTCGGCAGCCGCAGGTTTCAGTCCGGCCTTGGCCCATGCTTCGGCAATATATTTTACCGTCTTTGCCTCGCCCGCAGTGCCAGGCTTGCGGCCTTCAAATTCATCGCTGGCGAGTATCTCGATATGATCGCGCAAATCGGCTTCTGTCACCGCCTTGGAAAAAGATGGGCTTGCCGCCAAGGCGACCAGACCGAGGAAAATTGACGAATGGACAAGACGCATAAGGGTTCGCTCCAGACGAAGACACGACGTCACCCGTCGCATGTCGGGCACGTTCTGTCGTCAATTGAACGCCCTACATCCATCAATTCATTCATGCGAGCCTTAAATGAACATCGCGCGCCTCAACTCGCCGCAATTTTTGCGACCGCTTTTAGGCATGCGCCAACCCGTCGCTCTAGGCGACAGATTTTGTGACTCGATCATGTGCGGCAGAATACGATATTGTAAAATGAGGTAAATGCTCCCGCCAATATCCGATTTTGCTTGCAACGTCCGCATAATCCAACACAATCTGTGATCCAGCAAACGGGAGGATTTTCATGGAATATTTCTTCGGCCTACTGGCCTTGATCGTCATCATCTTTGTGATGATGGGCGTAACTGTGGTGCAACAAGGTTTTGTTTACACCATCGAACGGTTCGGTCGCTACACTTATGCGGCGCAGCCGGGTCTCACCATCATCATCCCGTTCTTCGACCGTGTCGGCCGAAAGGTGAATGTTATGGAGCAAGTGCTCGACATTCCGGGGCAGGAAATCATTACCAAGGACAACGCCATGGTCGGCGTCGATGCGGTTGTGTTTTTCCAAGTGCTCGATGCCGCTAAGGCCGCTTATGAGGTATCTGACCTGTATAACGCGATCATGCAGATTACGACGACCAACCTGCGGACTGTGATGGGCAGCATGGACCTTGACGAGACCCTGTCGAAACGCGACGACATCAACGGCCGCCTGCTCTCGGTGGTAGACCATGCCACCAGCATGTGGGGCGTGAAGATCACCCGTGTTGAGGTGAAGGACATTCGCCCGCCAGCCGACATCTCCAACGCCATGGCGCGTCAGATGAAGGCGGAGCGCGAAAAGCGTGCGCAAATATTGGAGGCCGAGGGCCTGCGCGCCGCCGAAATCCTGCGCGCAGAGGGTGAAAAGCAAAGCCAGATTCTACAGGCGGAAGGCCGAAAAGAAGCCGCCTTTCGCGATGCCGAAGCCCGCGAACGTGAAGCAGAGGCCGAAGCCAAAGCCACCGTCATGGTGTCCGAATCCATCGCGTCATCAGGCACGCAGGCGCTGAATTACTTCATTGCCCAAAAATATACCGAAGCGATCAGTCAGTTTGCGACATCGCCCAATGCCAAGACCATATTGTTCCCGGTTGAGGCGACGCAATTAATTGGCACGCTTGGCGGCATTGGGGAATTGGCGAGAGAGGCGCTGGCTCCAAAGGACCAATGAGCGCATAGGAGGCGGCAATATGGACCGCCGTTCCCTATTTTGTCATTCCCGCAGGCGTGACAAACGGTTATGAAGATTCACCGAAGGCGCAGGAGTGATAATATGGCAGAATGGCTCGACACAATATCAACGCACTGGTTCTGGCTATCGCTTGGGCTGATCTTGGGTGTGGCCGAAATGGTTGCGCCGGGTTTCTTCCTGATGTGGCTTGGCCTTGCCGCGTTGATTGTCGGCATATTGGATTATTTCCTACCGATCACCCTTGCCTATCAAGTCGCGATGTTCGCCACATTGTCGGTCCTTACTGTCTTTGCAGGCAAGAAATTTCTGCAGAAAAATCCCATTGAATCCG
>Ga0208327_1000158_pt1 | contig 17713 bp, 17 predicted proteins | sample LakMenEpi26Jun08_FD_150733 | JGI IMG/M metagenome (GOLD analysis project Ga0208327, IMG submission 150733) | Freshwater microbial communities from Lake Mendota, WI - 26JUN2008 deep hole epilimnion (SPAdes) | ecosystem: Environmental > Aquatic > Freshwater > Lake > Epilimnion/Euphotic zone ...
AATCATCCCTGCATCCTGCATGACTGCAACCACCACCTTTGCCCGGTCCAAGGCGGCCTGTGCATCGGCAGTGGGCGCATAGCGTGAGGGGGCCTTCACAAGACCTGCGATAATCGCCGCCTCGGCAAGGCTGATATCCTCTGCACCATGGTCAAAGAAACGGCGACTTGCGGCATCGACCCCATAAGCGCCGCCACCGAAATATACTTTATTCAGATAGAGTTCGAGGATCTGGTCCTTGGAGAATTTGGTTTCCATGGCCAAAGCAAGAATGACCTCGCGAATTTTGCGGCCAAACTCCTTGTTGCTGTTCAGATATATGTTGCGTGCCAATTGTTGCGTGATGGTCGAACCGCCTTGCGTCCAGCGACCTTCAACGGCCCGCACATACACGGACCGCGTAATCCCAATGGGGTCGACACCGGGGTGCATATAATAACGGCGGTCTTCGACGGCGACCATCGCGTCCTTCATTTCGGACGGCAATTGGTCGATGGTCAGCCAACGTCCGAAACTCGGGCCAAGCGATTGAATGACAGTACCGTCTGCCGCACGGATGCGGATCATTTGCCCGTTAGGGGAGGCTTTTAGATCTTCAAAACTGTCAATTTCGCTGCGTGCAATCGCGACAAAAATGCCCAGAACCATGACGCCCAGCAACGCCGCGATGACGCCCGCTTTGACAATGCGCAGCATCCATGGCCCCATTGGGCCACGTTCTTTCGAAATCTTGCGCGCGCGTGCCATGGCCCGAGTGTTACCCAGTCCCGTAACCGCCGACAAGCGCCTTGTTATTCAGGATCGAACGCAAGCGCGGCGCTGTTGATGCAGTAACGCAGGCCAGTCGGTCCAGGCCCATCGGGGAAGACATGGCCCAAATGCCCCTCACATGCGGCACAGCGCACTTCAATGCGGACCATGCCGTGCGATGTATCGCGGTGCTCTTCAACAGCATCATTGTCTGCGGGCGCGGTAAAGCTTGGCCAGCCCGAACCGCTGTCAAATTTCGTGTCCGAAGCAAACAGGGCAGTCTCACAGCCGGCGCAGCGAAATGCGCCTTCGCGCTTTTCATCGGTCAGCGCGCCAGCAAAGGCGCGTTCAGTGCCGGCCTCCCGCAGGACATGATATTGAACGGGGTCCAATACGGCCCGCCATTCCGCATCGGATTTGATAATTTTTTCCATGAAAAGGTACCTTTCGTGAGGATGATGTGGGGGCAGCGGCAAAGCGGTTCAAGATGCGGGCGTACGCGTGATTTCTTGAAATCTGCGCAAGTCGCGCGCGGTGGTCAGCCGCGACGTGCTGCGGCACGGGCAATGCGGACGAGCTCTTCTTCCAATATGGTCACGGCAAGCCCGTCGCGGACGTGCATCAACTTTGACTCAACCTCAAGCAAATGGCTGTTTAGCCCTGCAAGCCGAACCGATGGCCAGCGCATAAGCTGCTGTGCGTAGCTGTCGGCATCTTTCCAGAATATCGAACGCGTTGCCTTAACCAGAGCGCCGGGATTTGCGCCATTGTCGACTTTTGTCCGCATTGCGGCGAGCATTGTCACGCGGCGTTGCATAGCGCGGATGATGCGAATGGCATCAACACCCATGTCGCGCGCAGCGGTCAGTTCGCGGCCCGTACCGCGCAAGTCACCGCCCATCACGACATGGACGAGGCCGTTAATATTTTCTTCACCAGTTTCCGCCGATAACGCTTCGAATATTGCTATTTCGACCGTGGCGGGACGCTGTGGTGACGCATCATAATAGAGCGATAGTTTTTCAATTTCGGCTTGGGCTAGCTTGCGGTCTTGCCCTGTGTAGCGGGCGATACGTGCGGCAAGTGGCCGATCAATCTTCAACCCGGTTGTAGCCGCAAAGGCCATGACTGCGGCGGCGGCGTCGCCTTCTTCGGGTAAATAACAGATATGCACCATGGCGCGCGGATGCGCTTCCACCAACTTCCGCAATTTGCTGGCCTTGGTCAGGTTACCGGCGGTTGCGATAACCGGGCTTACCTCGCCTTCCAGTGATAGCAAATTTTCGACTGCGGCTAAGCCCTCTTCGCGGCGGAAATTGAGCCGGATATGTCTTTTGTCACCGAACAGCGATAGTGCAGATGCCTCATCTGCCAACAAGGCCGGGTCATTGCGGATCCGGTCGCTGTCGATATCAATGCGTTCCGAGCCTGCTAATTGCGCCGACATTTGCCCGGCGATATCGGCGACAGCCGATTCATCCGGCCCGAATATGAAAAACATCCGGACATCCGGACGTGCACTTATAGCACTGATAAAACTACGTTCTTTTGCGCTACTCATTCGCCACGAGCGTAAATGGAAAGCCGCGTGACAATCTGATCCGCAACCTTTTGCGTCAGATTTTCAAGCGCGCTGTTTTCGCCAGCGATCGTTGCATATTCCGAGCTGACCACGTCGATGCCAGCGTCCGATCCGGCGGTCGTATCGAGCACAGTCTCACCCGTCTCGACGGAAATAAGCTGATAGCGCGCACGTAATGTCCGACGTTCACGCGTGACCGTATCATCCGCGCGCACGCCGAAACCTTCAATTTGGTCATCAAGGACAACAACCAAGCGGAACTGGGCAATATTGCTGTTCTGAGCGCCAAGCCGGTCGGTCAATGCATTGCGCATCAGCCAACCATTTTTGCCCTCGATTGGCGCGACGCTGATGGTCCCCAATGCGCGCGCCACCGCCCCTTTTGACCCACCGCTATATAATGGCTGCAAACTGCACGCGGGCATCAGGAAAGCAAGCATCAAGGGGGCGAAGAAACGGTTCATAAGACGATGTTGACCAGCCTGTCGGGAACGACGATGATTTTTTTAATATCGCCGCCGTCGATGGCAATCTGAACCTTTTGGCTGGCCAGTGCAAGTGCCTCCATTTCGGCCTGCGGCAAGCCCTTGGCGACCGTTAGCGTGTCACGCAATTTGCCCCTGACCTGTATGGCGATGGTAACCTCGTCCTCTTCAAGCAGGGCCGGGTCAACCACGGGCCATGCGGCGTCGGCGATCAGACCGCCACCCAGTTCCGCGCCAAGCTGCGTCCAGGCTTCTTCGGCCAAATGCGGGACCATGGGTGATGACAGCAATAGGATCGTGCGGATGGCAGAATCGCGGCTGGCCGAAGGCGCGGCTTTTTCAATAATGTTGGCTAGGTCGTAAATCTTGGCCACGGCTTTGTTAAAGGCCAGCGCCTCGATATCTGCGCCGACGCCAGCGATCACCTGATGCGTTTTGCGGTCCAATGCCTTGTCCGCGCCATCCGCACCGCTCACTTGTGCTGTCAGACGCCAGAGCCGCTGCACAAAGCGCCAGCAGCCCTCGATGCCTGCTTCGGACCATTCCAGATCGCGTTCGGGCGGGCTGTCGGACAGCATGAACCAGCGTACGGCATCTGCGCCATATTGATCGACAATATCATCGGGATCGACGACATTCTTTTTCGACTTGGACATTTTTTCGATACGGCCAGCAACCGCTTGCGCGCCGCTATCGATGATGGTCCAGATGTCACCTTCGCGTCGCACCTGATCGGGGCTCAGCCAACTGCCCTTTGCGTCCTGATAGGTTTGGTGCGTAACCATGCCTTGCGTGAACAAAGACGCAAATGGCTCCTTCACGTCGATCAAGCCAATATGGCTCAATGCGCGCGTCCAGAACCGGGCATAGAGCAAGTGCAAAATGGCATGTTCCACGCCGCCAATATATTGGTCCACCGGAAGCCATTTTTCCGCAACTGTGCGGTCAAATGGCTTGTCATGTGGCTGGCTGGCAAAGCGAATGAAATACCAGCTTGAATCGACAAAAGTATCGAGCGTGTCGGTTTCGCGCCGTGCAGGCTGACCACAGCTTGGGCAATCGACTTTGCTGAAGCTTGGGTGCCGATCCAGCGGGTTGCCGGGAATGTCGAAACTGACATCTTCGGGTAAGGTTACTGGCAATTGGTCATCGGGCACCGGCACCGCGCCGCAGGTCTGGCAATGGATGATGGGAATGGGTGTCCCCCAATAACGCTGACGCGAAACGCCCCAGTCGCGCAGGCGATATTGCGTTTGGCCAATGCCCCAGCCTTCGGCCTGTGCGCGTGCGATGACATCGGCCTTCGCCTGATCAATCGTCATGCCGTTCATCCAGCGCGAATTGACGATTGTGCCGGGGCCTGTGAAAGCAATATCGCCGGCAAAGCTGCTATCGGTCAAATCGCCATCGGCGACAACGCGGGTGACGGGCAAGTCATATTTGCGGGCAAAATCAAGATCGCGCTGGTCATGCGCGGGGCAGCCAAAGACGGCGCCAGTGCCATAGTCCATCAACACGAAGTTCGCGACATAGACCGGCAAATGCCAGCTCGCATCGAGCGGATGTTCGACGGTCAAGCCTGTATCAAACCCCCGCTTTTCAGCGGTTTCAATGTCGGCAGCAGTCGTTCCGCCCTTGCGACATTCTTCGATAAACGCTTGCAAGTCGGGGGCATTGGCAGCCAGCTTTTGCGCGACGGGGTGGTCGGCGGCAATGGCAACAAAGCTTGCGCCGAACATCGTATCAGGCCGCGTTGTAAACACGTCGATGCCACCATTCCCCCCGGGGAAACGGAAGGTGCATTTCAAGCCCTGCGATTTGCCGATCCAGTTTTCCTGCATCAAGCGCACCTTGTCCGGCCATTGGTCAAGCGAACCAAGGCCGGTGAGCAGTTCATCTGCAAAGTCGGTGATTTTGAGAAACCATTGGCTCAGCTTGCGGCGTTCAACCGGCGCGCCGGAGCGCCAGCCCTTGCCGTCGATGACTTGTTCATTGGCGAGCACGGTCATGTCAACCGGGTCCCAGTTTACCGCAGATTCCTTGCGATAGACCAGGCCAGCGGCATATAGTTTCAGGAACAGGGCCTGTTCATGGCCATAATATTCCGGCTCGCAGGTCGCAAGCTCGCGCGTCCAGTCAATCGCAAAACCAAGCCGCTTCAGCTGCGCCTTCATGTTTGCGATATTGTCGCGGGTCCATCCGCCGGGATGGACGTTCTTCTCCATCGCCGCATTTTCGGCAGGCATGCCAAAGGCGTCCCAACCCATGGGATGCAACACCTCATGCCCCGTCATCCGTTTGTAGCGCGCCAGCACGTCGCCCATGGTGTAATTGCGGACATGGCCAATATGGATGCGGCCCGACGGATAGGGAAACATCTCAAGGACATAAGCGCGCGGCTTAGTCGAATTATCATCTGCGACGAAGCTGCTGCGTTCTTCCCAAATATTTTGCCACCGCGCGTCGGCAACGTGCGGGTTAAAGCGCTCTTCGTTGGACATAGAAATTACCCGGTGATGGACGACCGACGAAGGTCACGCGCCTTGGTGAGGATGACGGCTTCAAGCTTTTGCACCGTGGCGGCACGCAATGGCGCCGCGACCCACTGGCCATTTTGCGAGACTTCGCGGCTGCCGGCCACGCGCAAGGCGTCTGCGCGCAGGTCTTGATCCAAAATCGACACGGTAAGCTTCACGCGTTCGCCGGGGCTTTGCGGGTTTACATACCAATCGGTGACGATGACGCCGCCCGACGAGTCGGCCTGTACCAACGGCATGAACGACAAGGCATCAAGCGATGCGCGCCACAAATAGCTGTTGACGCCAATATTGGTGACCTGGCTGGCCGCGAGGTCCGCCTTTGGACGTTCCCTGCCGCCGCAGCCGGAAAGCAGGCCTAAGCTAATTAAGCTGCTGGTCGCAATGATGAGTGTCAGGCGAGTATTGCGCATAAAATGTCCTTGAACAATAGAATATCGGAAACCTCTATAGTGGCTTGCTGCCGGGGGCAAGCTTTCTGGCGGCTGAACGGCGCGCAATTCATACTGCATGCGCTATCCGATTGTGGACATCATGCAACAACTGCGGATAAAAGGTGTTATGGGCATGATTCTGAAATTACACCTCTTTTGAATCGCTAAAATAAGGCGTATACCAACCGTTCTAAATAAGAATCGCTTGAAAAAGGTCCATGGACGTGATGCGGGTACAGAAAGGAAAATATGCGACCTTTGCAGCAGTGATGCTTGCGACCGGTTCGCTTGCCCTTTCGCCGATGATTGTGCCTGCCTTTGCCGCACGGTCATCCGGTCCGGAACAAAAGACCGGGCCTTCGTGGATCGCGATGTTCACGCCCGCTGGCGGAGACAGCGTGCTTGCCCAAAAATTCTCTGCTACGCAAATTGCGCCTGATACGCGGTTCCCCTTCACGCCGGCGAGTGCCGATGAAGGTCGCAACCGCACAATCACCGTCGCTGCACGGGCGAACTCACGTCTGACCGCTGGCGCGGTATCCCTTCGCAATGTCATCGCACCAAGCGAAGTGGGCGCTGGTAAGGGGCTGCGCTTGGCCGCGGTCGACTATCGTTTGACGGCTTCCAAGGGTTGGCAGGATTTTGCTTTGCCTAAGGCGCATGCACGTGCCGCAAAGACGCCTCTGAGCGATGTCGGTAAGGGCGGCTTCCGGTTGGATGAATCGGCGAAAAAACCAAGCAAGTTCAGCACCAATATTAAACTCGACCAGAATAAAGAAATGGCCCCGCCCGCACGCGGTAGCGCGGCTGCGGGCGATTATAAGCTCGATGTCGGCGGCAGCTTCTCGATCAGCCGCAAGATCGACGTCACCGCTGGCGTCCGTTACGCCAGTGAAAATGATCGCGTTCTTCCTTTGCCCGACAACCGCAAGGACAGCGAAGCGGTCTATGTCGGAACCAAAATCCGCTTCTAAGCGGGCTTTTTCCTGAAAGCATCAATCGCCGCCCAGCCATGGATCATCCGTGGGCCGAGCATGTTTGCGCTCTGACGGGTCATGCCGCCCAAGGCGATGATGCGCTTTGGGCCAGCAAGCTTTGCGAGCCGCAGAAACATCAACGGACCGAGTGGCCGCGCGCCGGGGTGGCTGTTGGTATCGAAAAGCGGGGAGAGGAATAACAGGTCGGGGCGGCTGCGCTTAACGTCTGCGATTTCACGCGCATTGTGAACAGGGGCGCTGTGTAGCAAGCCTGTGTGGCCATGGCTGCGTTGATGAAAGCCGTCGGCATGCCAGCGTAAAGCGGTCCGCGCATCACCCGCCAACAGCAGTATATGCCCGCGCCGACGACAAATGCGCAGCACCTGGGCGAACAATATGCGACGTTGCTGAGTAGCCAAATCATAATGGCGGAAAACCACGCCTGATCGCGCCGGTAGGTGTTGAATAGCGCGCAGTTGGTCATCACCAAAACGTGCATCGGTCATGAGCCAGATTTTCGGCAAGGGGTGGCTTCGCGGCATGCAACTGCCTATAGCGACGCGCTATGCAGGAAGCGACACCAGAAACACCCGCCGACCGTTTGACGGCCATCCGCACGCGCATGGGCGCCGCCGCCAAATTGGCGCGACGTTCGGCCGAGGACATCCACCTTATCGCCGTGTCGAAAACGCGGTCGGTGGAGGACATCGCGCCAATCATTCTCGCGGGGCAAAGGCTGTTCGGTGAAAACCGTGTTCAGGAGGCCGCCAGTAAATGGCCAGCGCTGAAGGAGCGCCATCCCGGCGTTGAGCTCCATCTCATTGGCCAGTTGCAATCGAACAAGGCCGAAGAAGCGGTCGCGTTGTTTGACGTCATTCATTCGGTTGATCGGCTGTCGCTTGTGACAGCGCTGGGCAAGGCAATGCAAAAGCTGGGGCGTGCGGTGCCTTGCTTCATTCAAGTCAATATTGGCGCTGAAGCGCAAAAGGGGGGGTGTTCCTTCATGGAGCTTCCCGACCTGTTGAAGGCAGCGCAGGACGCAGGGATTCCAGTCGCTGGGTTGATGTGCATTCCGCCCGCCGACGTCGAAGCCGCGCCTTTCTTTGCGCTTTTGGCCGAATTGTCCGCGCGGCATAACTTGGCACAATTGAGCATGGGTATGTCCGATGACTTTGAAACCGCCATCATGCTGGGCGCAACATATGTCCGTGTCGGCACCGCCTTATTTGGCGAACGACCCAGCATGATTTAAGGCAAATCGGGCAATGCCGCTTTGCGTGGCGACCATGGCCTCAACGCCTTCACCATGGTTAAGGTCGCAGGCCTTTAATATGGCAGCATCCTGCACATCCAGCCCACCGGTCAGCGCCCCAAAGGCCGGCATGATCAACTTGCGCCGCGTCTTCACAAAGCAACGCCGTTTTACCATCCGCCCGCGCAGCACTTGCCGGAACTTCGGGTGAAAATGGCCGGAGATTTCGGGATTGGGGTCGCCACTTAACGCCTCATGCCGAAGCGTGATGCCCGACAATGTCAATGCGTCAAACGCCTTGCCGCCCCAGATACCCGACACCGCGCGGTCATGGTTCCCGGTAATCCATATCCATTCGGTGTTGCAGGCCAAATCGACCAATAATGCCGCAGCATCTTGCGCCAATCGGTGTTCCCCGCCATCATCGTGGAAATTGTCACCAAGTGATATGATTTTGGCAGGTCGATATGTCCTGCAAAGCGTGGCTATCTCCTCAAGTGTCGAGACGCTGTCATAGGGCGGCAGCATTTGGCCAACTAAGGCAAAGGCGCTCGCCTTTTCCAGATGCAGGTCGGACACCAATAACGCATCTTGCGCGCGCCAATATAAGGCAGCCTGTCCAGCCACCTCAAACGCCTCGCCACCAAATTCGAAATCATGCGCCATTGCCACAGGCTATGCGCACTGTCGCTGGCCACTGCAAGCGATGTGCGCAAGGAACTACTGCGCGAAAGCGAGGCGCGCCTTTTGTTCTCGCGTCACGCCCTTGGGCGGATCGAACCCGACGCGCCGATTGCCAAAATCAATCAACACGCGGTCAAACAGCTTCAGCGCATCCATCCCGAGCAATATCGCCGGCCGGTCATCAAGGTTCAGCGCGGTAAAGGCGTAATTATCGGCAAAGGTCATGGGCATGTCCCGGATGGTAAGCCCGCCAATATCGATTTCGCGGATTTGCGTATAATCGCCCTCCAATATGGTGCCGGTGACGCTTCTCAATTTCACAGGGATAAAATCAAAATTGCGATGGCGGCGGCGAAGCTTGTCGCGCAGTGCCAGATTGGCCATGCTGCTTTGCGCGCCAGTGTCCAAGATGATGTCAACCTTGACACCATCAATCTGTGCGCTCGACAGGATCATTCGCCCCGCCTTGCGTCGCGCACGGACAACGATCATGCCATTTTCCAGCTTTGTTTTCCCGCGCGATTTCTGCGACGGCAGCACATCCATCGTCTGTTGCGCAAAATCGAGATAGACGCGGCTGTCCTCAAGACTGTCGATGCCCAGCAATCCAAAAGCCCCCAGGTTGGACCGCTCAAGGCCGGGGGCCTCAATACCCAAAAGATTGACCGACGCGGTCGAAATCGAATCGATGAAGAAGCTATTGACCTGATACCGCCCCGAAATCGTTGCCAGCGTCAATATGGGGCCAGCCTCCAGCGCCAGCTTTCGGGCAAAGTCATTGGCAATGACGGTGCGTTCGGCCCCTGTGTCGACGATGAAGGGCACAGCTTCGCTGCCATTAACGCGGACTTGAACGGTCATACGGTCGCTGCGGTCGATATCAAATTGTTCGGTGATCGCGGCGACGTCTGCGCTGGTTTCGGCTTGCGGCGCGTCCTGCGCTACCGCGGATGCGGCAATTAAGAACGCGGATGCGGCTGTTAAAGAGCCAATGAACCCAAAAGCAACGCGACGCATTTTCAAATTCTCCTGTGGCACAGCAATACGCTTCTTTTCGTGTGGCTTCAAGGCTGCGGTCCGCTGATTTCCTCCCCAGAATGGGGAGGGGGACCGTCGCAGACGGTGGAGGGGCACGTTCAGGGTATCACCACGCCAGAAGGTCAGGAGGACTCGCCTGTGCCCCTCCACCATGCTTCGCATGGTCCCCCTCCTTATTCTGGGGAGGATTCTGTCCTAGGTCCTGACCCTAAGGCGTCATCGCCACGCTGGCGAGGCTTTCGGCCTCCAACAACAGCGCGTCATCAACCGACCCTTGCGCCACGCTCTCGCGGCCAATCATCACCAGCAAGGGCACCGCCAGCGGACTGACGCGCTCCAGATCAACATGCAGCATATTGTCGGCGGCGCGGTCCAATAAATCGCCAAGCCGCCCGACATCGGTCAACCGCGTCCGCGCATCGGCCCATGCGGCCTCCAGCAGCAGATGGTCGGGTTCATATTTGCGCAGGACATCGTAAATCAGGTCGGTGGAAAAGGTAACTTGCTTGCCCGTCTTGCGCTTGCCGGGATGCTGGCGTTCGACAAGGCCGCTGATCACCGCCACTTCGCGAAACGCGCGTTTGAGCAAATAGCTCGACTCCACCCAGTCAACAAATTCATCCGCCAATATGTCGGCAGAAAATAAGGGTCGCGGGTCTGTGATCGGTTTTAGGCTCCACACGGCCAAGGCATAATCGCTCGCGACAAAACCCATGGGCATCAGGCCCCGGCTCTCCATCCGCCGCGTGATGAGCATGCCCAGCGATTGATGTGCGTTCCACCCTTCGAACGGATAGGCGACCATATAATATCGTTTGTCGTGGGGGAAGGTTTCGACAAGTAACTGCCCGGCCTGTGGCATTTGGCTGCGATAGGCCTGCATCTCCAACCATTCGCGCACTTCGTCCGGAAAGCGCGCCCAGCCCGCCCTGTCGGTCAGCATCTGCCGCACACGCCCAGCCAGATGCGTCGTCAGCGGCAGCCGTGCGCCCATATAGCTTGGGATATTGGCCGCTGGCTTGGTCGCGGCGCGGACGATGAGGTCAAGGTCTTTGATCGATTCGACCTCAAGCGCCATGCCGGCAAAAGTGAAACAGTTGCCGGGGCTTAAAGTGGCGGCAAAGGACTCTTCAACCTTGCCCAATTTGCGGCCATTGCGGAAACGGACCTCCAGCATGGGCGCATCGACAATGATGCCCGCATTAAACCGGTGCTGCGCGGCAAATTGTGGATGCGATAGGCGCCACCGGCCATCGGGGTCTTTGACGAGCTTTTTGAAGCGGTCGTAAGCCTTCAGAGCATATCCGCCCGTGGCGATAAAGGCGATGACGCGCGCAAAGGTCGCGGCGTCTATGGCCGAATATGGCAAGGCAGACTGCACCTCGGCCAGCAGCTCGCCTTCGTCAAACGGCCCCGCGCAGGCTAGCCCCATGACATGCTGCGCCAAGACATCATAGCATCCGGGGCGGAAGGTCTCGCCGTCGCGCACGCCCTCTGCCACCGCGTCAAAGGCGGCCTGTGTTTCAAGATATTCAAAACGATTGCCGGGCACGAGGATGGCCTTGCTGGGCGCGTCCATGCGGTGGTTCGACCGGCCAATACGTTGCAGCAAGCGGGACGACCCTTTGGGTGCACCCATTTGGATGACGCAGTCGACATTGCCCCAGTCGACGCCTAAATCGAGGCTTGAGGTGCAGACCAAGGCGCGCAGCTTTCCTTCGGCCATGGCGCCCTCAACCTTGCGCCGCGCCTCCACCGACAAGGACCCGTGGTGAATGCCGATGGCATATTTGGGTTCATTTGCGTCCCATAATTTCTGAAAGATAAACTCGGCGAGGAAACGCGTGTTGCAGAAAATCAGGGTGATTTTGTTGCGCCCGATTTCTTCGATGAGCTGCGGGATAGCATGCTGCCCGCTATGCCCCGCCCATGGCACGCGGCCCTGTGGCAACAGGATCGTCAGGTCAGGCTCGGCTGCTGCTTCCCCCTCGACCAGGCGCACCTGATCAATGTCGCCACTGGGGGCGAGCCACGCGCGATAGTCATCGGGGTCGGCCACGGTGGCAGAGAGGGCAACGCGTTGCAGGTTTGGCACAAGCGTCTGCAACCGCGCGAGCGACAGGCTGAGCAAATCACCGCGCTTGCCATTGGCAAAGGCGTGGACCTCATCGACGATGACGCGTTTCAGCGTGGCGAACATGTGCACGCTGTCTTCATGGCTGAGCAGCAACGACAAAGATTCAGGTGTGGTCAACAATATATGTGGTGGCTTGACCCGCTGCCGTGCCTTGCGGTCGGACGGCGTGTCGCCCGTCCGCGCCTCAACGCGGATTGGCAAGCCCATTTCCGCGATCGGGATCAGCAGATTGCGGCGAACGTCAGTGGCCAATGCCTTTAGCGGGGAGATGTAGAGCGTGTGCAGGCCCACCACGGGTTCTAATATGTGTCCCGGCGCAGGCCGGGATCCAGCCTCCGAAGCGTTTTTTGGTTGGGTCTGGGCGTTTTCTGATTGGGTCTGGACCCCGGCCTTCGCCGGGGCACGCGTTTCTGATATCATCTCGCACAAAGTCGGCAAAAATCCGGCAAGCGTCTTACCCGCCCCCGTCGCGGCCACCAGCAGGGCATGCCGTCCAGCACCCGCCGCGTCGAGCATCTCCAACTGATGCCGTCGCGGCTGCCATCCGCGTTCGGCGAACCAGTCGAGAATGATAGGGGGTAAGTTCACAACGGACTTAATGCCCGACAGTTTCCCCGCGTTCCAGCCCCGATGCCGCCAATTGCGCATCAATTTGCGCCATCAGCCGTTCTAGGCCCTCTTCGCTAGAGGCCTCGGCGCGGGCGACGAGCACGTCTTGCGTGTTCGATGCGCGCAACAGCCACCAGCCATCAGGCGTATTGACGCGTGCACCGTCGGTGTTGTTCACATCCGCACCATCTGCCGACAACCGTGCAAGCACTTCGTCGATCACGGCGAATTTGCGGCTCTCGTCGACTTGGAAACGCATTTCGGGGGTATTGATCATCTCGGGCATTTCGCTGCGTAACTCCGTCACGCTTTTGCCCAGCTTGGCCGACGCCGCCATCAGCCGGACGGCGGCATAAATGGCATCGTCAAAACCATAATATTCATGCTTGAAGAAAATATGCCCGCTCATTTCACCTGCGAGCGGCGATCCGGTCTCTTTCATTTTGGACTTAATGAGGCTGTGGCCAGTTTTCCACATCAGCGGCTGACCGCCCAATGCGCTGACGCGGTCGAACAATGCCTGAGATGCCTTTACATCGGCGATAATCGTCGCTCCGGGGACTTCGCCCAGCACATCGGCAGCATAGATTTGCAACAATTGATCGCCCCAGATCACGCGGCCTTGGCCATCAATTGCGCCGATGCGGTCGCCATCGCCGTCAAAAGCCACTCCAAAATCGAGTTTCTTTTCCGCGACAAGCCGCTGCAAATCGACCAGATTGGCTGGGTCGGTGGGATCAGGGTGATGATTGGGAAATTGGCCATCCACTTCCATAAATAAGAGATGGTGCTCTCCTGGTAACATCTTGACCAGCTTTTCAATTGCTGGTCCTGCCGCGCCATTACCTGCATCCCAACCGATGCGAAATGCCTTTTGTGGTGCGGCTTGCGCCACGCGGGCCACATATTGGTCAAGGATGTCGAGATGTTCCGAAACGCCAGTACCGTTTACCCAATCCTTGGCCGACGCCATGCGGCCAATTTTTTGGATATCGGCCCCGAAAAACGGTTTACCCATAAGGACCATCTTGAAGCCGTTATAATTGGCGGGGTTGTGGCTGCCGGTTATTTCTATGCCGCCATCGACATCATCCAATACGGCCTCAGCATAATATAGCATGGGGGTTGGCCCCATGCCGATGCGCACGACATCCACATTGCTGTCGTTTAGCCCCTTGACCAAGGCTTCCTCAAGCATCGGTGAGCTTTCCCGCCCGTCATAGCCTACCGCCGCCTTTTTACCGCCAGCGCGGACAAGGCAGGTGCCGAACCCCCGGCCAATGGCATAGGCATCAGCCTCCCTTAATGTTTCACCGATAATGCCGCGAATGTCATATTCACGAAGCGAGGTGGGGTGGAAATGATGGGCCATGGAGTGTCCTGTAACTGCGGGAGAGAGCTTGGCCATTACAGCCGTTTATTACGCAAATCATCTAACAAAAGATCGCGGGCTTTGTTCAATTCGGCGGCGCGTTCTGCGCTGCCGCCGGTGTCCGGATGGTTTTGTGCAATCAGTGTGCGATGACGTTCGCGAATGCGTTCGGCATTGTCGAAACGCGACACGCCCAGCAAGAAGCGGGCATCGTCAATATCCGACGTCTTGCCGTGCTTGGCGTCGGAACCGAACAGCCGCAATGTCAGGCCGTGATACCAGGCCGCTGCTATGGCGATGGCACCCACGCCGATCAACAGGCTTCCCCGCGACGCGAGAAACGCCCCGGCAAGCCCAAGCAACACAGGCGGCAATTGCTGCTTTTGAAGCTTGCCCTTCCACACGGCCCAGCCAAGTGCAAGCAGGACCAAGATGGCCAGAAACGTCATTACACCAAGGCTGCTTGCGGTATTTCGGGCAGCGCGAGGCCAGTGACCAGTTCACGCAGTTCCTGTCGCGCGACAATATGTGCGGTGGCCAACTGGCCAAGATGGCCCTTGTCGATCAACGTCAGGCCCGACGGAAACAGCTCACGATAAATGACGCGTTCATTCAGGCCGGGCACCGAACGGAAACCAACGCGCTTGGACAATTCGGCAAGTGCATCGGTCATGCGCTGCTGATTACGCGCCTCCATATTGTGCAGGCGGTTGCGGACCACGACCCAGTCGATGGTGACGCCATCGGCCTTGGCGCGTTCCTTGCGCGCGTCCCAGATAAGCTCCGCATAGAAGCTTAATTTGCGCACTTTGAAGTTTTCGGCGTCCACTTGGCCAATCAGGTCAAAATCGACAAAGCTGTCGTTCATGGGGGTGACCAATGTATTGGCGCGCGTCGCAACAAAGCGTGCATAGCGATCATCGCGTCCGGGCGTGTCGAAGATGAGGAAATCATTTTCTGCGCCCAGGCGTTCCACCTGACGCTCTAACGTAGCTTGCGACTCATGCTCAAACACCTCGAACACCGGCATCGGCAACGTGATTTTGCGCCGCGCCATCGTGTCGCGCCGGTTTTCCAGATAGCGGTATAAGGTGCGCTGACGCGAATCCAAATCGATGCACGCCACCCGCGCGCCACGTGACGCCAGAGCTATGGCGACATGGACTGCGGTGGTTGATTTACCCGTCCCGCCCTTTTCATTCGCAAAAACGATGTGATGTGCCTTGGCCATAATCCCCCAAATCTACTCCAAATATCATATGCGGCGACATTTGCCTTGAATTGTCGCTGTACCCTCCCGCATAGGCGGGTTCAACAAAGGCCATTAAACAAGGCGACGTGGACGTGCAAACCATCAATCAGCTTGACGCATTGCGGTCCCATATTTCGGCGCTGCGCTCTGTCAAGCGCCGCGTCGCGTTGGTCCCGACGATGGGCGCGTTGCATGACGGGCACATGACGCTGGTTGAGGAGGCGCGGCGGCATGCCGATGCGGTGGTTGTGTCGATCTTCGTCAACCCGGCCCAATTTGGACCGAATGAAGATCTTGACGCTTATCCCAGCACCATGGAACGTGATGCCGAACTGCTGCGCGCTGCCGGGGTCGACATTTTATGGGCACCGCATGCGGACATTGTCTATCCACCGGGCTTTGCAACCCAATTGCATGTCGATGGCCCAAGCAACGGCTATTGCGGCGCAGCGCGGCCCGGGCATTTTGACGGCGTTGCTTTGGTGGTCGCTAAATTATTTAACCAGGTTCAGCCCGATGTTGCGCTTTTCGGGGAAAAGGATTTTCAGCAACTGGCTGTCATTCGGCACATGGCCCGCGATCTTGACTTCGCTTTGGAGATATTGGGTGTGCCAATTGTGCGTGACGCAGATGGCCTCGCTCTGTCGTCGCGCAATGCCTATCTAACGGCCAACGAACGTGCGGCGGCCTTGGCGCTTCCTGCGGCGTTGCAACAGGCGGCGGGTAGGATTCGTGCAGGTGATGACGTGGCGCGGACGCTAGCTGCGGCCACGGCCGATATTCTTGCCGCTGGCTTTGCGCGGGTGGATTATGTCGCGCTGGCGGATGCCGAGACCTTGGAGGAATTGCAGCATTTTGACGGCAGACCGGCGCGGCTCTTGGCGGCGGCAAAGATGGGCAAGACGCGGTTGATCGATAATCTGGCGATGTAAAGAGCAGTCGGCCCTTGCGCGATCTATATCATATCGGCTTTAGCGTATTCGCATTCTCATCACCCGCATTGACACCCGCATTCACCCAAAGGTTCAATTCGATCCGCTTTATCTAAGATTTGGCGACGGCTTGGTGCCACAGACGAACGCCGCAAAGGTGGATTTAAGTGGTCCTTACCCTAAGAGCGTGCGAATGAAATCAATGGTGTCAGATCGTGCGCATCGGCCGCGCGCAGCGCCGCAACATATTTTGCGCGCGTCATGTTGGCGTCAATGAGGCTTTGGCTTCCCCACGAAAAGCGAGGTCTACCCAGGTGCATTGCGAGTAAGTCGCCAACCATCCGGGATAGGCGGCCATTGCCATTGGGGAAGGGATGGATTGCCACTAACCGGTGCGCGTAACGCACTGCAATTTCGTCGGGCGCATAGGTGGCATTTGCGACCCAGAAGCGTGCGTCATCAATTGCCTGCGCAATGTCCATCCGAATGCGATTTGCATCCACCCCAATATTACGCGGGGTCTCTCGATACTTGCCTGCCCAGCGCCACACCTGACCGAACATGCGCCTGTGTAGTTCGCGCAGGAAGCCTTCATCGAGCAGGTCGCCGCGGCGTGAGGACAGCCACTTTGCTGCGTGCGCGATATTGATCTGCTCCGCCTCGTTCAACTCGCGGCGCAGGGTGATGTAGGACGGGATAAGCTGCTGACGCTCCTCTGCGTCGAGAGGTGTATTGGCGTCATCGTCATGCCCATCGAACAGTTGATCGGTCATTTATCATCCCACAAGCGGCGCGATGGGCCGGCAAGCAATTCAGCTATAATTCTTTGACGTTCGTTGGCGAGGTCTTCTCCCTCCATCGCCTGGTTCTCGAGGCGCATTGTGTGATGGAGCCGACCAAGGCTGACTTCGGCCTTGTGCGTGGCCTGCCGCCGCACGATGTCATCCAATGAGGTCGTCGGGACTATGGCGTAGACGAATGTGCAGCCCATGGCCTCAGCGGCCTCGCGCATACTCTTGATCGTTATCGCGCCCGTTACCTCCGCCTTCTCCATTGCGCTTATGCGCGAATAGGCGGCACCCATTCGCGAAGCCAATTGCCGCGTGCTTAATCCCAAGGCCTCGCGAATGCCCTTCAGCCAACCGCGTGGAGGCACGGCAACGGCTTCGCCCTTTAGCGTTGCGAGGCGGCGATCTAGGTTTTTACGCGCCAGAATTGCTTGACTGGGTGACATGTCTTGAGATCCTTCGCACATCATATGACATATATATATGCGCAAATCAATATATGATGCTTATATATAAATGTGCAAAACTAATTATTTTGCACATTTATATGTGCCCATAATTTAATTTTTCTCATTCTACGCCCGACATTTTATTGGGATAGGTCCTGACCCTACGTTATAGCTTGGACGGGGGATACAGGTCTGGGAAGCCAAATCGGTGCCCAGTGTGGACGAACTCTTGCAATATTGTTGGTTCATTGCCACCTGCCTAGCCGACAGCCTTGGTCAGATAAAGCCGCTGGTCGCTAAGGCAACAAAAAAAGGCAGCCATATCTCTCTCTATATCTAGGGTCAGGACCACTTAAATCCACCTTCGCGGTTTGAGGCCATACTGTTCAGTGCAAGGCGGTAAGCGCAGGACTTAGTGGTTCTAAGTCCAAGCTT
>Ga0208327_1000161_pt1 | contig 17508 bp, 14 predicted proteins | sample LakMenEpi26Jun08_FD_150733 | JGI IMG/M metagenome (GOLD analysis project Ga0208327, IMG submission 150733) | Freshwater microbial communities from Lake Mendota, WI - 26JUN2008 deep hole epilimnion (SPAdes) | ecosystem: Environmental > Aquatic > Freshwater > Lake > Epilimnion/Euphotic zone ...
CTGCCTGGCCTAAATACTAAGATAATGAAATGAAGTATCCAGCACCAAATAAATCGAGGCACTTCGACTACTCTTCGATCCATGAGAAATTGTTGTAAATATCTTCTTACAGCATGCGTACTCAAGGAATCAGGGGTTCCTAAGTTTGCGAGTATTACGCCTATTTTGGGTGGATCACCATGTTGGTATTGCGGTTCTTTTGTGAAGTAATTCATTTTAGTGTTGACTCAATGCGTTAGAAAGAAGTTTTGCTGTGATATCGACAATCGGAATGACTCTTTCGTAAGCCATTCTTGTAGGACCAATCACACCAAGGGTGCCTACAATTTCACCATCTGTTTCATAAGGAGATGTAACGAGACTACATTCATCTAGAGACGAATAGCCTGATTCATTTCCAATAAAAATTTGAATGCCTTCTCCAAGCTGACTTTGATCAAGAAGTTTCATAAGGGCTGTTCGCTTTTCAAATATCTCAAAAATTTTTCTTAAGCTGGATATATTTTTTGCGAGCTCTTCAGATTGGATAAGATTATTTTGTCCTGTGATTACGATCGATCCGCTCTCTGGCGAAATGACATCATTACCGACTTCAATAGCTGCCGTCATAAGTTTAATCATATCAGCATGCATTTTAGATAATTCATCCACGAGTGTATCTTTAACTTTAGCAAAAGTGTTGCCACTAAAGTTGTGATTAAAATAATTTGCAGCCTCAACTAAGTCATCATGAGAGTAGTGCTTTTCTGTCATGACAATTCTGTTTTGAACATTGCCGTCATTTGTCACAATAATGACAAGAATTTTTTTCTCAGATAAGCCTATAAATTCTAAATGTTTAAAGGTTGTTTTCTTAGCCTTAGGAATAAGAACTACACCAGCAAAATGTGTCAGTGTTGATAAAATATCCGCAGCATTATTAATAATTTTTTTATTGTCACCAATATTCATTTGATCTTTTAATGAGCTAATGATTTTGTCATCCAAAGGTTTTACAGTTAGAAGAGAATCTACAAAGAGCCTATAACCTAATTGCGTAGGAATTCTTCCTGCTGAAGTATGGGGGCTTGTGATAAAACCAAGATCCTCTAGATCTTTCATAGTATTTCGAATGGAGGCTGGACTTAGGTCAAGGCCGGACGATTGAGAAAGGGTTCTAGATCCCACGGGCTGCCCATCATAAATGTGTTGCTCAATGAGGGTTTTTAGAAGAATTTGGGCGCGCTTATCTAGCATCATCAAATAGGGTTATTCATATAAATCGTTATGCTTTAAAATAGTCAGTAAAGCCTAATTTTCATAGTGTAATAAGCCATTCTAGCATGCGGTACTTTTGAAAATGAATGCTTAATATACTAATTTTTCTTTATTAAATTGCTATATATTCTTTCATCCTAAGTATGCTTTAATTCAATTATGGAAAGTCTCTATAAATCAGTCGCAATTATCGGAAAATATGCGAGCGGAAGTGAATCTTCTGACATTGAATCCCAGCTTTTAGAGCTCGCTCAATATTTGACGAATAAGCATATCAATATTTTTATTGAGGCTAAAACACATCAGTCCGGAAAATTTCAAGCTTTTAAAGCTATTAATCTAGAAGAGATTGGTGAAAAAGCTGATCTCGCCATCGTTGTGGGTGGGGACGGGACGATGTTGGGGGTTGCAAGATCACTTGTGAATTTCGACATTCCATTAATAGGCATTAACCAAGGCCGTTTTGGGTTTTTAGCAGATCTGAATACAAGCAACATGTTTGAATCTATCGATGAAATATTTCAAGGTTCTTCTTATAAAGACAAAAGAATGTTGCTGCAGTCTAAAATTTTTAGAGGCTCAAAATGTATCTATGAATCATTAGCACTTAATGATGTTGTAGTAAGAAGTGGATCTCGCTTAATTGAATTAGAAGTTTCTATCAATGGCAGTTTTGTCCACAAGCAAAGATCAGACGGACTTGTTGTGACAACACCAACAGGCACAACTGCTTACGCACTTTCAGCTGGCGGGCCCATTCTCCATCCTGAATTAGAGGCAATTTCTATCGTGCCAATTAGCCCGCATACATTAAGTAATCGCCCAATTGCAGTGAGTAGTAAAAGTGCTATTGAAATTCATGTGGTGAGTATGGATGAATCTTATTTAAGTATTGATGGACAGCTTAAAGTGCCGCTTGAGATTCATGATCGTGTCGAAATTATTCGCGCAGAAAAAATGATCACGTTTCTTCATCCAAAAGACTACTGTTATTTTGAGATGCTTAGAAAAAAATTAAACTGGGGTTAATAAAGCACTATGTTACTTAATCTCTCTATCCTTGATTTTGTCATTGTCGATAAAATGAGCTTAGATTTTAAATCTGGTTTTTCAGCATTAACTGGCGAAACGGGCGCTGGAAAGTCCATTCTTATTGATGCTTTGTCTTTAGCTTTGGGCCAAAGAAACGAAGGCGGAGTCGTCAGGCTTCATCAAGATAAAGCTGATATCAGTGCTATCTTTGATATTAAGCACAATCAAGAAGTGATCGACTGGTTAAAAGAAAATGAATTGGAATCTGATGGCGCTGAACTTATTTTAAGAAGAGTCATTCATGCTGATGGCAAATCAAGAGCTTTTATTAATGGCAAGGTAGCCACGCTCCAGCAATTAAAAGAATTAGGCGAGTCCCTCGTTGATATTTACAGTCAAAACTCTCACCACTCACTTTTAAAATTAAGTGCACAGAGACAAATTTTAGATAACTTTGGTGGTCACTCAGATCTTGCAGCCACAACTTATCAACTTTACCAAGCATGGCACAAGCTTCATGTGCAAAAAATTGAGTATGAAAAAAACGCGCTAATCTATAGCGACGAACTTGCAGAGTTAAGAGATAAATTGCGAGAATTAAAACAATTTTCATTCACGTTGAGTGACTGGGAAACCCTGCAACAAGATCATGTCATGATGTCTCATGGTAATGAGCTCATTGAGGATGTTAATCTTTGTATTGAGCTTTTAGAAAAAGATGAAACGGCGATTTCTGACAGGCTTCATTTAGTCCAGCAGAAAATTTCTCATGCACTTAGTATTGATGAGAAATTAAAAGAATCTTCGGATCTCATCGATTCTATTAATATTCAAATAGAAGAATTGCTTCGTTCACTCAATAGATATTTACAAAAAGTCGATTTAGATCCAGAAAGGCTTAAAGATATTGAAGCGCGGATTCAAGCGATTCATAATTTTGGCAGGAAGCATCGTATTAAGCCTGAAGATTTTGAGTCAACCTTACTCGCTTGGCAAGCTCGCATGGACGAACTCGAGTCTTTTGAATCAGATGACGGTATTGATGCCAAAGAAAAATTAGCCCTCGAAGCTTTTAATATCAGTGCGCAATTATTAAGTAAGGCGCGAAAGACTGCATCAGAAATATTAAGTCAGAATATTACTGCGGCTATGCAAAAGTTATCTTTTAGCCATGGAAGTTTTGAAGTTAAGCTCACACCTCAAGATCCAACAGCGCATGGATTAGAACAAATTGAATTTTTGGTAGCATCTCATTTGGGCGCAGAACCGAGACCTATTCATAAAGCCGCATCAGGCGGCGAGCTTTCCCGTCTAAGCCTCGCGATTCGTGTTGCATCCATTTCTAAAGCGAATGTGCCCTGTATGATTTTTGATGAAGTAGATGTAGGTATTGGAGGAAGTGTAGCGGAAATTGTAGGTAAGCTTTTAAAAGAACTAGGACATCACGATCAAAGACAAGTTTTAGTGATCACGCATTTAGCGCAAGTAGCATCATTAGCTATTCATCATTACAAAGTGTCTAAGACCCAGGAAAATAATCAGACACTCAGCCACATTCATTTGATGGATGACAAGATGCGCATCGATGAAATTGCGCGTATGTTAGGTGGTGTATCGATCACGGATACGACAAGGGCGCACGCGAAGGAAATGTTGCAAGTTTAGACTTTATTAGGGCAGGGGTTTCTATTACATTCAGCATAAATATAGAGCGAATGTTCTTGGATAGTAAATCCTTTTTTCGTTGCAATCATTTTCTGTCTCTTTTCAATCTCATCATCACAAAATTCTTCTACATGACCACATTGCATGCATACCAGATGATCATGGTGTTGTGAGTCGCTTAATTCAAAAACAGCTTTATCACTTTCAAAATGGTGACGAATTAAAAGACCAGCCTGTTCAAATTGAGTCAGCACACGATAAATCGTTGCAAGACCGACGTCTTCACCAGATTTAATTAAAAGTTTATACACGTCTTCGGCGGAAAGATGTTTCGCATCGCTGTGCTCAAAAAGACTTAAGATTTTAAGTCTGGGAAGCGTTGCTTTAAGCCCTGATTTTTTTAAATCTTTATGATCTTGTCCCATTGAAACACCTTAAAATTTGCTTTAGGAAGCATTTTGAATACTGTCTAGCATGTTATATTAATACGCATTATGTTTAAAGTTATAAAAATGCGTATATTTCTTCTCGTTTTAAGTCTTTTAGTCACCGCTTGCTCTCCTTCCTTACCCTCTATCAAGCCTTACAAAATGCCTATTCAACAGGGTAATTTAGTGACTTCAAAAATGATGATGCAATTAAAGCCTGGCATGACAAAAACCCAAGTGCGATTTGTGATGGGAACACCCCTCATTACAGACAGCTTCCATAAAGATCAATGGGATTATTTTTACCAAATGGAAAAAGACGGTGCAATCATCGAGAAAAGAAGAGTTATTTTGATGTTTGAAAAAGATTTGTTGGCTAAAGTAAAAGGCGATGTGATTCCTGCTAATGCAAATGCAAATAAAAATGAAGATCGTCAAGAGATAGTGCCTATTAAGAATAATGAGCCTAATCAAAATCCAGCGCAAAAAGAAAAGAGCATGCTCGATCGATTAAAGTTTTGGGAAGATGATGACAAGCCCATTGAAAAAGTTATGCCGCCTAAGAAAGACGTGCCTGTAGAAGACAGAAAAATTGTGACTCCTAAAAAAGATATACCAGAGCCAGATATCATAAAACCTGTCACGGAAGTCTCTCCAGCAGATATTAAAAAAGAGCCTGCAGTTTTAAAACCCGAGGCTGCAAAGGCTGAAAATACGAAACCATTGCCAGCTGAAACTGATCGAAATTATTTTGATTTGATGCTAGAAAAAATAGGATTCTAATTGTATGAGTAAAATAAATATTCTTATCGTGGGTGCCTCAGGCCGCATGGGCCAGAGTCTTATTCAAGAAATTACTAATGATAAAGACTTAGCTCTTGTAGCGGCTATTGATCATAAGTCGAGTGATAAATTAGGACGTGATGCAGGCGAGGCTATCGGCATTTCAACAGGCATTAAAATTGACTATGACATCACAAAAGTAATTTCATCTGCTGATGTTCTTATCGATTTCACAAGACCCGAAGCAAGCCTTGAGTATTTGAAATTATGCGAAGCGCATCAAGTGAAATATGTCATTGGTACAACAGGATTTTCAGATCAAGAAAAAAAATTGATTCTCGATGCTTCAAAAACGATACCTATTGTTTTTGCGCCCAATATGAGTGTAGGGGTTAATTTACTGATTTCGCTTGTTGAAAAAGCAACGCAATTACTCAAAGATGATTTTGATATTGAAATTATTGAAGCGCATCACCGACATAAGATTGACGCTCCATCAGGTACGGCTTTAAGGCTCGGTGAAGCTGTTGCAAAAGCTAGCGGCAGGGACCTTAAAAAAGAAGCGCAGTATGAACGTTTTGGCAATACTGGCGAGCGTAAACAAACCACAATTGGCTTTTCAACAATTCGCGGTGGCGATATTGTAGGTGACCATACAGTTTTATATGCAGGCACCGGTGAGCGAGTTGAATTGACTCATAAAGCTTCAAGCCGAGCCACTTTTGCTAAGGGCGCATTAAAGGCAGCTAAATTTTTATCACACCAAAAATCAGGTCTTTTTGATATGCAGAAGGTCTTGGGACTTTCTGACAATTAAACCATTTATCAAGGTTTAGTGCGTTGAATTAAGGCGCTAAATCGACTATAATATCTACGATATTTGAAACGGGAGCTGCTAAAAACTTCTCCCGTTTTGTATATCCAGTACCCAACCCTTGAATTCGCAAATACTGGAGAGTCATTTTGTCGCGAAATATGTCGGCAGTGTTAGTGCTTGCAGACGGAACTAAGTTTCGAGGCATTTCAATTGGGGCTCCAGGTTTAACCACAGGTGAAGTTGTTTTTAATACTTCGATGACTGGTTATCAAGAAATTCTGACCGACCCTTCTTATACAAAACAAATAGTCACACTCACTTATCCTCATATTGGTAATGTTGGTGTTAATAAAGCAGATGTCGAATCTGACAAAGTCTATGCCAGCGGTTTAATCATTCGTGATTTAGCGATGATTGATAGTAATTTTAGAAGTGAACAAACCCTTTCTAAATACTTAAAAGAAAATCATATTGTTGCGATCGCAAATATTGATACTAGAAAACTCACAAGACATTTAAGAGAGCATGGCTCACAAGCAGGTTGCATTATTGCTGAGTCAGAAGACGATAAAAAAGCGCACCAAGAAGCAAAAACCTTTCCAGGACTTTCTGGCATGGATTTGGCTAAGGTCGTGAGCTGCAAAAAGCCTTATACATTCAATCAAGGCGAGTGGTCATTATCTGAAGGTTATAGCAATCACCTTGAATCAGATCATCATGTTGTTGCATTTGATTATGGCATTAAGAAAAATATTTTAAGAATGTTGGTTTCAAGGCGATGTAAAGTCACTATTGTGCCTGCTGAAACTTCTTATGAAGAAGTGGTTCGCCTAAAACCTGATGGTGTATTTTTATCGAATGGGCCAGGAGATCCTGAGCCATGTGATTATGCTATTAAAGCGATTAAACAATTAGTGGATGATGGTTACCCAACCTTTGGTATATGTTTAGGCCATCAACTTTTAGCTTTAGCGAGTGGCGCTAAAACATCCAAAATGAAATTTGGACATCATGGCGCTAATCATCCCGTTCAAGATTTAAAAACAAAACGCGTATTTATTACCAGTCAAAATCATGGCTTCACCGTAGACCAAACTTCACTTCCTAAAAATTTAGTAGCTACACATCAATCTCTTTTTGATGGCAGCTTACAAGGGATTGAAAGATCAGATCAGCCCGCATTTAGTTTTCAGGGGCATCCTGAAGCGAGCCCAGGCCCATCTGAAATGAGTTACTTGTTTGATCACTTTATTAATCTTATTGAAAAAAAGAAAAAAGGCTATGCCGAAGCGTAAAGATATTAAGTCCATACTTATTATTGGGGCTGGCCCAATTGTCATAGGTCAAGCATGTGAGTTTGATTATTCCGGCGCGCAGGCATGTAAAGCGCTTCGTGAAGAAGGATATCGTGTCATTCTCGTGAATTCTAATCCTGCAACTATCATGACAGATCCTGAGATGGCGGATGCGACTTATATCGAGCCGATCACATGGCAGATTGTCGAAAAAATTATTGCCAAAGAAAAGCCAGATGCACTCCTTCCTACCATGGGTGGACAAACGGCGCTTAATTGCGCGCTCGATTTAGATAAGTACGGCGTTTTAAAAAAATATAAAGTCGAATTAATTGGTGCTTCAAAAGAGGCGATCGATAAAGCTGAAGACAGACAAAAATTTAAAGAAGCCATGAATAAAATTGGTTTAGGATCTGCTAAATCAGCGATTGCACACAGCTTAGAAGAGGCCATTCAAGTTCAAGCGGGTATCGGTTATCCAGCAATTATTCGCCCATCATTTACGATGGGAGGCAGTGGCGGCGGGATTGCATACAATCGTGAAGAATTTATTGAGATATGTGAAAGAGGGCTCGAAGCATCTCCTACAAAAGAACTTCTGATTGAAGAGTCTTTGCTTGGCTGGAAAGAATATGAAATGGAAGTGGTTCGCGATTCCAAAGATAACTGCATTATTATTTGTTCCATTGAAAATTTAGACCCGATGGGAGTGCATACAGGGGATTCTATTACCGTAGCTCCTGCTCAAACACTCACAGATAAAGAATATCAAATCATGCGTAATGCATCGATTGCAGTCCTTCGAGAAATTGGTGTAGACACAGGGGGATCGAATGTGCAATTTGCAATCAATCCAAAAGATGGCCGTATGATTGTCATTGAAATGAATCCTCGCGTATCTCGTTCGTCAGCTTTAGCCTCTAAAGCTACTGGATTCCCTATCGCTAAAATTGCAGCAAAATTAGCAGTTGGTTTCACATTGGATGAATTGAAAAATGAAATTACAGGTGGCGCAACACCTGCATCATTTGAGCCAAGTATTGATTACGTAGTCACCAAAGTTCCAAGATTTGCATTTGAAAAATTTCCACAAGCGGATTCAAGGCTCACGACACAAATGAAATCCGTAGGGGAAGTTATGGCCATTGGACGTACTTTCCAAGAATCTTTTCAAAAAGCACTAAGAGGCCTCGAAATTGGTGTAGATGGACTAGATGAAAAAACGACTGATCAAGATCTCATTATTAAAGAGATGAGAGAACCTGGACCAGAGCGTATTTGGTATGTTGGCGACGCCTTTAGATTAGGCATGTCGATAGAAGATGTATTTGAACATTCCAATATTGATCCGTGGTTTCTCTATCAAATTAAAAATATTATTGATCTTGAAAAAGATTTATTAGGCACTTCTCTTAAAGATTTATCCAAAGAAAATTTATTTCATCTAAAGCAAAAAGGTTTTTCTGATCGAAGACTTGCAACGCTTCTAAAAGTTAAACAAGAAGATATTAGACATTATCGTCATAAGCATGATGTGCGACCCGTATATAAACGTGTAGACACTTGTGCTGCAGAGTTTTCAACAAATACTGCGTATATGTATTCAACATACGAAGAAGAATGTGAAGCAAAACCCACAGACAGAAAAAAAATTATTGTTTTAGGTGGCGGACCTAACCGTATTGGGCAGGGTATTGAATTTGATTACTGTTGTGTCCATGCAGCTTTAGCATTGCGTGAGGATGGTTACGAAACCATCATGGTGAACTGTAATCCTGAAACAGTATCAACTGACTACGATACGTCAGATCGACTTTATTTTGAGCCTGTGACACTTGAAGATGTTTTAGAAATTGTTGCTATTGAAAAACCACTTGGCGTCATTGTTCAGTATGGCGGACAAACACCTTTAAAATTAGCTAAAGATTTAGAAAGTGCAGGTGTCCCAATTATTGGGACTACGCCGGATGCTATTGATATGGCAGAGGACCGTGAGCGCTTCCAAAAAATGCTAAATTCGATTGGACTTAAACAACCACCTAATCGCACAGCTAGAACACCTGAAGATGCCATTCGTTTAGCAGAAGAAATTGGTTATCCACTTGTTGTGAGACCTAGTTATGTTTTAGGTGGTCGTGCAATGGAGATCGTGCATGAACAAGCCCAGCTTGAACGTTACATGAGAGAGGCTGTAAAAGTTTCTCATGACTCACCTGTACTCCTTGACCGCTTTTTAAACGATGCACTTGAAGTGGATGTGGATGCATTATCAGATGGTACAGATGTGATTATCGGTGGCATTATGGAACATATTGAACAAGCTGGTGTTCACTCAGGTGACTCAGCATGCTCCCTTCCTCCTTATAGCTTATCTAAAAAAATTCAAGATCAATTAAGAAAGCAAACAGTTGAGATGGCAAAAGCACTCAACGTTGTAGGTCTTATGAATGTTCAATTCGCGATTCAAGGTGAGGTGATTTACGTTTTAGAAGTAAATCCGAGAGCCTCTCGAACTGTTCCTTTCGTTTCTAAAGCATGCGGATTGCAATTAGCTAAAATTGCTGCCCGCGCAATGATAGGTTCGAGTCTTAAGTCACAAAAAGTTACAAAAGAAATTGTGCCTAAATTTTTCTCCGTGAAAGAAGCTGTCTTCCCATTTATTAAGTTTCCAGGCGTTGATACAATTTTAGGGCCTGAGATGAAATCAACGGGCGAAGTCATGGGGCTAGGTAAAACATTTGCGGAAGCATTTATTAAATCTCAACTCGGCTCATCAACAAAATTACCAAAAGATGGAAAAGCATTTATCAGTGTGCGTCGTGAAGACCATCATAAAGTGGTTGAGATTGCAAAATCATTAGATACATTAGGTTTTCAAATTGTTGCCACTAAAGGAACCGCAAAAGCTTTAATGGATGCAGGGCTTAATGTTGAGCCAGTCAATAAAGTCGCAGAGGGAAGACCTCATATTGTGGATATGATTAAGAATAATGAAATTTCTTTTATTGTGAATGTGACGGAAGATAAGCGTGCTATTTCAGACTCTTATGAAATTCGAAGATATGCATTACAAAATAAAGTGACTTATTACACGACGATTGCAGGCGCTAAAGCCGCTTGTATTGGCATGAACTTCGTGGAAGAAATTACAGTCAACTCTATCCAAAGCTTGCATAAAGAACTCACTTAAAATACACTCAATTTTTATAAACCACACTCCATTCAAAGAGCGTGGTTTTTGTTTTAATAGGAATGAATATGCTTAAACAAATACCCATGACAATTAAAGGCGCTGAGCAGCTTAAGGAAGAGCTTCAGCGCTTAAAAAGTGTTGATCGCCCTAATATCATCCAGGCAATCTCAGAGGCAAGAGCGCAAGGCGACTTGTCTGAGAATGCGGAATATGAATCTGCGAAAGAGCGTCAAAGTTTTATTGAAGGTCGCATAGCAGAAATTGAAGCTAAACTTTCCACTGCTATGGTGATTGATCCTTCTTCGATTGTAGGCGAGAGTGAATGTGTGTTTGGTTCCACAGTTGAAGTGCAAGATCTAGATACAGAAGATATCTTTACATACCAAATTGTGGGCGATGATGAGGCTGATATTAAGCAGAAAAAGATTTCAATCAACTCACCGATTGCAAAAGCATTTATTGGTAAGGCTATTGGCGACGTGGCTGAAGTCAATACGCCAGGGGGTGCTAAATCCTACGAGATATTAAATATCAAGTATGTGTAAATTAAATTCATTTTTGTATTAAACTAAAAACATCATGAAACAATGGTTAGAAAATTTAGCGCTGATTGCCGCAACCTTTTGGATAGGTGGGTTGTGGGTTGTGGGTATTGTGGCTTATGAATTATTTAAGCTGATTCCTGAGGCGCAACTTGCAGGTAATATTGCGGGCCAGCTTTTTAAGATGATGGCATATGTGGGTATGGCAACGAGTATTTTTTTGTTAATTCAGCGCGTTTATCAGTTTGGCACGAATGCATTAAAGCAAAGTTTTTTCTGGTTGGTTGTACTGATGCTCGTTTTAATTCTTATCAGTCATTTAGGTATTAATCCCCTTTTAGAAAAATTCAAATTAGATGCGATGCCGAAAGATGTGATGGAGAGCGTATTTGCTGATCGATTTACAACGTGGCATGGCGTATCAAGTATTGCGTATTTGCTTGAGTGTTTCTTGGGCGTTTTTGCGATTTTAAAAATTAGATAATTATTTGGGTATAACGATCTTAGGCTCGGATGCCTGGCGATAAACAATAATTTGCAAGCCAATATGATGTACGGCGGTTGCCTTAAGTGCCTCACATATTTCACTTAACATGGATTCACGAACCGATCTATCATCATTTTGAATTTTAATTTTAATCAACTCATGTGCGTTAAGATTAAGCTCAATTTCCTTAATGACTGATGCTGATAAACCCTTATTCCCAATTCTAACCACTGGATTTAATGTGTGCGCTAAGCTTCGAAGGTATGCAATGGCTTTTGAATTCAAGGTAGAAAACTTCTTAAGATCTAAAAGAATCGATTTTAACAGATGAAAAGAACAAGAACTAGCAAGGCTTGGATGCAAGAGCATGTAAATGATGCCTTCGTTAAACAAGCCCAGAAAGATGGCTTTCGATCTCGAGCAGCTTACAAGCTTATGGAGATCCATGAGAAATATAAGCTCATCAAGCCTGGTATGAATGTCGTCGATTTGGGTTCAACTCCTGGAAGTTGGTCTCAGGTCGTGGCAAAACTCCTTCAAGGTAAAGGCCACATTATCGCTATGGATTTACTGCCTATGGATCCTATTCCTAGGGTCGATTTTATTCAGGGAGATTTTAGAGAAGAAGCCTCATTAAGAGAGCTTGAAGCCTACTTAAATAATTCGATGATAGACCTTGTAATTTCGGATATGGCCCCCAATATTACAGGGATAAAGACAGTTGATCAGCCAGGTGTTATGCATCTTACTGAGCTTGCTTTAGATTTTTCTTTGCAATGGTTGAAACCAGGCGGTCATTTTCTAGTCAAAACCTTTATTGGCGCTGATTTTGATGAGTTGGTGAAAAAGATGCGTCCTGAGTTCGAAAAAGTTATCACAGTTAAGCCTAAAGCTTCACGTGATCGAAGTAGTGAGGTTTATTTGCTAGGCTTTGCAAAAGCTTAAAAAGTCATAATGTAGTCACGTAATTAGGTTTAAAATTAAATGATTAAATCAGATGATACGAGGTCATCCATCAATTGAATAACAACACACTAAAAAGCATTGCCATCTGGGTTGCGATAGCACTCATTCTCATGACGATTTTTAATCAGTTCTCAGGGTCTTCGAAAACTGATACACCACTTGTCTACTCTCAATTTATGCAGCAGGTTAAAGAAGGCAGGATTGCCAAAGTTGAGATTGATAACCATAGAATCAAAGGCACAACGAGCGAGGGTAAGAAATTTAATACTTATGCTCCCACTGATCCTTGGTTGGTGTCCGACCTTCTAAAAAATAATGTCATTGTGGAAGCTAAGCCTGAAGAACAGCAATCAGTGCTTATGAGTATTTTCATTTCTTGGTTTCCGATGATTCTTCTAGTGGGCGTTTGGATTTTCTTTATGCGTCAGATGCAAGGTGGCTCCAAAGGTGGCGGCCCATTTTCATTTGGTAAGAGTAAAGCTAGACAACTTGATCAAACGAATAATCAAACAACATTTGCTGACGTAGCGGGCTGTGATGAAGCAAAAGAAGAAGTAACAGAAATTGTTGAATTCCTAAAAGATCCAAGCAAGTTTCATAAATTAGGTGGCCGCATACCAAGAGGTGTTCTCATGGTGGGACCTCCAGGCACAGGTAAGACATTACTAGCGCGTGCAATTGCGGGTGAAGCTAAGGTACCTTTCTTTACGATTTCAGGATCTGACTTCGTAGAAATGTTTGTAGGTGTAGGTGCTGCTCGTGTAAGAGATATGTTTGAACAATCTAAAAAGAGTGCGCCATGTATTATTTTTATTGATGAAATTGATGCGGTAGGTCGTCATCGAGGTCAAGGTTCAGGTGGCGGTAATGATGAGCGCGAACAAACACTCAATCAGCTTTTAGTTGAGCTCGACGGCTTCGAACCTAACTCAGGCGTGATCGTCATTGCGGCAACTAATCGTGCAGATGTCCTCGATAAAGCTTTATTACGTCCAGGACGTTTTGATCGACAAGTGATGGTATCTCTTCCTGATATTAAAGGTCGCGAAGAAATTCTTTTAGTACATATGAGAAAAATTCCAGCAGATCCTGATGTGAAAGCAAGCATCATTGCCAGAGGTACGCCAGGCTTTTCAGGCGCTGACTTAGCTAACCTTGTAAATGAATCAGCATTGTTTGCCGCTCGAAGAAATAAACGCACCGTCGATATGCAAGATTTTGAAGATGCCAAAGATAAAATCTTTATGGGGCCTGAAAGAAAATCACTCGTGATGAGAGAAGAAGAGCGAATGAATACAGCATTCCATGAGTCAGGTCATGCAGTAGTTGCAAAATTACTACCTCACGCAGACCCTGTGCATAAAGTGACAATTATGCCTCGTGGCTGGGCACTCGGTCTTACATGGCAGTTGCCAGAGTTTGATCGTATTAGTAATTACAAAAATAAGATGCTAGAAGAAATCTCAATTCTCTTTGGCGGACGTATTGCAGAAGAAGTTTTCATGAAGCAAATGTCGACAGGCGCATCGAACGACTTTGAGCGCGCAACGAAATTGGCGCGTGATATGGTAACGCGTTACGGTATGTCAGATAAGTTAGGTACGATGGTCTACGTAGGACAAGATCAGGACTCTTTCTTTGGTTCGATGTCTTCGAAAACAATTTCTGAAGCAACTCAACAAAAAGTCGACGCTGAGATTCGCCGTATTCTTGACGAGCAATATAGTGTGGCTAGAAAGTTGATTGAAAAAAATCGTCGCAAAGTCGAAGCAATGGCAAAAGCTTTACTTGAATATGAAACGATTGATGCAGATCAGATCAATGACATCATGGCAGGGAAAAAAGCGAGACCACCAAAACCTAAACAAACACCTAATCCTCCGAAGATCGATAAAGGTTCTTCAGGTACAAAGGTAGCGGTAGCTCCTCAGCCGAGCGCCAAGGGCTAAATGAAATCAAGGCTAGTTTATCTAGCCTTTGTTTTTTTACAATGCTTCAATTAAATAAACATTCCTTTGATTTAAAGCGCCCACTTGTAATGGGTATATTAAATATCACACCCGATTCATTTTCTGATGGCGGTATGTATTTAGATTTCAATACAGCTTTAAAGCGCGCTGAAAAAATGATCGAAGAGGGGGTTGATATCATCGATATTGGTGGAGAATCGACGCGGCCCGGATCAGACGCTGTCAGTGCAGATGAAGAATTAAAGCGTATTACACCTATTATTGAGGCGATAAAAAAAATTTCTGATATTGCCATATCAATTGACACATATAAACCCGAAGTTATGAAAGAAGTCATTGATATGGATGTGGCGATGATCAATGATATTTTTGCGCTACAAAAACCAAATGCTATCGATATAATAAAAAAATCAAATGTGGGCATCTGTTTAATGCACATGCAGGGCACGCCTAAGACAATGCAACTTAATCCTATTTATAAAAATGTGATAAATGAAGTGAAAACATTTTTAGAAGAGCGCGTGAATCTTCTTACAAATGAAGGTATCGATAAATCGCGTGTTATCTTAGATCCAGGCTTTGGCTTCGGAAAAACATTCGAATATAACATAGACCTTCTACAAAACATTGAATCGTTTCAATCGCTAAATTTACCCATGCTGGTAGGCCTTTCCAGAAAATCATTCATTAGAAAAATCTTGAGCGGTGATCATGACGATCATCTATCAGGCAGCATTTCAGCAGCTATCTTTTCTGTATTAAAAGGGGCTAAAATATTACGAGTTCACGATGTAAAAGAAACCCAAAGCGCACTTAAGATTATTCATGTAGCTCAGAGCACGACTTAAATATGACAAGACATTATTTTGGAACGGACGGTATTCGAGGTGTTGTGGGTCAAGATCCCATCACACCTGACTTTTTTATTCGTCTAGGTTTTGCGATCGGGTCTATTCTCGTTAAAAATAATCGAGATGAAAAAATCAAACATCCAAGTGTTGTCATTGGCAAAGATACAAGAGTGTCAGGCTATATGTTGGAATCAGCGCTGGAGTCAGGATTTATTGCGGCAGGTGTCGATGTATATTTAACTGGCCCCATGCCAACACCAGCGATTGCCTATCTTACAAAAGCATTAAGGTCACAAGCAGGCATTGTCATTTCAGCATCTCATAACCCATTTCCTGATAACGGCATTAAAATATTTTCTGAGGCTGGAGAAAAATTACCTGATTCGTTTGAAGCGGAAGTTGAATTGGCTTTGAATGAATCTATTAAAACTGTATTGCCTCATGAGTTAGGAAAAGCAAAGCGCGTCGATGATGCTGAAGGTCGTTATGTCGAGTTTTGTAAAAGTACATTCCCAGAAAAGCTAAATCTTCGAGGTCTTAAAATTGTATTAGATTGCGCGCATGGCGCTACTTACCATGTCGCCCCAAAAATATTCTCTGAATTAGGTGCTGAAGTTATCGCTGTTGGTAATGAGCCTAACGGATTTAATATTAATCTAGATGTTGGCTCTACACATCCCAAAACTATTAAGGAAGCTACCTTAAAACATAAAGCAGACTTAGGTATTGCTTTTGATGGTGATGGTGATCGCGTGGTGATGATAGATCATTTAGGCCATATTGTTGACGGCGATCAACTTCTTTTAGTGATCGCAAAAGCCCTAAAAGCAAAAAATCAATTAAAAGGTGGCGTGGTTGGAACATTAATGACTAATATGGCAATTGAAAAAGCCTTTCAGGATCTAGGCGTTGAATTTATGAGAGCACATGTAGGTGATCGTTATGTTTTAGAAGCGCTTCTTGAAAAAGGTTGGTCTATTGGTGGTGAAAACTCAGGCCACATACTGACCCTTGATCAGCATTCAACGGGAGATGCCATCATCGCATCTCTTCAAGTTTTAAAATCATTACGGCTTCTTAATCAATCACTTCATGATGCCACTAAAGATTCGCCGCTTTATCCTCAAGTGTTAATCAATGTTGAAACCCATAAAAAAATTGACCTAGAAAAAAATAAATCAATTCAGGATGCTGTGAGAAGTGTGGAGGAGAAACTAAACAATAAAGGTCGTGTGCTCTTGAGGCCTTCAGGAACAGAGCCTAAGATTCGTGTCATGGTAGAGGGTCAAGACTTAGAAGAAGTTAAAAGTTACGCTAACCTTATTGCAGAAAAAGTCAAAGAAGCTGCTTAACTCATTCCAAACAGTTTGAAATAGCCAATCATAAATAAAGGAATTTGAAGTCCGAAGTTAATCAGGATGGCGCGATCTTTATTGACATAGCCTGTGAACGTCCAGCCTAAAACACCTAGGCTGTGAGAAAAAATATTGTAGGGGTAGAGATTCAGATTGGTAAGAAGAAGTCCTAGTAGAATAAAAAAAGTGGCAAACCACTTTAAATTTTTTTTAAGAAATTTTTTTGCAGCTTTAAGCAATTTAAAAAATCTTAACCGAACTTACCTGTAATGTAATCTTCAGTTTCTTTTTTACCTGGGTTCGTGAAAATCTTATCCGTGGCATCGAATTCAATCATTTCACCGAGGTACATATAGGCTGTGTAATCAGAAATACGCGCAGCTTGTTGCATATTGTGTGTCACGATTAAAATGGAAAGCTTATTTTTTAAGCCTGACATAAGCTCCTCAATATTAACCGTCGCAATAGGATCGAGCGCTGATGTAGGCTCATCGAATAACATAATCTCTGGATCTGTCGCTAGAGCGCGCGCAATACATAGACGCTGCTGTTGGCCACCCGATAAATTAAAAGCTAAATCCTGTAATCGATCTTTAACTTCATTCCAAAGTGAAGCACCTTTTAATGCCTCCTCAACTTTGTCATCCACTGCAGATTTTGATCTTTCTCCACGCACTCTTAAACCGTAAGCGACATTCTCATAAATAGACTTTGGAAATGGATTGGGTTTTTGAAACACCATACTGATGCGCATACGCACTTCAATAGGATCAACACCTTTAGCAAGTACATTTGTATTATCTGGGTGAAGAAGAATTTGACCCTCATAGCGATTACCAGGATATAAATCATGCATACGATTAAAGC
>Ga0208327_1000169_pt1 | contig 17046 bp, 16 predicted proteins | sample LakMenEpi26Jun08_FD_150733 | JGI IMG/M metagenome (GOLD analysis project Ga0208327, IMG submission 150733) | Freshwater microbial communities from Lake Mendota, WI - 26JUN2008 deep hole epilimnion (SPAdes) | ecosystem: Environmental > Aquatic > Freshwater > Lake > Epilimnion/Euphotic zone ...
ATGGGCGTTGTTGTCATCCCTCGGGTTATCTTCAGATAGCCCTCGGTCTTCCGCCTAGCCCATCACCAAAATCCCTTCGCCAATTCCACCAGACTAATCGTGTCAATGGTATAACAGGCTCCTGGATGTAGCCTCGAGTTCCTAGTTCTTGGTTGTTGGTTGTTGGAAAACAAAGAGCCAAGAACCTGCAACAGACAACGGTTCCTTTTTCATTTTTCTCCCACTTCCCCCTCAGCTTTTCATCTTTTTCCCCTGCTCCTCCCTATTACCCATTCCCTATTACCGATTTCCTTCTTTTCCCCAACAACCTTCAGATCTCCTTGGCCAGCAGTTCGGCGACGAGGCCGGTCCAACCGGTCTGGTGCGAGGCACCAAGGCCCTTCCCCGTATCCCCGTGGAAGTATTCGTAGAAGAGGACGAGATCCTTCCAATGGGGATCCTCTGTGTAGCGGGTCTCCGCACCGTTAAGGGGACGCGACCCCGTCTCATCAGGCAGAAAGAGGGAAGCGACACGGATCGAGAGGAGGCGGGCAGCTTCTCCGAGAGTGACCCGGTTGCCCGATCCCGTGGGAAACTCGACTTTAAGGGACTCGCCGTAGAAGTGGTCGTAGGTCTTGAGGGACTGGATGATCATGTAGTTGATCGGGAGCCAGACGGGGCCGCGCCAGTTGGAATTCCCCCCGAACATCCCGGTCCTCCCCTCGCCCGGCTCGTAGTCGACCGAGTAGGCGGTTCCGTTGACCGTGTAGATGTAGGGGTTCTTCTCATGGTACTTGGAGACCGAGCGGATACCGTGAGGCGAGAGGAACTCACTCTCGTCAAAGAGATAGCTCAGCATCCTCTCCAGTCGGGCACGCGGCGTGACCGTCAGCAGGATATCCTTGTCGATATCCATGATATCTCCGTTCACGTCGAGAAGATGCCCGGCAATCTTGGGTCGGTTCTTGACCGCCCAGAGGAGGCGGGTCTCGAAGCCCGGGCTCTTCCGCCGCTGGAGTCCGGTTACGTAACTCGTGGCGACGAGCGGCATGAATCCCTCGATGGAGCGGACCTTGATCGGCACATGCTCCCCGTCGGGAAGCTCCAGCAGGTCGTAGTAGAATCCGTCCTCCTCATTCCAGAGGCCCGTTCCACAGAAGTCGTTCATGGCCCCCACGATGCGGGTGAAGTGGGTGATGAACTTCGTCCCCATGTCCTCATAGACGGGATTTTTCTCCGAGAGGGTGAGCGCGATCTGCAGCATGGTCATGCAGTAGAAGGCCATCCAGGAGGAGCCGTCGGCCTGCTTGAGACGTCCGCCCGTGGGAAGCGGCTTGGAGCGGTCGAAGACGGAGATGTTGTCGAATCCGAGGAAGCCCCCCTCGAAGAGGTTGTTGCCGTCGCTGTCCTTGCGGTTCACCCACCAGTTGAAATTCAGCAGGAGCTTCTGGAAGACACGCTCCAGGAAGGCCGGGTCATCCTTCCCCAGCTCCCTCTGCTGGCGGTAGAGTCGTAGCGCGGCCCAGGCGTGTACCGGAGGATTCACGTCGGAGAAGTTCCACTCGTAGGCGGGCATCTGCCCGTTGGTGTGGGTGTACCATTCGCGCAGGAGCAGGATCAGCTGGTCCTTGCAGAACTCGGGATCGACGCGGGAGAGGGCCGCGGTGTGGAAGGCGAGATCCCATGAGCAGTAGTAGGGATACTCCCAGGTATCGGGCATCGAGAGGATGTCCCGGTTGAAGAGATGCATCCAGTCGGCGTTGCGCGCGGCATGACCCACGGGCGGCGGTGGTTCGGTAGCGTCTCCCCGAGCCCACTCGCTCTGGACGAGGTTGTAGAACTGCTTGCTCCAGAGCAGCCCCGCGTAGGCCTGGCGTGCCACAAGCCGCTGCTGAGGGTTGAGGGCGGGATTGATGGTCGCTGCGTGGAACTCGTCGGCCTCGTCGAACCGCATCGCAAAGACCTCCGCATGGTTCTCGCCAAGCGGATCGACCGAGGGATCGCGCCACTCTCCCTTTGCGGCGAGGCGCAGGCGGATTTCCACGCTTTTTCCGGCCGGGATCGAGAGATCGTAGCGGGCGGCGACCTTGGTTCCCGTCATGGCAGGATTCACCGCTTCGGCCTTACCATGAATCACCGCGTCATGGAAGGCATCCTTGGTGTGTTTCTTCCTAGAGGGTGATCCGTAGAGACGCTCGCAGTTGGTCTCGTTGTGGGTAAAGAGAAACTCCGGCGCCTTCCCGTCCGGAGCGTGTCCGCACGCGAGCAGATATTCACCCATCGCCGCATGGCGGGCCGAGAGCACTCCCGACGAGGCGATCGAGATCTCCGGCTCCTCCAGGCACTCCTCGCTGATCTTTCCCCAGGCCCAGGTGTTCCGGTACCAGAGCGTCGGAAGCAGGACCAGCGGCGCCTCTTCGGGGCCTCGGTTGGTGACGGTGATCCGGATCAGGATGTCCTTGATCGACTCCTTCGCATACTCCACCTGAACATCGAAGTATCGGTTTTCGTCAAAGACTCCCGTGTCGAGCAGTTCGTACTCGGGAAGATCGCGGCTACGTCCGGCATTCTCCGAGACAAGCTTGGCATAGGGAAACTCGGCCTGCGGGTATTTGTAGAGACCTTTGCAGTAGGAATGGGTCGGGGTCGCGACGAGATAGTAGTAGAGCTCCTTGACGTCCTCGCCGTGGTTGCCCTGCGGACCGGTGAGACCGAAGAGGCGCTCCTTGAGGATCGGGTCCTTGCCATTCCAGAGGGCGAGACCGAAGCAGAGTCTGCCGAACCGGTCGCTCAATCCCATCAGACCATCCTCACCCCACCGGTAGACACGGCTGCGTGACTGATCAAAGGTGAAGGAGGTCCAGACATCGCCGTCAGCTGAATAGTCCTCGCGCACTGTCCCCCACTGGCGCTCCGAGAGGTAGGTGCCCCAGAGCTTCCAGAAGCGCTCGCGCCTCGCATCCTCGCCGAGACGGATTGCTTCGGCGGTGGGTTCCGATGTATTGGGGCGGCTCATTCGAAAAATCAGGATTTCAGAAATTTGCGGAGGCGATCGAGTGCCGATTGTGTCACCACCTGCTTGAAGGTGAGACGGTCCGCGGGCCTGGTTTCCTTCCAAACCTCCGTTTCTCCTCCATCGCGTGCAAGCGCGAGCCAGACTGTGCCGACGGGCTTTTCCGGGGTTCCAGCATCGGGACCTGCAATCCCGGTGGTGGCCAGCGCAAAGGTGGCCCCGCTTTTACGGAGCGCTCCCTCGGCCATGGCACGGACCACCTCCTCGCTCACGGCTCCATGGGTGGCAATGAGATCAGGAGACACGCCCAGCAGATCCGTCTTGGAGGCATTACTGTAGGTGACAAATCCTTCAAGGAAGACGGCCGAAGCTCCGGGAACATTGGTCAGACGGTTGGCGAGCAATCCTCCGGTGCACGACTCGGCAGTCGCCAGCGTGGCCCCCTTTTGTCCGAGAAGATGGACCACGATCTCTTCCATCGATTCATTCTCATCCGAGACCAAGTGGTCACCGACTGCGGCCAGAACGGATGGCTCCACCTCATCGAGAATCTCCTTGGGACCGATCAGTCGGAAATCGACCTCATTCGGTCTGGCGCAGTAGCCGACCTCGAGATCACCACGCTTGGTGAGTTCCATGCCGATCTTTGCCTCCAGCATCGATTCCCCCATGCCGACGACCTTGTAGATCCGGCACTCGTGCTGATCGCCGCCGGCAGCCAGATCCTTGAGAAAAGGCAGGAGATAGGCACGCGCCATCGGCTGGAGCTCTCGGGGAGGACCGGGCAGGAGAAAAATATGAGGCGTGGCCCATGAGATGCCCTCGGTCGCCGGAATGTGGAGACCCGGTGCCGTTCCGTTCTCATTGGGGATCACGATCGCCCCCTCAGGCGCCATGGCCTGACGGTCCATGCGATCCTGAAGGGGAATGCCACGCCGACTGAGGCGTTCCTTGATCCGCTCCATCGTCTCCGGGTGATGCACCATGCGGCGGCTCAGGATCTGCGCGACGGTCTCACGGGTGATGTCGTCGGTCGTGGGTCCGAGACCACCCGTCACGATCAAGATATCGGTACGGGGAAATGCCTCCAGAAGGGCATCGCGGATGGGGGAACCGTCGGGCACGGTCCCCTGCCTCCCGATCCTCAGCCCAAGCGGGAAGAGTTCCTTTCCGAACCAGGAGAGATGGGCATCCTGAACGTTGCCGAGCAGTAGCTCGCTTCCCGTGTTCAGGAGTTCGACGCGCAGGGCACTCATGATTCGGCCCCGGTCACGATGCCGAGCCAACGGTCGGTCATTCCCCTCTGCCATCGGGCCTCCTCGACGCTGTAGGCATGGCTCAGATTGGCCAGCATCCTGGCGATCACCTCCCGCGAGCCCGGATTCTCGAGATGCTCGTCGGTTAACTCGATCTGCTGCCGGGCAAGGATGTCGGCACAATCGGCCAGGGAGAGAACACGGCCCGAATGAAACGGGTCGAAGTAGGTCTCCCCGCAGCGCGCGATGAAGTGGCCGGGGAGATTGACCCCGTGCACCTCGATCCCGGCGCGCGCGGCGACAAAGAGATAGAGAAGGCTCAGGGTCAACGGGAGTCCGCGGCGGTTCTCCATCACCATGGGCAGGAGCGAATTCTCATGGTTGTAGTAGTCGTCACGATTGCCGTCGAATCCTAGCTCTCCGTGGAGATAACCGGTCAGGAGTGGAACCGGATCCTTCACTCCGGATCCAAGCCGACGGCCAACCTCCTCGCCCCAGAGGTCGAGTTGATGACGCGACTCCTCCGTATCGATCCACGGCAAGAGTGCCGAGGAGAGAAGCCAGCATGCCTGCTCGAGCGGTATCTCCCCGTCCCGCTTCCTAAGCAGGGTCTCGAGTTCAGCGGCGGCTTTCTTGCCGGCGATCGCATGAAGGACCTCCTGGGCATGGGCGGCCACAATGGCCGAATCGGCATTCACCAGATCCCTGAGATCCGGCACGACGCTCTCCCCCTTGATCACCAACTGCTCCTTCACGAGCCCGACCGTCTCGGGATCATCATCCCGGAAAAGCCGGGCAAGGGCATCGCACTGCGAGGACATGAAGAGAAGGATGAAACCTGAGGCTTGAAACCTGAAGCTTTAATTCACAGGGATGAAAGGGATTAAGGGGGATTGAAAGAATGGAATGGCAGCAGTTGCTGCCAGGAAAAACTTCGGTACGCCTGGCCTTGGTCCCACTCTTGCAAGTGAGCTTGCAGAGATGATCCCAGAGGCAACCGGCAGCAATCAAAACCACCGAGCAACCTTCCGAAGAAATCCAGCTCTTGGTCAAATACCTGCCAAGTTCCCTTCTTTCCTGAGTTCCTGAGTTCCTGAGTTCCTGATAAAATTCTTTGAACATCCCGCCTCTAAAAAAGAGCGAGGAGCAAGGAATCCTCAAGGAAGCGCTGATTAAATCGCATAGAGGCCTTCATGGGATTTAATCAGCGGTTCCTTAAGCCGCCTCGACATCGACGGCCGCGATCTCACCGCCCTCGGTGGTGATCCTGACCGTGGCCGGACGGCAGCAGACAGCGCAGTCCTCGATCATCTCGACCACCCCCTCCACGGCCGTCTCCACCTGGATGGCGAAATCCTCCCCGCACTGCGGACACTGGATCAGGATCTCCTCAAGCCAGTCCATGAAGAAGGAAGTATGAATTATGAGGGCTGAAGGGCTGAACCAAGCCGCTGGGAAGCGGCGCGGTAGACTACAACGCAGTCGTAGCCCCAACGGGGCGGCACGGCTTTGCGGGAGCAAAGTGCCGTCAAACCTGAGACGTGAGACGTGAAACCCACAACAGGATCCTATCCCTCGACTTCGATGCGCTTGGCGTCGTTCCAGAGATCCTCGAGTCCGTAGAGGCCACGCTTCTCGGTGTGGAAGATGTGAACGATCACACTTCCGTAATCGATGATGACCCATTGGCTCGCGGGGAATCCATCCTCGGCGGTCGGACGCTGGCCGGTGGCCTCGCGGACCTTCTCGCGGATCGATCCGGCGATCGCCTTGAGTTGGGGTTCGGAGGTTCCCGAGGCGATCACGAAGAAATCGGTGAAGCTTGAGATCCCACGCATGTCGAGGATCACGACATCCTCGGCTTTCTTATCGAGGGCACCCTCCGCGCAGAGACGGGCAAACGACTCCTCGGGATCGATCGCGACAGCCAGTGCCTTCTTGACGGGCTTGGCCTTAGCAGAGGTGGCTTTGGAGGCGGCTTTTGGTGCGGAGGCGGGCTTAGAGGTGGCCATGTGAGGAAGCGGGGCGGTAGGGAGCCTGAGTCATGATCAGCTCATATACCTGCTCGGGAACCATAAAGCGAATGGAAAGCCCCCGTGCGGCGCGATCCCTGATCTCTGTCGAGGAGAGATCAATCCGACGGTGCACGACGGGAAAGCCGCAAGCAGCGACCGCATCACCCCCCTTGCCACGGTCGAGCACGGCGAAATCAACGAGATTCATCAACTCCCCGATCTCGTGCCAGTTGGGGAGATCGGCGAGATTGTCGGCTCCGATCAGGAAGAGAAAGCGGACCCCGGGATGATCGCCGAGCAGGGAGCGGACAGTCTCGATCGTGTAGGAGGGGCCGTTACGGCGGAGTTCACGGTCATCCACGGAGAATCGCGGCTCATCCGCCGTGGCGGAGCGAAGCATCGCTAGACGGGCTTCCGGAGATGCTCCGGGAGGGTGATCCTGCTTGAACGGGGAAACTCCGGCCGGAATGAAGATGATCCTGTCGAGATCGAGTTCCTCAAGAGCCGCCTCGGCCAGAATCAGATGGCCGAGATGAACGGGATCAAAGGTCCCTCCAAAAAGCCCCACCCGCTCCACATGCCCAGGGATTCTCTTTGCATTCATGGAGTTTCAATCGGGTTCTGTCCCTTCTGATTGTTCCTTTCAGTCTTCAGCCTTCAGCCTTCAGTCTAAACCACTAATAAAGCAGAAAAGGCTGCCTCTCCGCGCGGAAGCGCGAGAGGAAAGGCTGCCACGAGGCCACGATCTGCTCCGGTCTCTTGGTGGCCAGATCCCGACGGATCGAGTCACTGCCGTAGACCTTGTAAAAAAGGTTCATCATCCCGGCATTGGCCTTCGTGAAGATCAGGCCGTGCGACTGCCTGTTGCACTCGGCAAGGGTGTAGAGGGCGGCGGCGCAGAGATCGCCGCCACCGTCGGGATTGGCATGGAAGACGACCCCGGGACCGGAGGGTGTCGGGACGGGATCGACTCCGATTCCGGAACACTTGGCACGGAGATAGGAGGTCAACTGCGGCTTGATCCAACTGGCCCCCAGGATCTGGAAGGCACGCGGTGAGAAGAGCCCGAGATCGAGCCCCCCGGCCAGACCACCCACCACACCCGTGATGACGTAGTAGTTCGGGGACATGGCAAGAGGGATATTCGGCGATGTCGGCACCCAGCGCAGACCGGTCATCGGCCAGGTCATCGGGCGAGTCCATCCCCGCATCTTCACGACCTGAAGATTGGCCTTGGGACCCATCCACCCCTTGGCATTGGCCATCAGGGCGAGTTCGCCCATCGTCATGCCGTGGACGTAGGGGATCGGAAACTGCCCCACGAAGGAAATCCACTTCGGTTCGATCCCCATGCCCTCGACGCGGTTGCCGCCAAGGGGATTGGGACGGTCCAGGATGACAAATTCCTTCCCTTGTTCGGCGCACGCCTGCAGGCACTTGCCCATCGTGCTGATGTAGGTGTAGCTACGGCAACCGATATCCTGCATGTCGAAGACCAGCACATCGATCCCCGCGAGCATCTGAGGGGTCGGCTTCCGCGTGTCACCATAGAGCGACCAGGCGGTCAGGCCCGTGAGGGCATCCTTCCGGGAGCGGATCTCCACTCCCGCCTTCTCGGTCCCGTCGAGTCCGTGCTCCGGTGTGTAGAGGGCGACCAGATTGACATGCTTTTTGAGAATGAGTCGTGTCTTCTCACCGGCCGAGTTCACTCCGGTATGGTTGGTCACGAGCCCGACCCGCTTGCCGCGCAGCAGATCGAAGTTGTTCTTTTGCAGGACATCGATGCCAAGCTCCACGGCGTGTGCGGGGAGGGCCAGGGCTGACATGAGAAGAAGCAGGCAGGGAAGAATGCGGCGCATGGTAAGAATCATTTCGTCAGGAGGAAGGGGTTCTGTTTCTCTGCAACCTATGAAAAGCCCCTCCCATGGTCAACTGCTGCTCCTAGGTGTCCCCGGTTACGAGATTGACGAGGCCTATGCCGATTTCGTCAGGCGCATCCAACCGGGAGGCTTCATCCTCTTCGGTCGCAACATCCAGACACCGGCCCAGCTTCGCGCCCTGACCGACAGACTCCGCGAACTCAGCGACATCGAGCCGATCATCACGATCGATCAGGAAGGGGGACGCGTCTCCCGCCTGAAGCTCCTTGGGAACGAGCCCCCTAATGCCCGCCAACTCCGCGACAAGGGGGATCTGGAACTCATCGCCTGCCACGGAGAGCTGACCGGACATCTGCTGCGGATCTTCGGATTCAACCTCGACCTCTGCCCCGTCCTCGACATCGCCTTTGACGACGAGGCCGACAACTCTCTGCGCGGCCGCTGCTACGGCACCACCGCCGATCAGGTTATCGAAATGGCCGGCGTCTTCAACCAAGCCCTGCGATCCACCGGAGTCCTCTCCTGCGGCAAGCACTTCCCCGGATACTCCTGCGCCTCCAGCGACCCCCACCACGAACTCTCCGCCCTCCCCCGCCCCCGCACCGAACTGGAGGCCCACGAACTGAAAGTCTTCCGCCGCTTCTGCACAGGGGAGAATCCCGTCGATAGCATGATGATCGGTCACATCGCCTTCAAGGAACTCGACCCCTCCGGCATGCCCGCATCACTCTCTCCGGCCGTCACCACAAAACTCCTGAGGGAGGAGATGGGATTCCAGGGGCTCGTCATGACCGACGACCTCGACATGGGAGCGATCCTGAATCACTACGGCTTCGACGAGATGATCCGCCTCGGACTTGCCGCGGGGAACGACCTCCTCATGATCTGCCACCGCACCGAGCTGGCCGAACAGGCCGCCAAGGTCCTTGAAAAATGCCCGGCCGAGCAGATCGACCGTGCGCTTGCCAACATCGCCGCCTTCAAGGCCAAGCTCCCTCCCCCGACCACCTTCACTGAGGAAAACTACAAGGCACTCGATCAGGGAGTCTGGGATCTGCGGGTCAATGTGCTTGGAGCAGAGGAAGCCGCCAAGCGCAGCCCCGAGGACGGAAAGCGCTCCCCTGTGGAAGTTTATTGATCGCACCCTTGGTGGTAGCCGGTGGAAGGTTGCAGCTCCCCTTCAGGATTTCCATGGGAACGTTCCATCCTATTGCTCCAAGTAGAACCGCGGGACTTTTACCGCAAAGGATAATCCGTCAGTTGCCCAAAAGAGCGCTCTTCAGATCGGCAGCTACAGGCTTGGAGCCGAACCAGAGGCTTAGGAAGGATTTCTGGAACTCCCGTCCCGCGATCGTCCCCTTGAGGGTGCCCGAGTCATACACGAGCGTGTTCGTCCCGACAAACTGAACCCGCTCCATGCCGCCGTTCTTGAGCGGACCGAACATCCCAATGAATGCATCGCGGTCCCTCTCATAGCCCGGATAGGTGTAGGAGACGCTCTGGGCAAACTGAGAACTCCAGGCACGCGTCACATCGGATTGACCGACATTCCGCAAGAAGGTGAAATCAAACTGAATCGGTCCCGGGGATGCCGTCACCGCGGAGGCTGAGCGAAGCGGCTCAGGCGCATAGAACGCCGCCACATAGATCTTGATCGGCACCATCACCAGGGAAAACGTCCGCAATCCCGCCCCGTTAAGCTGGAGGGGTTGACCAGCCACCTGAACGTTCGAAGGCACTGTCACTCCCTGGATCTGCAAGGCATAGGAAGAGGAGATAGTGAATGTGAGTATGAAAAGGGAGAGGATGAACAACCTGGAGGGGAGGAAAGGGTAATGCTTCATCATCATACCCTGACATCGTATTGGATCAGCGGCAATACCTACGCGGCAGACAGACTGATGAGAAACGATTCCAAGACACGGGGAGAAACTGCGTGGCTACAGGGATTGTAACATAGAAAGGGCTGTGCGGGGCTTCGTGCTTTGCTTGCCCAATCATTGCTTCGCTTTTGCCGCGGCTTATCGCAACGGCCCCTGTCCGATATAATCAGAGGTTCCCGAGTTCAGTTTTTTATAACGACTTTCTTAATCGCTATTCACTTGACGACAAGTAAATCGCCTGTAGATGTAATGGCTGTTGAGGATAAAATTCACCCATGAAACAAACCGCAGCTGCTCTGATTCTCATCCTCTCATCGGCAATCACAGGATGCAGCTCTGCGGCAAAGAAATCACAAAAAACCGACAGACCGCAGAGCAGCAAGGGCAAGATTCCGTTGACCGCTGTGCCAAACGCGGCGCTCGCGTCGGTCGACCAACACGTTCCCGGAATTTACCTCCACACAGCCTACCTCAGTCAGCATGGAAATCACAAAGTGTACGAACTCAAAGGCCTTTCCCATTTCACTGATTATCAAATCACCGTGACTTCCGAAGGCCACATCCTGGATGTCGATCAGGACAGTTCACTCTCAGACTAAAACCACCCGAACATTTCAGAAACAAACCTTCAGCCATGATCACCTCACGCTCCATGACCCTTGCACTGACGCTGCTAGGAACCCTCGCTATCAACTCACTCAAGGCCGAAGTCTCGCTCCTGAATGTGAGCTACGACCCGACCCGTGAAATCTACACGGAGTTCAACAAGGCCTTTGCAAAGCACTGGAAGGCGCAATCAGGAGAGGATGTGAAGATCGCCACCTCCCATGGCGGATCCGGCTCTCAGTCTCGACTGATCCAGGATGGCAGCGACGCCGATGTGGCAACGCTGGCCCTTGCCTACGACATCGACGCCATCCATGAGAAGGGAAGCACCGGAGCCTTGGACAAGCCACTCATCCCGAAGGATTGGCAGTCCCGCCTCCCCCACAACAGCTCCCCCTACACCTCAACGATCGTCTTCCTGGTCCGGAAGGGAAACCCGAAGAACATCAAGGACTGGGATGACCTGACACGCGACGACGTCTCCGTCGTGACCCCGAACCCCAAGACGGGCGGCGGCGCCCGCTGGAATTTCCTCGCGGCATGGGCATATGCCAAGAAGAAGTTTGCAGGGGACGAGACGCAGATCCGCGACTTTGTGGGAAAGGTTTACAGGAACGCCCTGAAGAACGGTCTCCCGGCAGCAGCCCGCGCGGGCACCATCGCCTTCACGGAACGAAAGCTGGGCGATGTCTCCATCTCCTGGGAGAACGAGGCGCTACTCTTGAAGTCCAAGAACGGCGGAGAATACGAGATCGTGACTCCCTCCGTCAGCATTCTGGCGGAACCCCCCGTGACGGTGATCGACGCCAATGTGGATGCGAAGAACACGCGCAAACAGGCGACGGCTTACCTTGAGTATCTCTACAGCCCCGAGGGACAGGATATCATCGGCAGGAATTTCTACCGTCCCGTGGATCCTTCCGCAAAGGCCAAGTATGCAGGCCAGTTCAAGGAAATCGATCTGGTCACCATCGCCGACTTCGGCGGCTGGTCCAAGGCCCAGAAGACATTCTTCGACGACCGGGGTCTCTTTGACCAGATCATCAAGGGAATCAAGAGGTAACCTCCGAACGGCTGTGGCACTTCGATCAATACCGATTGCGACGACGGGCGGTGAATCCCGGACGGATTCCCTCAATCAGCGCATTGGCCATCGTTCCACTTCGATCCTCCGCTACGGGGACCAGCTTGCGGGCCGCAGCCGAGCCATCGATGCCGGGCATGTGCGCGATGTGTCCGGGGAGAGACATCTCCCGCGCTACCGCTGGTCCGATCCCGCCTCCACGCCTTCCTACAGGATCGGAATCTTCGCCGGAATCCATGGCGACGAGCAGTCGGGAGTGATCGCCGCCCTGCAACTTCTGCACCATCTGGAGCTCCATCCGATGATCGGCCGCTTCCACGAACTCTTCATTTATCCGGTCTGCAATCCCTGGGGATTCGATCAAGGTCTCCGCGAGGGTGCTTCGGGCCGTGATCTCAACCGGCTTTTCTGGCAGGAGGAGGCGGAAGTCCTGCTGATCGAACAGGAACTCCGGGCCAAGCGCTTCGACGGAATCATCGCGCTCCACACCGACGACACCAGCGAGGGAATCTACGGTTATGTGAACGGCAGCACTCTTACCCGACACCTGCTCGAGCCCTCACTGGATGCAGCCTCCTCGATCCTGCCGCGCGATCACCGCCCCGAGATCGACACCCATCCGGCGGAACGCTCGATCATCACCGGCGGCTACACCGGGATTCTCTCGGCACCGCCGGATCAACATCCCAAACCCTTCGAGATCGTCTTCGAGACCCCCCATCTGGCGCCGCTTGGCAGACAGGTTGAGGCCCATCTGGCCGCCGTGAAGGAGATTCTGAGGATTTTCCCCCAGATCAGTTCCCAGGGGATGGATATCTAGGGAATCGCAGCCCTGAAAGGGCGGCGAGGAAAGGCAAAATGATGAATGATGAATGATGAATGATGAATGATGAATGATGAAGGGCAGACGATGGGGAAGTAAGTTGTTAGTTGTAAATTGTTAGTTGTTAGAGGCCAGAACCAAGCTCCTTGGAAGGAGCGCGGAAGACTACGACGCAGTCGCAGCCCGAACGGGGCGTCACCGCTTTGCGGGCACAAAGTGCCGTCCATTCCGCAATCAGAGGTCAGCAACCAGCAACCAGCAACCAGCAACCAGCAACCAGCAACCAGCAACCAGCAACCAGCAACCAGCAACCAGCAACCAGCAACCAGCAACCAGCAACCAGCCCCCTGACTCCTCCCCAACAGCTCAACAGCCCAACAGCCTTCAGGCTCCCCTCATGTTAAAAAGGCCTTGCCTTCAAAAGACGACTGGCTTTCCCGTTGTTTTACGGCATTATTTTCGCCTGATTCGCCATGTCCAAGAAACGCCACATCCTTCCCGGATTCCACCTGAGCCTCGGGTGGACCGTGACCTGGCTTTCCCTGATCGTCCTCCTGCCCGTGATCGCATTGGCAGGGAAGACCGCTTCGGGAGGGTGGGAGCATTTCTGGGAAACGGTCACCGATCCCGAGGTCGTCGCGACGTATCGCGTGACCTTCGGCATCTCACTGATCGCAGCCATCATCAACGGTGTCTTCGGCTTCCTGGCGGCATGGGTCTTCGCGCGCTACGAGTTCCCCGGGCGCAGGCTGTTGGAGGCCGCGACCGATCTGCCTTTCGCACTTCCGACCGCCGTGGCCGGAATCGCCCTCACCGCCCTCTACTCGCCCAACGAGTGGATCGGAAGATACCTTGAGCCGCTCGGGATCAAGATCGCCTTCACCCCGGCCGGTGTCCTCATCGCGATGACATTCATCGGCTTTCCTTTTGTCGTGCGCGCGGTGCAACCGGTCATCACGGAACTCTCCTCCGATGTGGAGGAGGCCGCGGCCTGCCTCGGAGCAAGCCGCTGGCAGACCCTGCGCCATGTCGTTCTCCCTCCCCTGCTTCCCGCGCTGCTTGCCGGGATCATCATGTCCTACGGGCGCGCCGTCGGGGAATACGGCTCCATCGTCTTCATCTCCGGCAACATCCCCTTCCGGACCGAGATCACCCCGCTGATGATCGTCACCAAGCTGGAGCAGTACGACTACACCGGGGCCGCCGCGATCGGCTTCACGATGCTGGCCGCTTCGCTCGTCATCGTCGTGATAGGAAACAAGCTCCAGAGTTGGGGCAACCGCTTCCGCAAATCCGCCTGACCACCGTTCCCGATCCATGGCCAGCTTCATCGATTTCAGGAATCCTCCGGGCAGTGACCGGCGTGCCGACAGCGCCTTCCGTGCCACCTCGGAGCCGCTTTGGGTGAGGAGAATGCTGATCGGCATCGTCCTTGCCTTCTTCATCCTCTTCCTGGGACTGCCACTGGTGGTTGTCTTTCAGGGGGCTCTTGCCAAGGGAACGGAACACTTCGTTGCGGCGTTCCGCGATTACGACATCCTGCACTCGGTCCTCATGACGCTGACGGTGACCCTGATCTCGGTCCCCGCCAACACGCTATTCGGCATTGCCGCCGCTTGGTCGATCACACGCTATCGCTTCTTCGGCCGCCAGGCGTTGCTTGCCCTGATCGACCTTCCCCTCTGGGTCTCCCCAGTGATCGGCGGCCTCGTCTACGTGCTGCTCTACGGACGACGCGGCTACATGGGCCCGTGGCTCCAGGCGCATGACATCAAGATCATCTTTGCTCTCCCTGGCATGGTCCTGGCCACCACCTTCGTCACCTTTCCCTTCGTGGCACGAAGCCTGATCCCGCTGATGCAGGCACAGGGGTGCGAGGAGGAGGAGGCGGCGCTGACGCTCGGGGCGGGCGGTTTCCAGATCCTCAGACGGATCACCCTTCCCAAGATCAAGTGGGGACTCTTCTACGGAGTGATCCTCTGCAATGCGCGCGCCATGGGAGAGTTCGGCGCCGTCAGCGTCGTCTCGGCGAAGATCAGCGGAAAGACCAACACCATGCCGCTCGAGATCGAACGTCTCTACGGCGACCTCCTCTTCGCGGATGCCTTTGCAGTCGCCTCGGCCCTTTCGCTACTTGCCCTCGTCACCCTCATTCTCAAGACCCTGGCCGAGTGGAAAAACCGCCGGCAGTTCGAGTCGGGCCAACGCGCCCTTCTCGAACCGACAATCGAGGGGGTCGCGAACAGTTAAAATGTTAAAACTGTTGAATCGTTACAAAGTGAAAGGACCAATTCCAAAAAAATCCAGCGAACGGGGTGACGTTTGATCCTTTCCATCATTTTCACTTTTCACTTTTCCACTCCCCCCCCATTCACCATGTCACTTCCTTCAGCCTTCAGCCTTCAGCCTTCAGCCATTTCCCAATGAGCATCGAAATCACCTCCCTCACCAAGAACTTCGGCGCTTTTCCCGCCGTGAAGGATGTAAGCCTGCACATCAAGACCGGCGAGATGGTCGCATTCCTCGGCCCCAGCGGCTCGGGCAAGACCACACTCCTGCGCATCATCGCGGGGCTGGAGTTCGCCAATCATGGCGAGATTTTCTTCGATGGCGAGAACGTGACCATGAAGAGCGCCAACGAGCGCAAGGCGGGTTTCGTCTTCCAGAGTTACGCCCTCTTCAACCACATGACGATTTTCGAGAACATCGCCTTCGGCCTGCGCGTCGCGCGGCGCTCGAAGCGACTGACGAACGAAAAGATCCGGGAGCGCGTCCTCTCCCTGCTGGAGACAATCCAACTCTCCGGACTCGAGAACCGCTTCCCGGTGCAGCTTTCGGGTGGTCAGCGCCAGCGTGTCGCCTTCGCCCGTGCACTCGCCGTGGAACCGAGGGTCCTGTTGCTGGACGAACCTTTCGGAGCCCTCGATGCGAAAGTTCGTCGCGAACTCCGTGCCTGGCTCACCGAGTTTCACAACAAGACTCACCTGACCAGCCTCTTCGTAACCCACGATCAGGACGAAGCCTTCGACGTCGCCGACCGCGTGGTGATCATCGACAAGGGAACCATTCAGCAGATCGGGACCCCTGAGGAAGTCCGCTCAGGGGGAGGCAACGCCTTTGTCCGCGATTTCCTGGCAATCGATATCTGAACGATCAGTAGAGTTACTAGGTAACAGGCAGGCTCTAGCAAATCGAATCGAGTACGCCGCGTAGATACTCCGTCATCGCGCGCAGGGCGGCGGCATGGCGGTTATCCTGAACATGGATAAGTTCGGCCTCAGCCTCATCGACAAGACTACGGGCGGCCTGAACCGATGCGGGAAGCGATCCCCTCGAGGTCACCAGGGCGGCGAGTTCGGCGGCAGGCATCGGTTCCTCGGAGAGGAAGCGGGATCGGAGTTCGTCCCTTTCCTTCGCGGATGCGTTCTGGAGAAGCAACAGGACGGGAAGGGTGAACTTCCCGCAGGCAATATCGGTGCCGAGCGTCTTGCCGATCATCTCCTCGTCGCCGACTAGATCGATGCAGTCGTCGAGCACCTGGTAGGCGATGCCCACCTTGTTGCCGTAGTTCTTGAGGGCACTGATCACTGCAGGGGAAGCACCGCTCAGGAATGCTCCCAACTCGCAGGAGACGGCGAAAAGGGCTCCGGTCTTCATCTGAACCATCCGGTAATACTCCGACAGCGGAAGATTCAGATCGAATCGGCGCTGGGTCTGAAGGATCTCACCCGTGCAGACATCGGCGGCGGCATCGGCGATCCTGCGTGAGACATCCGAGTTGGAAAACTTCGTCGAGAGACGCAGGGCATGCGCGAAGAGGACGTCCCCCACGAGGACGGTGAGGGAATTCCCCCACTTGGCATTAAGGGTCGGCCGGTCGCGGCGCCGGTCGGCACCGTCCATGATGTCGTCATGGACGAGGCTCGCGATGTGGATGAGTTCCACGATGACCGCCAGGTCGACATGATCGGAAACGATGCGACCCGTGGCGCCTCCCGAGAGAAGCGCCAGGGCGGGTCGCAGGCGCTTGCCGCTACCCCCGATGGCATACTCGAAATAGTGCTCGATTCCGGCATCGACGGACTTCGACTGTTCGCGGATCCGTTCCTCCACCGAGTAGAGGTCGGGGCCGATCAGTTCGATTGCGGAGGCGAACGAGGCGTTCGACTTTGGGTCAATGTCCTTGGTGGACCATCTTGTGAAATTTTTCACATGGGCAGTTTCCCCGATCTGGATCCCATCGTCAATGCCGCGCGGATCATCGATATCCCGGATCGCTCCCGGATACCCTGTCGGTCACGATATTTTGGCTTTTCGCCATGAGGAGTGGGAAGATATTCGGAGTGGGTTTCACGCTAAGGAACCGCTGATTAAATCCCATGCAGGCCGCTGAAGAGCATTTGCTGATTTTTGAAGGCGCGAGTGTTGGGCAACACGTAGCTGCGGGAGCTGCTTGGGTAGATTTGCCGCAGGCAAACCCGTCAGGGCGAGCCTCGCGGGAGCGAGC
>Ga0208327_1000173_pt1 | contig 16927 bp, 19 predicted proteins | sample LakMenEpi26Jun08_FD_150733 | JGI IMG/M metagenome (GOLD analysis project Ga0208327, IMG submission 150733) | Freshwater microbial communities from Lake Mendota, WI - 26JUN2008 deep hole epilimnion (SPAdes) | ecosystem: Environmental > Aquatic > Freshwater > Lake > Epilimnion/Euphotic zone ...
CGCTTTATTCAGACATGGAAGTTAAAGGGCGCTCCTTTCCACCGCTCGGTCGACCTGATTACCGAATTGCGCAAGGAAGCGACCACGCCCGAACAACAAGCGCTGATTACCGACCTGTTCGAGAAGATTACGATTTACGATTTGAAGGCGAAAGAGGCTAAGACCGCAAAGTTGGCGAACGGCTTGTGGCAGACGTCGATTAGCATCGAAGCAGCCAAATATTATGCCGACGCCAAGGGCAATGAAAAGTCCGCGCCGTTGGCGGAATCAATCGAAATCGGTCTATTTGGCGGTCGCCCGGGCATCGGCGCGTTCGGTAAGAATGACGTGGTCTCTATCGAACGCAAGCCAGTAAAGAACGGCGCGCAGACAATTGTCATCACCTCGAAAACCAAACCGAAATTTGCCGGGGTCGATCCGTATAATTTTTACATCGACAAAAATTCGGATGACAATGTGGTGGATGTGACGGGTTAATGTCCTTCGTGTAGGCGTAGGTTTCAGTCGATTGATGCCTACAATTTATGCGCTGGGCCCGGATGCTGGTGCATGGTCGCAAGGTTGGAGAGCCTGCCAGGACAAGGTTTCGGAATTCGCGCAATGGTTTCACTTCCACGAATGCCTCGCGACCTTGGCGGAGATGGTTTGATTGGCAAGCAGCCGGTATCTTATCACGGGGTGTTCAGGCGGCGGGAAGTCTAGCTTGATCGATGCTCTATTGATCAAGGGGTATGCTGTCGTGCCGGAGGCAGGGCGAATGATTGTTCAGGAGCAGCTTGCTATTGGGGGTAAGATTTTGCCTTGGCTGGACATGACTTCGTTTGTTCGCCGTCTTTCGCAAGATTCAATTGAACAGTTTGACCACGTCAACGACCTCGATAGACCCACCTTTTTTGACCGAGGATTTATCGAGGCACTTGCGTATTGGCGGTCATCTGACTCCCAAGCTTTTTTGGCATTCAAAGATGAAGTCGGCGGGCGAAGATATAGTGATCCGGTTTTTGTAACACCGCCTTGGCCCGAATTGTTTGTCGACGATGCGGAGCGTCGCCATGATTTTTCCGCAGCCGTAAAGGAATATCATTTGATTTGCGAAACATTGACCGATTTTAACTACCGGCAAGTCGAAATTCCGAGAATGCCAGTACGCGACCGCGTCGAATTCATAATGAGGCAAATTGACATTGCCTAAGCCGCAACAGACAACTTGACTCCCAAAGCCCGCGTTACCGCCAGCAGCGTGTCTAAAGTTGGGTTTCCTTCTTTACCAAGCGCTTTGTAAAGCGCCTCGCGCGCAACTCCGGTTTCCTTCGATAGCCCCGTCATCCCGCGCGCTCGCGCCACCGCACCAAGCGCCGCACGGATGTCGTCAGCATCCCCTTCTTCAAACACAACTTTCAGATAGGCGACGATTGCTTTTTCGCTGTCGAGATAATCGGCACTGTCATAAGGTTTTGTTTCGATCATGAGTCGCTCCGTTTCCATTCATCGGCTATGGCCCTCGCCAGTTTGATGTCATTATTCTGTGTCCGCTTGTCGCCGCCGCACAACAGGATGATCAGGACATTGCCCCGTTGCATCATATAAACCCGATAGCCCGGCCCATAGTCGATCCGAAGTTCGCTTAGGCCGTTGCCGATATCCTTCACGTCGCCGAACAGACCGCGCGCCAGCCGGTCTATCCGGACCTGAATCCGCGCCCTCGCATTTGAATCGCCGACTTTTCGCAGCCACCGATCAAAAGTTTCCGTACGACGAACTTCTATCATATGTAATCCATAGATTACATATCGTAACTTGTCAATCGGATGCGACCTACATAAAAAGCAGGGATGCACATCATCGAAGATGATCTAACCGGCGTTGAAATTCGGGCTTTGCTCGAAACCCATTTTGCCGGAATGCTGGCCAACTCGCCACGCGGGAGCTGCCATTTTCTGGATTTCGACGGGTTGAACGCGCCTGATGTCACCTTTTGGTCGATCTGGGACGGCGACGCGCTTGCGGGATGCGGTGCGTTGAAAGCGCTGTCATCGACGCAGGGTGAGATTAAATCGATGCGGACGCATGCCGATCATTTGCGCAAAGGTGCAGGTGCGGCGATGCTGACGCATATTATCGCAGAAGCCCGGCAACGCGGCTATGTCCGGCTTAGCCTTGAAACGGGATCGTCCGCACCATTTTTGCCCGCAGGCGCTTTGTATAAAGCATTTGGCTTTAAATATTGCCCACCCTTTGGCAATTATGTCGAAAACCCCTTCAGTCGTTTCATGACCTTGGCGATTTAGCGAACTTGCGTTAGGGCGCGGGGATACGATTCAGGAGCCTCTCATGCCAAAACTCATCCTCATCCGTCACGGCCAATCGCAGTGGAACCTTGAAAACCGCTTCACTGGCTGGTGGGATGTCGATGTCACCGAAAAAGGTGCGGCTGAGGCTTGGGCGGCAGGCGAGCTTATGAAGGAAAAGGGCATCGCGCCCGACACCGCCTTTACCAGCGTGCAGACACGGGCAATCAAGACGCTGAATCTGGCGCTGGAGGCGATGGGGCGCCTGTGGGTTCCGGTGACGAAGAATTGGCAGTTGAACGAACGGCATTATGGCGGGCTAACGGGCCTGGATAAAGCAGAGACAGCGGCAAAGCATGGCGCGGATCAGGTGAAGATCTGGCGCCGCAGTTTCGACATTCCACCGCCGCCGCTTGCGGCAGGATCGCCTTATGACCTGTCCAATGACCCGCGTTATGCCGGTATAAATATTCCGGCGTCAGAAAGCCTCAAAGACACCATTAACCGTGTGCTGCCTTATTGGGACAGCGCGATAGTGCCTGAATTACAGGCTGGAAAAACCGTATTGATTTCGGCGCATGGCAATAGCCTGCGCGCGCTCGTCAAGCATCTGTCGGGTATCTCCGATGCCGACATTAACGGCTTGGAAATCCCGACGGGTCAGCCAATCATCTATGAATTGGACTACCATTTGAACGGTGAATATCACTATCTGTCCGAGCATTAAGTTCACTTTAAGCATTCGGGCGGTTAACGCCGCGTTGCTGGATTGCGCCTTTGGCACCACAAGGCTAAGGCCATGGCCATCGAACTTGTCAGGGGAGTGACATATGACCGACGCAGCGCCGATCATTGGCATCATCATGGGAAGCCGTTCGGACTGGGAGACGATGCGAGAAGCCTCGGCGACGCTTGCTGCACTGAATATTCCCCATGAATGCAAGGTGGTGTCTGCGCATCGCACGCCCGAACGTCTTTATGATTATGCAAAAAGCGCAGTCGGGCGTGGCTTGAAATGCATTATCGCGGGCGCAGGGGGCGCGGCGCATTTGCCCGGCATGGCGGCATCCATGACGCGGCTGCCGGTGTTGGGCGTACCCGTGCAATCCAAGGCGCTGGACGGCATGGATAGCCTTTTGTCCATCGTGCAAATGCCGGCAGGCATCCCGGTTGGTACATTGGCCATTGGTAAGGCAGGCGCAACAAACGCGGCGCTTTTGGCGGCGGCAATGCTGGCGAATGAAGATGCCGCGCTGGCCGAACGGTTGGATGCCTGGCGCGCGGCACAGACGGCTTCGGTCGCCGAAACGCCGGAATAAGGCGCATTTATGGCGGCATTACCCCCCGGATCGACGATTGGCGTATTGGGCGGTGGTCAGCTTGGCCGTATGCTGGCGACTGCGGCTGCGCAATTGGGTTATCGCTGCCATATTTATGCGCCGCCTGGGGACAATGTCGCCTGCGATGTTACGGCCGCTTATACGGTCGCCGAATATGATGATCTGGTCGCGTTGAAGGCGTTTGCAATGGCTTGCGACGTGGTGACATTCGAATTTGAAAATGTGCCCGTGACGCCGCTCGAATCGATCACTGGCCTTGTTCCGGTCTACCCACCGCTCAAGGCGCTTGAAGTGGCGCAGGATCGTGCAGCCGAAAAGCAGTTTGTCCGCGCACTTGGCGGGAAAACCGCGGAGTTTGCGACTGCGCAGGACGAAAGCGCCGTACCCGCTGCGATTGCGGCTGTAGGCATCCCGTGCATCCTGAAAACCATTCGCTTCGGCTATGACGGCAAAGGCCAGTCGCGGATCATGGACGAGGGTGACATAAAGGGTGCGTGGGAACGCACAGGCGGACAGCCGCTCATTGCCGAAGCCATGGTGTCGTTTGATGCGGAATTCTCGGTCATATTAACGCGTGGCCAAGATGGTGAAATCCGTTTTTGGGATAGTTCGCAAAATCTGCATATCGGTGGCATCCTTGCAAAATCGACACTGCCAGCCGGGCCATTGGTCGAAAGCCAGCAACAAGCGGCGCGTGATATGGCATCGGCGGTCGCATCGGCGCTGGATTATGTCGGCGTCTTTACCGCTGAATTCTTCGCCAGCGCGATAGGCCCCTTATTCAACGAAATCGCGCCCCGCGTGCACAATAGCGGACATTGGACCATCGAGGGCGCAGTCACGAGCCAGTTTGAAAACCATATTCGTGCCATTTGCGGGCTCCCGCTTGGGGCGACCGAAACCTTGGCGAAACGCGTCGAAATGGAAAACCTGATTGGCGACGATGGCGATCGCTTTGAACAAATTCTGGCTGATCCGGCGGCGCATCTGCATCTATATGGTAAGGCAGAAGCAAGACCCGGCCGAAAAATAGGCCACGTCACCCGCTTGTATAGGTAAGAAAAAGTCGGCAAGACGAAGGACATGAATCATCCCGAAATCGTTCTTGTCCTCGCCCGCGCCTTTAATGGAACAATCGGGAAGGATGGCGGCATGCCATGGCATATCCCGGCCGACCTGCGCCATTTCAAGCAAGTGACCAAGGGGCGGCCCATGATCATGGGCCGCAAGACGTTTGACAGCCTACCGGGCTTGCTAGAGGGCCGCCGCCATATTGTGCTTACCCGCGACCATGATTGGGAAGAGGATGGCGCTGAAGTTGTGCATTCGGTCGAGGAAGCATTGAAGTGCGCCAATGGGCCGCATGTCTGCGTCATCGGTGGGGCCGAAATCTATGGCCTGTTCCTGCCGCTGGCGGACCGCGTTGAGCTCACCGAAATCGCGGCCAGTCCCGATGGTGATGCGACCGTCCCCGCGTTTGACATGTCGGTCTGGCAAGAAATTGCACGGGATAGCCATGCTGCGCAAGGCGGCGCTCCTGCCTATGATTTTGTAACGTTGTTGCGGCGCGCTGCGACGTAAACGCCGGGGGTCATAGGGGGGATTATGCGTAAAAAAATCTGGATACCGGCGACGTTGATTGCCGCTGCTGCTGTAGGATTCTTTGGCTTCCTGCCGGGCTATGTCGAAGGGTCAATGAACCAGATTGACGGCAAGCCGCTGATCGCGGTCAGCGATGAGGCGAAAGAGCTTCATCAAACTCTTACGATTGTTGACCTGCATAGCGACAGCCTGATGTGGGATCGTGACATAACGGAGCGTGCCAGCCGCGGCCATATGGATTTACCGCGTTTGCAAGAAGGCAATGTCGCGCTGCAGTTGTTTTCATCGGTGACGAAGACGCCGAAGGGCCAGAATTATGATGGCAATGGTGCCGATAGCGACAACATAACACTGCTGACCGTGGCGCAGTTGCAGCCGGTAAAGACTTGGAATTCGCTGGTCGAGCGGTCGCTTTATCATGCGGAAAAGTTACGCGCTGCGGTGGCTAGGCAGCGAGTGTCTGTTTATAATGATCGCAATTTAGTGCCCTGGTTTTTGGTTGATGACGCACTTGGAGTGGCCAAAATTGCGGAATATCATGGGCCGGATGCTCCACCACCCGATCACCCTTTTCCTCGCGGCGCAATGCTCACGATTGAAGGATTGCACAATCTTGAAGGCAAGGCCGCCAATTTGGACCGACTCTACGACGCCGGGTTCCGCATGGCTGGGCTGACCCATTTTTTTGACAATGAACTGGCTGGTTCCATGCACGGCCTGAAAAAGGGCGGACTGACCCCCTTTGGCCGTGACATTGTCCGGCGGATGGAATCGAAGGGCATGATTATCGACATCGCCCATTTGTCGCATACCGGTGTTGCCGAACTATTGGCGATGGCCACGCGGCCGGTCGTCTCCAGCCATGGCGGCGTGCAGGCGACGTGTAAGGTTAACCGCAACTTGACCGACGACGAAGTGCGCGGTGTGGCCAAGACCGGCGGCGTCATTGGCATTGGGTATTGGGATGGCGCCTTGTGTTCGACCGACCCGCGCGCGGCGGCCAAGGCGATGAAGCATGTCCGCGATCTGGTGGGCATTCAATTTGTCGCTTTGGGATCGGATTATGACGGCGCGACCACCGTGCGGTTTGATACTTCGCAATTGGTTCAGGTGACGCAAGCATTGATGGACGAAGGCTTCACGGCGCAAGAAATCCGCGCGGTCATGGGCGAAAATGCATTGCGCGTTATCCGCGCTGGCTTGGTGCCGAGGGCGAGTGCGCAATGAGGTTTCGACTTAACCGTAGCCCTGAGCAGCAGTCGCGCAGCGGCTGCGTCCGTCGAAGGGCGGCCATTTTCGCAATACCGCCCTTCGACTTTCGCCAGTGCTATCGCACTGACGGCTCAGGGCTACGGTAATATTGATATGATGATCCCCCGCCTTTCCGCCAAAGACCGCATGCCTGATGCCTTGCGCGGCGCTGTCGTCGCTTTGGGCAATTTTGACGGCTTTCATCTGGGGCATCAGGCGGTCGCAGGTGAAGCCATTGCGCAGGCGAAGGCGGCTGGCCGTCCCGCCATCATCGCCACCTTTGACCCGCATCCGGTGCGTTTTTTCGCGCCGCAATCGCCTTGGTTCCGGCTGACGACGCTCGACCAACGGCGGCGGCTTTTCGAAGACGCGGGCGCGGACGCCATGTTGGTGTTTGATTTTGATGCTGAACTTGCGGCGACCAGCGCCGAAGATTTCATCGTCAAATTGCTCGTTGAACGGCTTGGCGTTTCAGCCGTTGTCACGGGCGAAGACTTCACCTTTGGCAAAGCACGTGGCGGCAATATCGATGTGCTGCGCGATATTGGTAGCGCGCATGACCTTTCCTCGACGGCGATGGGGCCAGTAGTCGATGATGCAGGCATCATCTCGTCAAGCCGCATCCGCACTGCGTTGCAAGACGGCAACTGCGCAACCGCGACAGCCTTGCTCACGCGACCCTTTACTGTGCAAGGCATTGTGCAACATGGCGACAAAAACGGGCGTCTTCTGGGCTTTCCCACCGCCAATATCGACATGGGCCATTATCTGCGCCCGCGTTATGGCATTTATGCGGTGAAGGGGCATTTGCCCGATGGCCGCGTGCTAAACGGCGCGGCAAATCTGGGAATCCGCCCAACCTTTGACCCGCCCAAAGAATTGCTTGAGCCACATTTCTTCGACTTTGCCGAAGATTTATATGACCAGAATATCGAAATCGAATTTCACGCCTTCATTCGTGGGGAGGCGAAGTTTGACAGCCTCGACGCGTTGATAAAGCAAATGGCGAAGGATTGTGCATTGGCGAAAAGTATCTTGTTATCAATGACTTGATTTGTTATTCATAGTCCAGCCGTTAGGTCATGGATTCCCGCTTTCGCGGGAATGACAAAGGCGTTGGAGTTGAACTTTTATGAATCTATCTCGTCGCAAAAAACAAGCTTTGGCGGTCGTTGTGGTCATTCTCCTCGGCCTGTCCCTGCTCAACGCAACTTGGCTTGCGCCGACGCCTGCGGGCAAGCCAAAGCTTATCGCGCATCGCGGGGTGTATCACCTCTATGATAAACGTGCTGCATTTGGCCGTGACACCTGCACCGCGCGGTTCATCCGCCCTCCCGATCATGAAGTGTTCGAAAACACTATTGCCTCGATCCAAATGGCGGCGGGGCTGGGGGGCGATATGGTGGAAATTGATGTCGCGCCGACCAAGGACGGCAAAATGGTTCTGTTCCATGATTGGACGGTCGATTGTCGCACCAATGGCAAAGGCGAAACCCGCGACCTTACGCTGGCGGAGCTAAAGGCACTCGACATTGGCTATGGCTATACGGCCGACGGCGGCAAGTCATTCCCGCTGCGTGGTAAGGGCATCGGCCAAATTCCGACGGTTGAAGAGGCCCTTGCGGCCCTGCCTTCGCGGCCATTGCTGTTCAACTTCAAGTCAAAAAACCCCGATGAGGCGGACCAGTTGTTCGCCATATTGAAAGCGTCGGGCCGGGATTATGAAAAGCTTGGTGATGCCTTTTACGGCGGGCAACGCCCGGTGGACCGCATACGACAGCTCGCGCCCAAAAACTGGGCCTTTAACATGAAAAACGAGGCAAAGTCCTGCACCAAGGACTATGTCCTTTATGGTTGGACCGGCATTGTCCCCGAAAGCTGCCGCAACGGCGTGTTGGTTATTCCCATCAATTATCAATGGCCAATGTGGGGCTGGCCCAACCGCCTGATCGCCCGCATGGAGAGCGTCGGCGCGAAAATCATCGTCGTGGGGCCGCATGAAAGCGGCAAGTCGAACGAGGGGCTTTCCGATGTCCACGATCTCGGCAAAATCCCGGCGAGCTACAATGGGTATATCTGGGTTGAGGACATCTGGGCCATCGGGCCAGCGTTGCGGCGATGACTATGCCAATCCTCTCCATCGACTTGCGATGGGGAGGATACAGGCTTTATTTGCAGCGCCATATCCTTTAGGCACCCGCACGATATGACTGAACCTGCTGACTCACCGAAACAAGACTATCGCGATAGCGTCTTCTTGCCCAAAACAGACTTTCCGATGAAGGCTGGCCTTCCGCAGAAGGAGCCGGGCATATTGGCGCGCTGGCAAGAGCAGGATTTCTACGCGAACCTGCGCAACCGCCGCCGTGGGCGCGAGAAGTTCATCCTGCATGACGGCCCGCCTTATGCCAATGGCGACATGCATATTGGTCATGCGTTGAACCATATTCTGAAAGACATGGTTGTCCGCACGCAGACATTGTTGGGCAAGGACGCGCCTTATGTGCCCGGTTGGGATTGTCACGGCCTACCCATTGAGTGGAAGGTTGAGGAGCAATATCGCAAGAAAAAGCTCAACAAGGACGAAGTGCCGCAGCAAGAGTTCCGTGCCGAATGCCGCGCTTATGCGCAGCATTGGGTTGATACGCAGCGCGAACAATTGAAGCGGCTGGGCATCAATGCCGATTGGGACAATCCCTATCTGACGATGGATTTTCAGGCCGAAGCAACGATTGTTTCGGAGCTTTTGAAGTTCGCCGAAAGCGGGCAGCTTTATCGTGGCGCAAAGCCCGTGATGTGGTCGCCGGTTGAAAAGACTGCGCTGGCTGAGGCCGAGGTGGAATATGAAGATATCGTCTCGACGCAGATCGATGTGGCGTTCCAGATTGTGGAAAGCCCGATTGCGGAACTGGTCGGCGCGCATGCGGTGATCTGGACAACGACGCCTTGGACGATTCCGGTCAATCAGGCGATCGCTTATGGGCCGGATGTTGAGTATGTTCTGTGGGCTGACGCCGTTGGTTCAGCCGAATGGTTAGGCGGCGGGCAATCAATGCCGAATGCTTCTATGCGATACTTGCTCATAGCTGAGCCGCTATTGCTCCAATTTTTAGACCGAAATCAGACCATAGGAGAAGGCCGACCTTCTTCGGCAGGATTGGAATGGTATGGCGATCCAGTGCAGCCATTCAAATGGCGAGGAAAAGGTTCCGACCTCGCCGGAACCACCGTCCGCCATCCCATGGCGCAGTTCTTTTCTTCACCCCTCCCCTTCAGGGGAGGGGTCGGGGGTGGGGTCTCTCCGTCTGGCGCCGCGTTCGCGGAGAAACCCCACCCCAACCCCTCCCCTGAAGGGGAGGGGCTTCTAGGATTGAACCGGGATAGCCCGCTTGCGGAATTCTTCCTGCGCCCCCGCCCAATGCTCGCAGGCGACTTTGTCACTACCGACAGCGGCACCGGGCTTGTCCATATGTCGCCTGACCATGGCGAGGATGATTTCGACCTGTGCAAGGCGAACGGCATTGATCCGGTCTTTGCGGTCGAAGCCGATGGCAAATATCGTGCGGATTGGGCTTGGCTGGGCGGTGAGGGCAGCGTCATCAACCCCAAGTTCAACGCGCCGGACGGTCCGATCTGCACAGCGTTGCGCGAAAGTGGAGGGTTGCTCGCGGCGTCGGCGGATTACAAGCATAGCTATCCGCATAGCTGGCGGTCGAAGGCGAAGGTCATTTACCGCTGCACCCCGCAATGGTTTGTGCCGATGGATAAGGCGCTAGACCTAAACCGTAGTGCTGAGCTTGTCGAAGCACGCCCCTCGGGCGAGAGCCGCCCTTCGACAGGCTCAGGGCTTCGGTCTTTGAGGGAAACCGCTACCTCCGCCATCGCTGCAACGCGCTTCATCCCTGAAAAGGGGCGCAATCGCCTGTCGTCGATGGTCGAAGGCCGCCCCGATTGGGTGCTATCGCGTCAACGCGCATGGGGCGTGCCGATCACGCTTTTTGTGAAAAAGGGAACCAACCAATATCTCGACGACGCGGGCGTCAATGCCCGCATCATCGCCGGCATCCGCGAAAATGGCGTCGATGGTTGGTCCGACGAACGCGCGCAAGAATATCTGGGCAGCGATTATGCTCTCGCTGATTATGAGCGCGTAACCGACATATTGGATGTGTGGTTCGATTCGGGCTGCACCCATGCATTTGTGCTCGAAAGCGGGCGCTGGCCTGATCTGTCATGGCCTGCGGATTTGTACCTCGAAGGCAGCGACCAACATCGGGGCTGGTTCCAGTCAAGCCTACTGCAAAGCTGCGGCACAAGGGGCCGTGCGCCCTATAATGCCGTGCTGACGCATGGCTTTACGATGGACCAAAAGGGCATGAAAATGTCCAAGTCGTTGGGCAATACGATCAATCCGCTCGATCTGATGCGCGACAGCGGCGCCGACATCTTGCGGCTGTGGGCGCTGACCGTGGACTTCACCGAGGATCATCGCATTGGCAAGGAAATCCTCGCTGGCGTGTCCGACCAATATCGCAAATTGCGCAACACCTTCCGCTATCTGCTGGGCGCGCTCGATGGGTTTTCCGATGCCGAGAAGGTTGCCGTCGCCGATATGCCAGAGCTGGAGCGGTACATGCTCCATCTGCTGGCGGACATGGATGCGAAGTTGAAGACGGCGGTCAATGACTTCGACTTTAATAGCTATGTCCGGTTGCTGACCGATTTTGCGAATGAAGACCTGTCGGCCTTTTTCTTCGATATCCGCAAAGATTGCCTCTATTGCGATGCCGCGACAGATCCAAAGCGCATGGCGTACCGAACGGTGCTTGACATATTGTTCCACGCCCTCGTCCGCTACGCCGCGCCCGTGCTGGTGTTCACCAGCGAAGAGGTATGGCAGACGCGATTTGGAGCGGATGCGGACTCGGTCCACTTCTCCGACTGGCCCGAACTACCTATCCGTCGCTCCAGCGAAGGCTGGAGCCCATCACGCCTTGAAACCGAGGGCGGCGCTGAACGGACAGACGAGATAGGCCCCAGCCTTCGCTGGGGCGACGAGTTGGTTGCCAAGTGGACTCGTTTGCGTTCAATCCGAGCTGTTATTTCCGGATCGGTGGAGTTTCTTCGACGAGAAAAAGTGCTTGGTTCGAGCTTGGAGGCCGATGTGCTTCTAGCAGTGCAAGATCAAGCGGTCATAGATGAGTTGGTGTCCGTTGATTTCGCTGAAATCAGCATTGTTTCGAACGTCGACATATCACGAGAAATTATGCCTGGCATGATGGCTGCATTAGGTGATCAGTTGGTTGGTGCTCCATTGCCGAGTAAAACCACCAACCACAAATGCGGTCGTTGCTGGCGGCATCTGCCTGAGGTTGTCGACGACGGTGCGCTCTGCGGTCGATGTGCGGATGTTGTTGGTGGGTAGCACGCTTCTTTGTGCCTTTATGTCTTCGTGCGAGCCTTCGATGCTATTTGGTTCGCACAAAGTCACAAAGACACAAAGATTCTCCCAATCCCGTCATCCTGGAGCTTCGATGGGTAAGCCTTCCCAAATCCTCCCCACCTGTGGGGCGGTGGCAACTCACGGGGTTGACGGAGGGGGCTCGCAGTTTACACGAGGGGGCATGCGTGCACTTACACCCCCCTCCACCACGCTTTGCGTGGTCCCCCTCCCCGTAAACGGGGAGGATTGAGCGTGAACCCGAACCCCAAATTCCGCCTTCAGGGCCTCCTGCTCGCCAGCCTCGTGTTTATCGCGGATCAAATGGTGAAATATGCGATGCTTGGGCCGTTGCAGTTGAAAGAACGTGGCGTCATTCACATCGTGTCGTTCTTCGACCTGCGCTACGCCGAAAATCGGGGCGTTTCGATGAGTTTCCTCACCGCGGATAGTGATGGCGAACGCTGGGCACTGGTTGCGCTCACGGCGGTGATTGCGGCGGGCGTAGGCGTGTGGATGTGGCGTGAGAAATTGCGCGGCGACGTGCTGGCTTTGTCATTGGTCTTGGGCGGCGCGCTAGGGAACATCGTTGACCGCGTGCGTTATGGCTATGTTGTGGATTATGCCGATCTGCATTTTGGTGCGTTCCGACCATTTTACATATTCAACTTGGCCGATGCCTGCATTAGCATTGGCGTATTGATATTGCTTGCCCGCGCGTTCCTGATAGGTGACAAGGACGCCGGTCGCGGCCCTGATGTTCAGGAAACTGCAAGCAATGCCGACATAGTGGAGAAGTCATGAAGCGGATATCTATCTTAGCGGCGGCGTCAGTTGCTATTCTTGCGCTTTCGGGCTGCGGAACGACCAGCATCTATGACCGCGAACGCCCTGATGAATTTGCGGTGAGCCGGTCAAAGCCAATCGAGGTCCCCAAGACCTTCACTTTGCCAACGCCGACCCCTAACGCGCCGCGTCCGCAGGATGGCGACACGAAGGAGCAGGTTTTGGACGCCATGTTTGGCGGCACTGCGCCTGCAACGCCTCCTCGCCCGTAACTCGGCCTGAAAATGGATATATTTATGAACACAAAACCTGTTCTTTTTGCGGTTGCCCTGATCACGCTTCCTGTGCTGTCGGGATGTGGGTCAATGGGCAGCATCTTAGGTGGCAATCAAGCGGCTGCGCCGTCGGTTGGCCGCGCTGCGCCCTTGGTGGTTCCGCCTGATTTTGCGCTTGAGCCAACGGCGGTATCGGTCATGCGCCCTGCCCAAGCTGGTCAGGAGCAGATGCTGGAGACTTTGTTTGGCGGGACCGCAACGCGCTCCGCTGCTGAACGCGCGATTTCGACGACGTCTGGCACTGCCGAATTGGGCATTCGTTCATCGGTCGGCGATCCGCAGACCACGACCGTAAACAAGGGCAGCATCACACGCGATATCATCGCCGCCCCAGAAGGCGACGGCCAAACCGCGCAGGCAGTTATTCCGGGTTAAGCCTGCCCCTAACGGTTGGTTGATACTTACGAGTATCTGATTTCAAATTTCGTCGAACCAACTCGGTTCAATAGTGATGTGTTCAACCATCACAGTGCGAACGCCAAGATGGAGCTCCTTGAGCTTTTCGCAAAGCGCTTCACCATCGATTAAGTCAATGGGGGGAGCCCCGTCGCGCGTCGCTTCACGTCGAGCATCGGGAGAAAATGTACCTGTTGTAATGATCAGGCCCTTGTCCGTTCGTCCCATCATCGCTCCACGAAAATCGCGGACCGCTCCGGAACCAACGGATCCTTGATAGCGCTTGCACTGGAACAACACATGAAATGACATTAAACTGAGCTGGAGAATTCCGGTGCCATCAATGCCGCCGTCGCCTGACCGCCCCGTTACTTCCACTTTGATGAAGCCACTTTCGCGCAAAATTCGTTGCGCGAGCCGCTCGAACGCGGCGGGGTCCATGCCCTTCAATTTAGTAAGGAGTTCATCGCGCCAATCCAAAGTGGATTGCTTTTCATCCTCTTCAAGATCGGCCATTCGCTCCGACGAATCTAAAGCGTTGACTGTATTTCGTTCCGATCGTGCATCCCGGTAAAGTCTTTGCAAGTGTCGGCCATCTAATGCCATCGCATCCCGGCCGGCATCAGTAAGGATCCAAATTCCTCGACCACCGGATTCCAAGAGCCCCGCGACTTTAAGATGACTGCGGGCCCATGATACGCGATCAGGAAAGACCAATCCGTTACCGCTCGGATAAGGGATTTCCAGCATATCGTCTGGAAGTGATAGTAATAGAGCGACGCGATCATCGATTTCATCAATTGAAGCTGACCCGCCAAGCTGATCAAGTGCCACCAAAGTCGGTTGCATAAGCTCCCAATACCGGGGGAGGTCTCCGGGCCCCATTAAGCGCGCACGCTCGCTTCCTCAACGCCTGCGCTATTGTGGCGCAGCGCTTTCAACACAGTTTCGACGATCTGCGGCGCATTGAGGCCAGCTTGGTCATATTGCTTTTGCGGGCTATCATGCTCTTGGAAGATATCGGGCAGGCGCATGGTGCGGATTTTTAGGCCCGTGTCCATCAGGCCGGCATCGCTCGCCAGCGTGAGCACATGCGCGCCAAGGCCGCCAACTGCGGCTTCTTCGACGGTTATGACGACTTCATGCGTGGCGATGAGGTGGCGGATCAATTTTTCGTCCAACGGCTTGGCAAAGCGCAAGTCTGCAACGGTCGTGCTAAGGCCCTTTGCGTCCAGCGTGTCCGCCGCCTTGATCGCTTCGGCCAGTCGCGTACCGAGCGACAGGATAGCGACCTTCTTGCCTTCACGCATGATCCGGCCCTTACCGATTTCGAGCTGTTGAGGCACTTCGGGTAAGGCAACGCCCGTGCCATTGCCGCGCGGATAGCGGAAGGCGATTGGGCCGCTGTCGTGCAAGACGGCGGTGTAGGTCATATGGACCAACTCCGCCTCATCGGCTGGTGACATGACGACCATATTTGGCAGGGTCGCAAGATATGTGATGTCGAAAGACCCGGCGTGCGTGCTGCCGTCGGCACCGACCAAACCAGCGCGGTCGATGGCAAAGCGTACGGGCAGATTCTGGATCGCGACATCATGGACGACTTGATCGTAAGCGCGTTGCAGGAAGGTTGAATAAATTGCGCAGAATGGGCGCATGCCTTGCGCGGCAAGGCCAGCGGCGAAGGTCACGGCATGCTGTTCCGCGATGCCCACATCGAACGAGCGTTCGGGGTGGGTGGCGGAAAATTTGTCAACGCCCGTCCCGCCGGGCATGGCGGCCGTAATTGCACAGATTTTGGGGTCGGTTTCCGCAAGCTTGGACAGCGTTTCGCCAAACACATTTTGATAGGCAGGCGGCCCCCCTCCGGGGCCTTTTTCCTGCTTGCCGGTAATGACGTCGAATTTCACCACACCATGATATTTGTCGTCGGCCGCTTCGGCAGGGGCATAGCCTTTGCCCTTTTGCGTGACGACATGGATGAGGACTGGACCTTCGGCATTGTCGCGGACATTTTCGAGTACGGGAATTAGCTGGTCCAGATTATGGCCGTCGATGGGACCGACATAATAAAAGCCCAGCTCTTCAAACAAGGTGCCGCCCATCGCCATGCCACGGGCGAATTCTTCGGCCTTTGATGCGGCGGTATAGATGCGCCGCGACAGGCGCTTGGCGACCTTACTCGCAAGGCTGCGCAGCCCCAGATATTCGCTTGAGGACACCAAGCGCGACAGATAGGCGGACAGGCCACCCACCGGCGGCGCGATCGACATGTCATTGTCGTTCAGGATGACGACCAAACGGTTGCCTGCGGCTTGCGCGTTGTTCATCGCCTCATACGCCATGCCGGCGGACATCGCGCCGTCGCCAATGACGGCAATTGCCTTGCCGGGTTTGCCAGCGATCTTGTTGGCTACGGCAAAGCCCAAAGCTGCGGAAATCGACGTTGAGCTATGTGCAGCGCCGAACGGGTCATATTCGCTCTCGCTGCGCTTCGTGAAGCCCGAAAGCCCCCCGCCAGTGCGCAAGGTGCGAATGCGGTCGCGGCGTCCAGTGAGGATTTTGTGCGGATAGCATTGATGGCCCACATCCCAGATCAACCGGTCATCAGGCGTATTAAACACATAATGGATGGCGGTGGTCAGCTCAACAACGCCAAGCCCCGCGCCCAAATGACCACCCGTGACCGATACGGCAGAAATGGTTTCGGCGCGCAATTCGTCGGCAAGCTGGCGAAGCTGCGATGCGGCAAGATTGCGAAGGTCCGAGGGCACTTTAACCGTGTCAAGTAACGGCGTGTCAGGCGAATGTGTCATATGTTAAGCTTAGCGGCGTTTTATCTGGCTGTCGAACGGGTAATTGCAGATTTTTCAATCACAATCGGCACATTTGCCGCGTACTTCTATGACGGGGCGAACTTGCGCAAAGCCAGCATGTTCCGCCGCTGCGCGCACGCTCATGGTCAGCGCATCATCATCAATATGTGTTGCGGTGCCGCAGCTATCGCAAATCAGGAAAATACAATCATGCAAGCACCCCGGGTGCGAATTGGCGATATAGGCATTCGCGCTTTCCACGCGGCGCGCAAGGTTCGTCGTCACAAATAGGTCCAAGATGCGGTAGACGCTGTTGGGGGCAACGCGTTTGCCGCGCTTTTGCGACACGAGGTCAGCAATATCATAAGCCGACGCCGGTTTTTCAAAAGTTGCGAGTACGGCGAAAATATCTGACCGCATATCGGTCCATTGTTCGCCCGCCCCGACAAGCGCGGCTTCTGCGGCGTGCGCAAGCGATGCGCCTGCATGCTCATGATGGTGATGTGCTGCCATGATGCCGATGTAGGCGTTGGCATGCGGCGGGTCAATCACTGCGCGATTAAGGTTTAGGGTCAGGACCTATTAAATCCACCTTCGCGGTTTGAGGCCATTTTGTTCAGTGCCAGGCGGCAAGCGCAGGGCTTAGTGGTTCTAAGTCCAAGCTTGCCAACGT
>Ga0208327_1000176_pt1 | contig 16853 bp, 15 predicted proteins | sample LakMenEpi26Jun08_FD_150733 | JGI IMG/M metagenome (GOLD analysis project Ga0208327, IMG submission 150733) | Freshwater microbial communities from Lake Mendota, WI - 26JUN2008 deep hole epilimnion (SPAdes) | ecosystem: Environmental > Aquatic > Freshwater > Lake > Epilimnion/Euphotic zone ...
CATCCCCGCAGTGGGCTGTAAGCGCCAAGCCAACACAGCCCCCGGCCTGTTATCTCCGCAACCCGAAGGGCTGAAGCCATTTGTCGATTTTTGTGGCGTTGCTCGCTCGGGCGAGACCGCTGCGGGTATCGCCCAGCACTCGCGCCTTCAAAAATCACCAAATGCTCTTCAGCGGCCTTCATGGGATTTAATCAGCGCTTCCCTAGGAAGGGGAAAAGTCCCCCGGGATCAGGAAAGCTGCTTCTGAACCTCTGCGCTGAGACTCTTGCCATCGGCGCGTCCGGCGGCCTTGGCCTGGGCGGCCTTCATGACCGCTCCCATCTGAGCTTTGCCAACACCTTCTGGTGTTCCCAAGGAAGCTCCGACTTCGGCAATCGCGTCACGGACAATAGCGGCAAGTTCCTCGGTCGAAAGGGCCGCCGGGAGGTAGGCAACAAGAATGGCGATTTCGGCCTTCTCCTTTTCAGCCATCTCGGGACGGCCTCCCTGCTCGAATCCGGCGGCCGCATCCTCCCGCTGCTTGATTTGCTTACGCAGCACGGAGGTGGCAACCTCGTCATCCACGATGGCGTCGGCGCCGCTCTTCTCGATGGCGGCGTACTTGAGGGCACTCTTCACCATGCGAAGCGTGCCGAGCTTGGCGGCATCGCGTGCTTTCATGGCTTCCTTGAGGTCGTGGTCGATGCGTTCGGAGAGTGTCATGGGATCAAAAGGATGTATCGGTGAAACGAGAGCCTAAGCACTTGTTTTCTCCCCGCAAAGGAATTCTCCGCAACCACCCGCCCGAGTGGCTTTCGGTTTTCCGGCGTATACCTTTCCTAAATGTGAATAAACCACGAAAAAACACGTAAAACACGAAATCAAGAGGGCCTCGAGTGATCTCTTCTGTTCGGGTATTTGCCCGGGTTGTTTCAATCTCTGACAGTTCGTGTCTTTCGTGTTTTTCGTGGTCGTAACTGATTTTTCTGGGTTGAATCTTGGCTTACCACTATGTCCGTCCGCACACGATTCGCCCCGTCACCCACCGGCCTCCTCCATGTCGGTGGAGCCCGCACCGCCCTCTTCAACTGGATCTACGCCCGCAAGAACGCCGGCACCTTTGTCCTCCGCATCGAGGACACCGACCACACCCGCAACACCGAGGAGGCCAAGAAGGTCATCCTCGACGGGCTCCACTGGCTGGGCCTCGACTGGGACGAGGGACCGCAGAAGGGCGGCAACCACGGACCCTACTACCAGAGCGAACGAGGGGCGATCTACGAGGAGTATCTCTCACGCCTCGAGAAGGCCGGGCATCTCTACGAGGACAACGGCGCCATCCGGTTCCGCTCCCCCCGCGAGAAGGTGATCGTCGATGACGAGATCTGCGGAAAGATCGAATTCGACCTGACCAATCCCGGCACCCATCCCGACCTCACGCTCCGCCGTCCGGACGGATCGTGGATTTTCCACTTCGTCAGCGTCGTCGATGACATCGAGATGAAAATCTCCCATGTGATCCGCGGTGAGGATCATCTCTCAAACACCCCCAAGCACATCGAGCTCTACCGGGCACTCGGAGCGGAGCCCCCCCGCTTCGCGCACATGCCACTCATCCTCAACCGCGACGGCAGCAAGATGAGCAAGCGTGACGAGGGTGCGGCTCTGGGAACCTACCCCGAGGCCGGTTATGCTCCGGAGGCAGTCCGCAACTATCTCAGCCTGCTCGGATGGTCTCCCAAGGAAAATCGCGAGATCATCAGCACGGAGGAAGTGGTGGCCCTGTTTGAGCTCAACCAGATCAACCGTCGCAACGCGGCCTTCGACCTCGACAAATGCTTCTGGATCAACGGCCAGTATCTCCTTGCCATGGACCTGGCCCGCTACGCCGAACTGGCCATCCCCTTCCTTGAGAAAGCCGGCATCACCTGGCCGACCTGGGATTCCCTCGAGAAGGTCCTCGCGATCGTGAAGCCGAAGGTGAAGCTTCTGAAGGATCTCCCCGAGTGGGTTACCTGTTTCTTCACCGAGGAGTTTCCCTATGACGAGGCCGCCCTGGCCAAGTCTCTCACCGGCCCCGCCGCGGCCGAGCGCCTCAAGGCGCTTTCCGAGGTGTATGCCGCGCTGCCGACATGGGACTGCGCTTCACTCGAGGCCAGCCTCAAGGAGACAGCCACGAAACTCGCCATCAAGACAGGCGAGCTCGTCCATCCCGCACGCGTTGCCGCCAGCGGGCGCGGGATCGGACCCGGCCTCTACGAGATGCTGGAGATCCTCGGCAAGGAGCGCACCCTTGCGCGATTCTCCAAGGGTATAACGAAAGCCGGAGCATAATACGATGAACGCTTGCGGAGAGACTCCGATCGTCTTCGCGGCGTCGGATCTAGCCGATGGGGGAAAGGTTTTCCGAGAACTCGATCCCCCGGCCCGACTTGCGGTCTTCGGCGATCCGGTCGCTCACTCCGCATCCCCCCCGATGCACAACGCTGTGCTGAAGGCCCGCACTCTGGAACTCCAGTACGTCCGCATCCGCGTCACTCCGGAAGAACTGCCACAGGCGCTGCGGAATCTCACTGCGGCGGGATTCCTCGGAGTCAGCCTCACCATCCCCCACAAGCAGGCGGCGCTACCGATCATGGACGAGGCCAGCCTCGAATCCCGGCTCATGGGCGCGGTCAACACGGTTCAGGTCGTCGATGGGAAGCTCCATGGTCATAATACTGACGGCCCGGGTCTCTCCGCCGCGATCCGCGAGGAATTCGGCATCCCGCTGAAGGAACTCCGGGTCCTGATCCTGGGAGGCGCCGGCGGAGCCGGCAGGGCGATCACCGTTCAGTGTGCCCTTGAAGGGTGTCCAGGGATCACCGTTGCCAACCGGAAAACGGAGAAGGGTGATGCCTTGGCCTCCGAGATCATGACAGCAAGAGGCGTGAAGGTGGATTCCATTGCGCTCTCAACCCTCTCAAGCGAGGCACTCCAATCGGCCGTTGCCAATTGCGATCTGATCATCAATGCCACGCCTCTCGGCATGAAAGCGGACGACCCCTCACCCCTTCCTGATGGCCTCCTGACCGCGAAGCATCTCGTCTACGACACGGTCTACAGCGGAGGTGAGACCGCCCTGCTGAAACAGTCAAAAATGGCTCGCTCCCGTTGCGCCAATGGCTTCTCCATGCTCCTCCATCAGGGAGCCTTGCAGAACTCCCTCTGGTTCGGAGAACCTGCTCCGGTGGAGACGATGCGAAAGGCGCTGGCCGATCTTAGGAGTTAAGAATCGCTATTACCTGCTCGCAATCCTTGGCAATCTGTTTCTTAAGGGCATCCAGACCGGAAAACTTTTCCTCCCCCCGGAGGAACTCCACAAATTCCAAGGAGAGTTCTTTCCCGACGAGGTCTTCTGACCAATCGAAGAGATGGACCTCGACGGTGCGCTTGCTAGAGGTCGGATCCACCGTGGGACGGACCCCGATATTGGCGACTCCCAGATAAACCCTCCCCTCACGATGGACTCTGACGGCATAGACACCGTCTGGGGGAAGTTGCATTCCTTCCACGCTGAGATTCGCCGTCGGAAAGCCGATCTTGGAGCCAAGACCAGCCCCACTCACCACCTTGCCCGTGAGGAGAAACGGTCGACCGAGGCAGGCGGATGACTCGGTAAAATCACCGGAGGCGATGGCCTTCCTGATCCGGGTGCTGCTGATCGGTAAATCAGCGGCCATCACGGGATCAATCTGGATGACCTCGAATGTCCGCTCCGCACCCAGTTCTTTCAAGAGGGCTACGTTCCCCTCACCGCCCTTCCCGAAAGTCCACTGGCGCCCCACGCAAAAGGCATGAAGCGGGGAGCATGCCGCAACGAGCGATGCGATGAAGTCACGCGCGGGAACACCGGCCAGATCACTGGTGAACTTAAGCAACAGCAACGCCGGAACACCCATCCCCTCAAGCAGGGAGGTCTTCCCGTCGTTTCGAGTCAGGAGTTTCGGGGCTTTCTCGGGACGGAGTAGCGATGCCGGATGGCGGTCGAAGGTCATCACCACGGCCGTCCCTCCGCAGGCAGAGGCCTCCTCCATCGCTCGTCGGATCAGGGCCTGATGGCCGAGATGCACCCCGTCGAACGTCCCCGCCGCGAGTACAATCGGGCCCTTGAGGCCGGCAAGATCATCTATGGAGCGAAGAATATTCACAGGGATGAAGGGGATACTAGGGATAGGGGAAAAGTTGAGGCGATACCACCCATGATATCTCCTTCATCCCTTTCATCCCTGTGAATCAATTTCATTTCTCCGCGCTCTGCGGGAAAATTAACTCACTGTTAGGCTCCGCGGAGGCGCGAGACCTGAGGGAGGCTCAGGAGTTTCGCGAGGATCGCCTCGCGAGGGGCTGTCTTGAGATCGGCCGCAGGGAATGACATGTCGACATCAAACCGTCCCGACTTGGTGCGGCGGAGCGCATTCAGGTGGGCACCGCACCCGAGATCGTTCCCGATATCGAAGGCGTAGGTGCGCACGTAGAATCCCTTGCTGCAGACAACGCGGAAGTCGATCTCCGGGGGACGCACCCCGAGGATCTGATGGGCGTAGATGTGGACGAAGCGCGGCTCGCGCTCGACCGTCTTCCCCTGACGAGCGAGCTTGTAGAGGGCGACTCCATCCTTCTTGATGGCGGAGACCATCGGGGGAGTCTGGTAGAAATCGCCGTCATACTTGGCAAAGGCATTCTCCAACTGCTCGTGGGTGAACTCCGGAACGGGGCGGTTCTCGGTGATCTCGCCGTCGGCATCCTGGGAGTCCGTCATCTCGCCGAGCTTCATGGTGCCGACATATTCCTTGTCCTCGCTCATGAGGAGATCCTGGATCTTGGTCCCGCGCCCCAGGGTAAGAAGCAGCAGGCCGGTGGCCATCGGGTCGAGGGTTCCGCAATGGCCCACCTTCTTGGTTCCCAGGACACGCCGCACGATGGCTACCACGTCGTGGGATGTCATTCCTGAGGCTTTGTCAATGGGAAGGACTCCGTCGATGGTTGATTCTACTCTCATGGTGTTTGAAAAATCAGCGGGTCCTTAGTCGGCAGACTCGATCTCGGCGCAGATCGCGGCAAGGACACGGGCCTCCACCTCGGCAAGCGATCCCTTGATCCGCGCCCCCGAAGCCATCAGGTGACCACCGCCACCGAACTTCCCGCAGAGGGCGCAGGCATCGAAGCTGGAGTCCTTGGACCGGAGGCTGAGGCGGATCATCCCGTCGGGAAGCTCCTCGAAGAAGGCGGCCGCCTTGACGGTGTCGACGGAGCGCAGGTGATCGATGATCCCCTCATTGTCCTCCGGGATGACCCCGAGGGCCTGCACGTCGGCCAGAGAGAGGGAAAAGCTCGCCACGCGGTCGCCGCAACTGAAGCGGGCATTCACGAGGGCGTGCTTCAGGAGGTCGAGGCGACGCTTCGACTGGCTCTCGTAGAGGGAGCGGGAGAGCGTAGCGACATTCACCCCGCGACGGATCAGCGCCGCTGCCACCTCAAAGGTTTCCGCGCTGGTCCCCTCGTACTGGAAGGAACCGGTGTCTGTCGAGATCGCCGCGAAGAGATTGGTGGCCATCTCCGGAGTGATCGTGATGCCGGATTGCATGAAAGCCTCGGCCAGGATTTGACCAGTGGCGGGACGGGTGGCGTCGATGAGATTCAGGTCGGCATACCCCTCATTGCTGCGGTGGTGATCGATGCAGATCCAGAGAGGCGTGTCGGCCACGGCGTCGATCACGGTCCCCAGCCGGTTCTTCACCGAGGTATCGAGCGCGAGCACCGCGTCGAAGGTGACGGGCGTAGCAGGGGGTGGCAGCACCAGCTCCGAGGAGGGAAGGAAGGAGAACTTCTCAAGCATTCCATCCTCGTTCCAGGCGGTTACTTCATGCCCTTCGGAAAGGAGCCAGAGGGCAGCGGCGATCGTTGATCCGTAGGCGTCGGCATCGGGACGGAGATGGCTGGCGACCAGGATGCGACGCTTGCCTCGTAGCGCCTCGCGTATCTCGGGGAAGGTGGCGGAGGTCATGGCTGGCGAGGATCTCCCTCGGCCTCGTCGGCCCCTTCCTCGGAGTCATCATCGGTCAGGGTCGGGGCGATCTCGTCGAGGAGATTGAGAACGCGTGTCCCCCGCTCGATCGACTCGTCGAGTTGGAAATACAGATGCGGAGTGTACTTCAGGATGACCCTCCGGGAGAGCTCGTGCTGCAGGTGTTGGCGATTGCCCTCGAGGGCCGCGATCGCCTGCTCTTTCTGCCACTTGGTACCGATCGCACTGATGAAGACGTGGGCGTTCTTGAGATCAGGCGTGATGTCGACGGCACGCACCGAAACGAGGGGAGCCTCGAATTTCATTTCACGTCCCACGATTGTCCCAAGCTCGCGCTTGATCAGTTCACAGACTCGGACGGTTCGTAGGCTCATGGTTGTGACGGGAGGGCTCCCTCCTTGTAACAATAACCCTGTTTAGAGGGTCTGGGCGACCTTCTCGAGGGTGTAGCACTCGATGATATCGCCGACCTCGTATTCGGAGTAATCGCCGAGGCGGATACCGCACTCGAGTCCGGCACGGACTTCCTTCACATCCTCGGTGAATCGGCGCAGGGTGGTCAGGCTGCCATCGTAGACGGCCTGGCGGCGGCGCAGCACGCGGGCGCGGGCGGAGCGCGACATGCGTCCGTTGGTGACCATCGAGCCAGCAACCATTCCCTTGGTGAGATCGAAGAGCTGCTTCACCTCGGCATGACCGATGACGGCTTCGCGCACCTCGGGGTCGAGCATACCCTGCATGGCGTCGCGCATCTGATCGACCAGCTCGTAGATGATGCTGAAGAGCTTGATCTGGACGCCCTCCTTGCGGGTGGCGTTGTTGGCGCTGTTCTCCACCTTGATGCCGAAGCCGATGATGATGGCGTCGGAGGCACTGGCCAGAAGCACATCGCTCTCGGTGATCGGACCCACGGCGGAGTGGATGATCTTGAGGTCGATCTTATCCTGCGGAATGTCGTTAAGTGTGCCGATGATCGCCTCGAGGGAGCCCTGCATGTCGGCCTTGAGGACGATCTGGAGAACCTTCTTCTGGTCGGCGGCGATGTTGGCGAAGAGGTTTTCAAGCGTGGCCCTCTTGGGAGCGGAAAGCTTCTCCTTGCGCTGGGCATCGAGGCGCTCCTCGCTGAGCTGCCGGGCGGAACGCTCGTTCTCCATGACAACGAGTTCGTCGCCGGCGTTGGGAAGACCGCTGAGCCCCAGAACCTTGGCGGGCATGGCGGGACCAGCAGCCTTGAAGGCGACACCATCCTCGTTGATGAGCTGCTTGACCTTGCCCCAGTAGTTGCCGCAGATGAACGGATCGCCGACGCGGAGGGTGCCGGTGTTGACAATGACGGTGGCCGTGGGGCCGCGTCCCGCCTCGACCTGGGCCTCGATGACGCTGGCACGTCCGGGAATGTCGGGGTTGGCCTTGAGTTCCAGAACCTCGGCCTGAAGGGACATCATCTCGAGCAGGTTATCGATTCCCTTGCCGGTGGCCGCGGAAACCTCGCAGACCACGGTGTCGCCTCCCCAATCCTCGGGAACGAGTCCCTTCTCCTGAAGCTGCTGCTTCACGCGGTCGGGGTTTGCCGTCTTGAGATCGCACTTATTGATGGCGACCATGATCGTGACCTTGGCGGCCTGGGCATGGCTGAGAGCTTCAAGCGTCTGCGGCATGAGACCATCGTCGGCCGCAACGACAAGGACGACGATGTCGGTGACATTCGCACCGCGTGCCCGCATGGCGGAGAAGGCCGCATGGCCCGGGGTGTCGATGAAGGTGATGGGATTCCCCTTCCAGTCGATGGAATAGGCGCCGATTCGCTGGGTGATGCCGCCTGCCTCGCCCGAAGCGACCTTGGCGCGACGGATGGCGTCGAGCAGGGAGGTCTTGCCATGGTCGACATGGCCCATGAAGGTGATGATCGGACCACGGAGCTTCTTCGCCTCGGGCTTTTCCTCGACGGGCTTGGGAGGCTCGATGACAACCTTCTCCTCCTTGTGGACACCGCCTCCTGCGACGCGCTTCTCGCGCTCGAAAACGAATCCGTAAAGATCGCATAGTTTGCCGGCGACCTCGGGCTCGACCGACTGGTTGATGTTCGCGAAAATCTGCATTCCCATCAGATCCTTGATGATCTTGAAGGGAGGAACCCCCATCTGCGTTGCCAGTTCCTTGATCTGGATCGGGGGCTTGATGTGGATCACCTTGCGGGGCTCACCACCCTCGGCATCCTCGGCGATCACCGCTTCTTCCATGAGGACAGCCTCGACCTCTTCCTCCACGACAGGCACGGGCGCCGCTGGAGGCTGGCTCTCCCCGATACGTGGAAGGGCCCTGCCCGTGGAGGCGACCCGCTTCTTGGGAGCGGGTTCGTCAATCAGGGAAAGGGTGGGAAGGTCGGCCGTCTTGATGACCGGCTTCTTGGTCTCGGCTTTGTCAGAAGCAGGCGATGCGGCCTTGGACTTTGAAGAGGCATCCTTGGTATCCTTCGGGGAGGAAGACCTGGAGGAACCGCGGGCACCGGAGACTGTTCCAGCGCGGGAAGCGCGGGAGGGAGCCTTGGATGCAGAGGCCTTGGAACCCGCCCCTTTGGAGGCGGTTGATTTGGATGTGGGGACTTTGGAGGCCATGAAAATATCGGATGACGGCATATTCCCCGCGACGGGGAAGCGCCGTGACTAAGCCGCCGCCTGTCCTTTCGCTTCGAGGTGGCTCTTGGCGGCTGCGAGGATGGATTCGGCTTTCTCGGGTCCGCAGCTGAGCACTCCGTCAATGTCGGAAGCCTCGGCAGTGACGACCACGTCGACGGAATTCATGCCACCGGCGGCAAGGGTCTTGGCCTCCTCCTCGGAGATGCCCAGGGCCTCGGCGAGCTGATGGACGGCGCCGCCAAGCTGCTGCTCGAAAGCTTCGGCTGCGGAGCGATCCTCCTTGATGTCGATTTCCCAGCCGGTGAGGCGGGAGGTGAGACGGGCATTCTGGCCGCGCTTGCCGATGGCGAGTGCAAGATCCTCCTTGTCGACGGCGATGCGGAGGGTATGAGTGGCCTCGTCGACCTCGATGCTGCGGATACGGGCGGGCTTGAGCGCCTCGCGGGCGAACTCCTTGGGGTCCTCATACCAGCGGATGATGTCCACTTTCTCGTTGTTGAGCTCGCGGACGATGTTCTTGACGCGGGCTCCGCGCATGCCGACGCAGGCGCCGACAGGGTCGACCTTGTCGTTGGCGCTGTGGACGGCGATCTTCGTGCGGAAGCCGGCCTCGCGGGCAATGGAACGGAGCTCGACGGTGTGGTCGGCGATCTCGCTGACCTCGATCTCGAAAAGGCGGCGGATGAAGTTCGGGTGACTGCGGGAGAGGATGATCTCGGGGCCGCGGGGGCCGTTCTCCACGGCAACGACGTAGGCGCGGATGCGGTCGCCGATATTGTACTCCTCGGTGCTGACACGCTCACGCGAAGGCATGATCCCCTCGAACTTACCAAGGTCGAGGACCACATCACTGCGGTCGAAGCGGCGGACGGTGCCGCTGACGATCTCGCCGGCGCGGTCCTTGAACTCCTCGTAGATCATCTCCTTCTCGATCTGGCGGATGCGCTGGGCGATCGCCTGACGGGCGGTCTGGGCGGCGATGCGGCCGAAGTCGCGGGGCGTCACCTCGATCTCGATCTCCTCGCCGGGCTGGATCTCCTTGTTGATGAGGCGGGCCTTGGCGACGGAAATCTCCTCCTGGGGATTGGAAACGGTCTCGACCACAAGCGGCTTGGCGAAGGCGCGGATGGCGCCGCTCTTGGGATTGATGTCGATGCGGACCTCGCGGGAGCAGGAGAAGCTCTTCTTGGAGGCGGCAACGAGGGCCGAGGAGATGGCCTCGATGAGGGTCTCGCGTTTGATACCTTTTTCACGCTCGAGGTAGTCGAGCATGGCGATAAATTCGGAGTTCATGGCAATGGGAATTCCCGACGCACAGGCCAGGAAGGGTTCCATGACAGTGTGTCGGGGGTTTGTAACTATGACGGGTCATGTCACACCGGTCAACTCAAAGAAGAGAGGGTTGGCCTGAATTCTCTTTGACCTAACGGAGTGTGGAATCCATCCTGCCGCCCCATGGCCAACAACCCTGCCACTGACCGGAACTTTGGGAACATCGGCGAACGAGGCACCGCCCCTCCCCTGATCGACAGGAATGCCACGTTCCTGGGTGTCGTACTTGCCGCTCTGATCTGGAAACTCGTCGCCGGGGCCAATCTGGGACTCATCTTTGACGAGTGCTACTACTGGGTATGGTCACTCCACCTTCAGTCGTGCTACTTCGACCATCCTCCCCTTGTCGCCTGGGTGATCGCAGGGGGACACGCCCTGCTGGGGCATCATCCCCTGGCCGTCCGACTGGGCGCGATCCTCTCCGGGGTCCTGCTGGCCTTGGCCGGGAGGCAACTCGCGAAGGAACTCTTCGGAACGGCGGCAGGGAACCGGGCCGGCATCTTCCTGACCCTCGCCCCGATCTTCGCGGGGAATGCCTTCCTAATGACGCCGGACACCATGCTGATTCCGGCTTGGTCCTTCGCCATGCTCTTTGCATGGCGTGGAAGCCGGGATGGCGCCCCGATGGGATGGTGGCTTGCGGCGGGCGCGGCCGCGGGTGTGGGGATGCTTAGCAAATACACGATGGTTCTCTTCTTTGCGGGACTCGGCCTGCTCTGGTTGACAAGCCCCGGAAACCGGAAGCGACTCTTTCTGGGCGGCCTGACGGCCGGGATCGTCGCCCTGATTCTCTTTGCTCCCGTGATCTGGTGGAACAGCTGCCATGACTGGGCCTCCTTCGCCCACCAACTCAACCACGGCTTCCGCAACGAACACCGCAGCCTCATCAACGTCCGGAACCTCGTCGACTACGCGGCCTTCCTTGTCGTGCTGGTCTCGCCTCTCCTCGGACTCCTTTGCTTCCGCACGGCGGCGACACGGATGGGTGATCGACGCTTCCGCTTCCTTGGAGTGTTCTTCTGGACAGTGGTGATCTTCTTCGGGTTCTCGGCGGGCAAGGCCCATGTCGAGGCCAACTGGCCGATGGCCGCCTTCGTCAGCGGCCTCATCATGGTCGCGGGTGACTGGGAGCGCTATGGCCGGGCCTGGCGGAAAGCCGCCCTCATCGTCCTGCTGATCGCCGACATCGGCGCCGTGGCGGCGGTCTCCCTCCTGCTGCTTCCCGGGGCAGTCACCCTCCCCCTTCGCAGCACGACTCCCGACATGGCATTCCTGGGCAGACTGACCGGCTCGGAAAAGATCGCCGCCTCGGCAACCAAGTCACTCACCGAACTGCAGGCGCGCCTTTCCGAAATCCTGGGGCCGAAGGAAGTAGCCCAATCAGCCGCTGCTTCATTCCGTGAGTCGGGTGCAGACTTCATCTGCACCGACACCTACCAGACATACGGAGTCCTCGTCTATTACACCCCCGAACTGGAACCCGTCCTGACCCTGCCGATCCGCGGACGAAGCCGCTTCCCCTGGAGCGATAACGCGCAATGGAAGGGGAAGACCGCACTCGTTGTCGAGTGGCCCCGCAGCGGGTGTGATTTTGGGTGGCTCTTCACGAATCCCTCAAAGCCCCGGAAGGTTTTCCTGCCCGGCATCACCAAGCCCCTCACCCTCAGCCTGCACCGCGGTTATGATCCGGCTCGAGTGAACGAACCGTAAGGAAGCACTGATTAAGGAACCGCTCATTAAATCCCATGACACGCAAGGAACGCGCCTCGACCCTAGCCACCGAACTTCCCCGGATCTATCCGGACGCCCACTGCGAGCTCGATTTCTCAAATCCCCTCGAGTTGCTCGTCGCCACGATCCTCTCCGCCCAGTGCACCGACGTCCGAGTGAACATGGTGACCAAGGCACTCTTCAAGCGCTGCAAGACCGCCACCGACTACGAGGCAATCCCCCAGGAGGAACTCGAGGAGATCGTCCGCTCCACGGGATTCTACCGCAACAAGGCCAAGTCGATCCGGGGCATGGGTGCCGCCCTGATGGAGCGGCACGGCGAAGAGATCCCTCGCAGCATCGCGGAACTCTCCGCCCTTCCCGGCGCGGGTCGCAAGACCGCCAACGTCGTCCTCGGAAATGCCTTCGGGATCAACGAGGGGGTCGTCGTCGATACCCATGTCGGGCGCCTCTCCCTGCGACTCGGACTCACTACGAACTCCGACCCAGTGAAGGTCGAGCAGGACCTGATGAAACTTTTTCCACGGGAACAATGGACCCTCCTCTCCCACTGGCTCATCTGGCATGGACGCCGCCGCTGCAAGGCGCGCAACCCCGACTGCGCAGCATGCGAACTCCGCTCCCTCTGCCCCAGCGTCGACGCACCGGACAAGTTCTTCCGGAAAGACTGACCTTGCCATCCATTCGGAAACTCCCCTCTACTGGATCCTGAAACTCCATGAAAAAAATCCTCCTATCCCTAGTCGCCGTGGTCGTTGTCCTGTTCATCGGGGCGCTCGGCTATCTCTACTTCTCGCTGAACTCACTGATCAAAAAGGCCGTCGAGACCGTCGGCCCCACCATCACCAGGACCGATGTGCGGTTGGCGTCGGCCAGACTCTCCCCATTCTCCGGAAGCGGCGCGCTCAACGGCTTCGTGATCGGCAATCCGGAAGGCTTCCAGGGGCCCTTCGCCCTGAAGCTCGGAAACATCGCTGTCAGCGTCGACAAGGAGACGCTCCTCAAGGATCCGATCGTCGTGAATTCCGTGATCATCCGCGGCCCCGAGATCGCCCTGATCGGAACACCGTCGGGAAACAACCTTGGGAAGCTCCTGCAGAACATCCAGTCCTCGGGAACCTCCTCCAAGACCAAGCAGGAGAAACCGACCAAGGAAGCCACCTCCAAGAAATTCGTCATCAAGGAAGTCGTGATCTCGGGAACGAAGGTACATCTTGCCGCCAGCGCCCTCGAGCAGAAGGTCACCCAGACCCTCTCCATTCCGGATATCCGGCTTCAGAACATGGGCACCGCCGACAAGGGCATCTCGGCCCGCGATGTCGCTATGCAGATCATCACCCCGCTCATCAATGCGGCCGCCAAGGAGGGGATCAACGCCCTCGCCAAGCAGGGGCTCCAGCAACTTCAGCAGCAGGGTGCCAAGCAACTTGGGAACGAACTCAACAAGATCCTGCCCGGCTTCCGGAAGTAAAATTCCACGGAGTTGGCGTAAAGATGGCGGCTGATAGAAATTGCGGAGATTCCGAGGGCGTATCGCTTGATACAGTCGAGAATCGGCGCGACTTCTTTGTGGTCAGTTGAATGTTTCAAATCGCGAGGCTCAACTTCGGAGTTCGGGTTGAAGGTGTGTATGGACCTGAATCAAATCCACTCAAACACCTAGAGTTCTAGTCCCCTAAGAACCTGCGTCCTCCGGACGCTCAACCCTTGTACTGATAAGCCACACGGGCGGTGATCCCGCAGAAGAGATGCCACGGAATGGTGTCGGCCTTTTGGGCGACTTCGGTGGCTGTGATTTCCTGACGGCCCTGCTTGCCCACGAGGACCGCCTCGTCACCGACCTTGATCCCCTTGACCGCGGAGACATCAACCATGATCTGGTCCATGGTGACACGCCCGAGGACGGGGCATCTCTTGCCACGGATCAGGACGGAGGCTCCTTTTCCGGAGAGTTGCCTGGGATAGCCGTCGGCGTAACCGGCCGGCAGTACGGCCACGGTCAGGTTGCGGGGAGCGGTGTAGGTGCCGCCATAGCTGATAAGATGTCCCTTGGGGAGATCGTGGATGAAGGTCACGGAGGCCTTCCATGCGAGGGCAGGCCTGAGCAGTTTCTGGAAACGCGGGATGGGAGAGATTCCGTAGAGGGCAAGACCCGCCCTGACAAGGTCGCCGGATCGATCCGGGTAGAGCATTGTTGCGGCGGAATTGAGAACATGAACCTTCGCCTCGGGTGCATGCGCGCGGAGGAGCGGGAGTAACCGCTCGAATTCCTTCAACTGCTTCAGCGTCGTGGCCCGGTCGCTGTCTGCCGAGGAGAGGTGGGTCGAGATGCTCTGGATCGTGAGGGAGAGCCTGGCAATCGCCTGCAGTGTATCCTCCGCTTCGTCTATCAAGGCGCCGAGCCTTCCCATACCCGTGTCGACTTTGAAATGGATGGGGGCCCGCCGTGGTGCGTTCTTGGCATAGAGCAGTGCCTCCTTCAGTGAGGAGATGGTGGGAATGAATCCATGCCGGGCAATCTCACGGTATTCGTCGGGGAGGGCGGCGCTGAGCAGCAGGATCGGGGTTCTCGTCTCGGTCTTGCGAAGGAGCAGGGCCTCCCCCAGCGAGGCCACGGCGAAGATCTCCACGCTGTGACGCATCACGGCGGCGACCTCGGTGAGCCCATGTCCGTAGCCGTTGGCTTTGACGACAGCCATGATGCCGGCATTCCCAGAGAACATTCTGACGGCTTTGAGATTATGCCTCAGTGCGGCACGGTCGATCTCGACCCAGGATCGGTCGGGGAGCGCGGCGGTTTGTCGGGGCATCATGGCATCATGGGATAGGAAGAGGCCGAGGAAAAGCTTCAGAATTAGGGCTCACCTCTGTTTACAGTGGATACGCAAAAAAAAATCAGCAGAGTTCAAGAATAAGAAAAAAACTGCTTGTCGGACCACTTGTATTCATATACCGAACATACGTACGGCATATGAATCTAACCCCCCGACAGAGCGAAATCCTCTCATTCATCCGAGAATGCGCGGAGGATCGCGGGGCCGTCCCGTCAATCCGCGAGATCATGGCGAGATTCGGCTTCACCTCGCCTGCCACCGTGGCCAGCCATCTCGATCTACTGGAAAAGAAGGGGGTCATCCACCGGGAGTCGGGCCGTTCGCGCAACATCATCCTGAAGGATTTCACCCCCCGTCCCAAACTTATGGAGGTCCCCCTCTATGGAATGATACCGGCCGGCATACCCGAAGGGCAGGAGCAGGAGTCCGACCGCTGCATCACGGTCGATCCCGAGTCGATCCGACTTCCGCGATCTGCCCGGACATTTGCCCTGGAAGTAAGGGGAGATTCGATGATCGGGGCCGGCATCCTCGAACGCGATGTCGTGATTCTGGAACATGCGGCACCCAGGAACCGGGACATCGTCGCAGCCCTGATCGACGGCGATGTGACGCTAAAGCGCTACTTGATCGACCATGGGCAACCCTTTCTCCGCGCCGAGAATCCCCTCTACCCCGATCTCATCCCCGCCCGGGAACTGGTGATCCAGGGAGTCTTCCGAGCCCTGATCCGCACCCATCTCCCTTACTGAACCCTCACCATGCACTCCATGAAAACCACCACCAAGACAGCGATCCGATCCACCGACGAACTCTGGCAGTGGGCAGCCCTGAAGAGATCCTCAAACCAAGCGTCGAGATCCACTTCGAGGAATTTCACACGTGAATCCTCACAGATGGCGCAGGGAATCCTCTCCCGACTCTACGCCATTCTGCGCGATTCCTGCGTCGCGCGTCGGTGATCTCAGGAGGTTGTCGCCTCAGGAGAACAGCATTTCGCGCAACGGACGCAAAGAGGGGGAGGAAACTGTTCTTCCGAACCCAATGCTAAGGAAGCTGCCTGAGGCTCTTGTGAAGTGCCCTTGTGAACTTGTACCCAAAAGACCGGTACGCACCGGTTTACTTTGCCGATCCCTTCACGAAGGCGAGTACCTTGGCCTGATCACCTCCTGAGGCCCAGACTGCCCGTAGGAAGTCAGCGGGATGGATGTCATGCTCCTTGAGGAAGCGCCTGTCACCCCCGCACCCGTACATGATCTCATGACAGAGGCCGCCCTTCAGGAAGCAGGTGGACTTCGCGATGATGCGCGGAAGCCAGATTATGCCTGCCAGTTCTTCCGTCTTGGCGGGGAGTTCCGCAGCCTCGGTCACCGTGTTGGCGGTGACACCCTTCTGATGGACGAGAAAGTAATCACGGCGAGCAGCGGCGATGAGGAGGACGGTGTTCCAATCGGGTTCCCCTGCCGAGACCATGTCCTCTGCCCAGTCATAGAGATTGATGGGACGGAGGCCTACGGAGGTCAGCCAAGAGTGCTCGTCCGCAGAAAAATAGCTATCCAGATCGCGGTTACCGCCGCGGTAGAGATCAACGGCCTTGTCGTAAAGTTCGCGAAGCTTCCGGGTCCAGAGATAGGATTTCATGTATTCAGCATATTCCGGGATAACCGACAGCGACAGGACAAATCACAGGCCGCGGGAATTGTCACAAAATTTTCATGGATCCTGTGTAGTTGACGAGATTCAACCCGAATTCCGAAGACAAAAGAGATGAACCCTGCGAAGGGGTGAGCAGGTTAGAGTGCCGAAGGCCGCCCGAGTGAAGCGAGAGGCGAGTCTCATGGGAATGAGCGAGTCAATTGGTGCAAGATTCTGACTGATGGGATTTGCGGAGATCCGAGGGCGTATCGATGGATACAGGCGTGGATCGACAACCCATGCTCTTGGGAAATGGCTGTTGAGCCTTCACGAGGTGTAGCACGTGAGGGCGGCACGGCATTTCGACCTCCGAGTGCCTGGTGGCACCGCGTAGCCTTTCCCTCTACTGCAGGGACAGTCCCGAAGGGGACGAACCAAACACCTGGGAGGGTGTGCGGTAGACTGCGACTCTGTCGCTGCCCGAAGGGTGCCGCAGCTTCCCGGGAGGGAGGCGGCATCAATGCATCGGGAGATGCTGAGGCAAAGCAAAGTGCCGTTCAACCCAGTGAACTTCCCCCGAATTGATGGACAGGGAGGGCGCAGTCCAAGCAGAAATGACAGACGCCATGCCAAAGCCAG
>Ga0208327_1000179_pt1 | contig 16717 bp, 15 predicted proteins | sample LakMenEpi26Jun08_FD_150733 | JGI IMG/M metagenome (GOLD analysis project Ga0208327, IMG submission 150733) | Freshwater microbial communities from Lake Mendota, WI - 26JUN2008 deep hole epilimnion (SPAdes) | ecosystem: Environmental > Aquatic > Freshwater > Lake > Epilimnion/Euphotic zone ...
TAAATCCCATGAAGGCCGCTGAAGAGCATTTGCTGATTTTTGAAGGCGCGAGTGCTGGGCGATACCCGCAGCGGTCTCGCCCGAGCGAGCAACGCCACAACGACGAGCGGCGGGAGCTGCGTCGTAGCCTGCGAAGCAGTCCGAAGGACGAGACCGTCGGGAGACGGCGAGGCAAAAATCGACAAATGGCTTCAGCCCTGCGGGTTGCGGAGATAACAGGCCGGGGGCTGTGTTGGCTTCGCTGTTACAGCCCACTGAGGGGATGTGCCCGCGAAGCCGCCTTGCCCGCGGCCCATTCTTCCCGCAACGGCCCCTATGCGATTTAATCAGCTCTTCCTTAGAGGTAGTCACGTGACCAATTTTCAGGGAGAGATGATGTCTTCGTCGAAACCGCCCCGCCTGCTTCTTGTCGACGGGCATTACTATCTCTACCGATCCTTCTTCGCGATCCGGGGGCTGACGAATTCCAAGGGAGAGCCGACGAATGCAATCTACGGATTCGTGAAGGCCCTTCGGAGGATGCTCGCGGATCTCAGGCCCGACTATGCCGCGGTGATCTGGGATGCCGGTCTGCCCGAGCGGAGGACCCAACTTCAGCCCGACTACAAGCAGCACCGCGACGAGATGCCTGACGATCTGGAGGTCCAGCAGGAACCGATTCAGGAGATCGTTCCGCTCCTGGGGGTCGCTAGCGTTTTTCTCGAGAACCATGAGGCGGACGACCTGATCGCCTCCTATGTCGTGGAGGCCCGGAAAGAGGGCATCGAGTGCGTGGTGGCGACCAATGACAAGGATATCCTCCAGATGGTCCGTGACGGGGTCTCCATCTACTCCACGGCCAAGGCCGACGTGGGGGAAGGGAACGGGGGATTCAAACTTCTTGGGATTCCCGAGGTGACAGCGAAGTGGGGGGTCGAGCCCTCCCTCATTGCCGATGTCCTGGCCCTCACCGGAGACTCGGCCGACAATATTCCCGGAGTCCCGGGAGTGGGTGGCAAGACCGCAGTGAAGTGGATCAACCAGTACGTATCGCTCGACCGGATTTTGGAGGGTTCCGGGCTTGATCCGAAGGTGCGTGAGAAAGTGGAGGCCTCCCGTGCTCAGATCGAGAGCAACCGGGCCATGGTGGCCTTGGATCTCGATCTGCCTCTGCCGCTACCGATCCACGGAATGAAGGTATCGCCGCGATATCCGGAACTGCTCGAGGCATTGAGGAGGTGCGAGTTCCGCTCGCTGACTGCCGAGGTGGAGAGGGAAGCTGCGGCGATGAACCCTGAAGTTGGAAACCTGAAACCTGAGTCGGCGGAGGGAGTAAAGGGTGAAAAGTTGGGAGAAGAGGGTTCATCAGAAGCTCGATCACCTATTCCCGATCCCCTATCCCCCATCACCCATCTTCCAACCCAAGGGGAGCTCTTTTGGTGAGAACCTCACTTGTTCTGGGGGCTGGTCGCGGACCTCGTCTGGAGGTGCTGGAGTTGATTCGTCGCTCGCTCAATGGAATGAGCGTGAAGGCGATCTCCTCGGAACTGGGGATGAGCTACATGGGGGTGAAGGCGCATTGCATCGCTCTCACCTCATCAGGATACCTGACCACCTGGAGGCAGCCCTCCGTGAAGGGGCGCCCCTTGATGCTCTATCGGCTGACGGAATCCGGTGAACAGCTCTTTGCTGAGTCGGGACAGGATCTCGCTCTCGAGTTGCTCGGAGAGTCCGCCGGCCTTTTTGGTGCAACAGCCCCCCAGAAGTTGCTTGTGATGTATTTCCGGAAGCTTGCTGCCAGATACCGCGGACTGATTGCCTCGGAGGAAGGGCTCGGTAAAGTGCTTGCCTTAATACGGATCCGTGATGCCGAGGGGAGGATCTCAACTTTGCACGAGGGACAGACTCTCGAGATCCGGGAATGTCACAATCCTCTCTCCTCAGTCATGAGGAACTACCCGGGAGCAACGGCCATGGAAGAAAGCATGGTTGCCGAGGTGCTGGGCATCCCGGTCCGCCGCCGCGAAGAGGGAGGGGCGGTAGTCTTCTCCCTGGGTCCGGATGGCTTGAAGATGCCAGTTTACTGATCAGCCTGCCAGGCGGGCTTGTTCTTGAAGACCCACTTGTAGTATTCGGCGCGTTCGAGTGCCCCGGCAGAGGGTTCATCGAGGTAAAAATTCGCGTCGGGATGCATCTGGAGTATCGATGCGGGATTGCTCGCGGTGATGGGGCCCTCAGCGGCGCCGGCAATCGCATCAGCCTTTCCCGCCCCAAAGGCGAGCAGGACCACGGAGCGGCTCTCCATGATCGTGCCGATCCCCATGGTGATGACATGGTGGGGGACATCCTCCAGCTTGTCGAAGAAGCGGGCATTATCCTCGCGGGTGCGTTCGGTGAGCGTTTTGATGCGGGTGCGGGAAGCGAGCGAGGAACCGTGCTCGTTGAAGCCGATATGTCCATCGGAGCCGATCCCGAGAACCTGCAGGTCGATCCCGCCCGCGTCTCGGATCTCCTGTTCGTAGTCCGCGCAATGGGCCGGCACATCCTTGGCAAGTCCGTCGGGGAGGCGGATGTTGCCACGCGGGATATTCACCCCTTGGAAGAAGTTCTCCTCCATGAAGCGGTGATAGGAGGCGGCATGGTCGGGGGCGAGGCCGAGGTATTCGTCGAGGTTGAAGGTGCTTACCCGGGAGAAGTCGAGTCCCTCCTCGCGGTGCATGCGGATGAGTTCCTTGTAGAGGGTGACGGGGGTGCTGCCCGTGGCCAGGCCCAGGACGGCGTCGGGTTTCTCCCGTATCAGGCGTGCGATGCGGCGGGCGGCAAGGTGGGAGGCGGCTGCGGGATCGGGCGTGATGATGATTTCCATGATGAACGGTGTGCTTGGGATTCCGGGAATCGGGTGAGGTTACTTGGTCAGGGTGCGTTCGAGCTTGGTCCGGATGTCTTCGCGGAAGCGGTCGACGTGACCCAGTGTGAAATCGACAAGATCGGAGGATGCAGCGCCGATCAGGGGGGAGAGATCCATGACAAAGGCGGCCTCGGTGAGGGCGTCACCCGAGTGGGAGTCGAGGAGGGTTGCATTGGCCCGGCGCCGGCCGGCCACCGCGAGATCGTAGCGCTTCCCTCCGGCGATCTGGGAGTCGAAGAGCCCGTTCAGCGCTGATGCCAGATGACCGTGACCTCCGAGATCCTGGACGACCTTGTCGCCATCCTCCATCCAGTCGAGACTGCGCCACATTTCGCAGCCGAAGAGCTTCGCCGGACAGTGCGCCGGGGAAACTTCCCTGAGCGCCTCGAGGACTGCCACAAGGACGCGCAGATGAGTCTCGTGCTTGTCGGCGGGATTGTGCGTATAAATGATGGAGGGCTTCATTCGGCAGAACAGTGAGACCAGATCGGAGACCAGAGGGCTTCCGATCGGACGGGTGATCTCGTTGCTGGGATAGCAAAGTTGGGACATGAAGGAATACCTTCCGGCAAGGGCCGCCGTGCGCTGCTCCTGCATCCGGATCGCGGACAGCTCGGAGGGCGAGACCCCGGCATAGGGGCCGTCATGGGAGCTGCCCGCCCCATCGGTGCAGGTGATCCCCCCGAACCATTTCTCCGTGGAATAAAAGCACTCTGCGATCCCGTGGAATGCCATGAACTCGAGGTCATCCTGATGGGCGCCGATCCCGAGATGCGTCGTGCGGCGGATCGCCTCATCCTCGGCGAGACCGTCAGGGATGAAGAGATCGTGTTTGAGGGAGATCGTGCTCATGAATCCCTAGATTCTTCAGATAATGGTCAAAAAGCCAGACCGCAGAAAGGGGAGCGGCCGAACCCAAGGCAAAATGAAAAAAAGGGTGCGGTTACAATCTGAACCGAGCTTCTGGTAAGGGGTGCTGTAGATTGCGACGTAGTCGTAGCTCCAAGGAAGCGGCACGGCTTACCGAGCGGCAATTGACGTCAAAGCTCAGGGTTGAAAGCTGATTGCCGCCCCCAACGGGCTCTCCCGGTAAGGAGTTGAAGTTGAAGAACCGACCTCCGACCTCCGATCTCCGTCGATAAGTGGGGGATGGAAAACCGTCGGGGGGATTACTTTTTCCTCCTGCGGTTGGCTGCAGCGGGAGCTTTCCTCCGGGTCGCCCGGGCTGCACGGGCTGCCTTGTGGACGGCGGGATCGGGCGTTGCCAAGCGATCGGCAGGGCCTTCCCAAATCCGGAATCCTCCCTCGAAGGCGTTGGCGTTGTTTCCCTCGATGCAGGCTGGCGGGAGTGCCTTGAGTTTCTTCACATTCCCACCGCCAAGCACGACGTAGTCGGGAAGGATGGCCGCGGTGAGGAGTTCGACGGCCTCGAAGACATGCTTCTTCCACTTCCCCTTGCCGTTCTTCTCGAGACCCCTGATTCCGACATAATCCTCAAAGGTCTTTTTCTTGAAGGGGAGGTGGCCGAGTTCCAGGGGCAGGAGGGCATGATCGGAAACCACGGCGCTGCCGAGTCCCGTGCCTAGTCCGAGGAAGAGCATTTTGCCCCCCTTGTAGCTGCCGAGTGCCTGCATAGCGGCGTCATTGATCATCTTGACCGGCTTGCCGAAGGCCTTCTCGTACTCGAAGCCGACCCAACCCGGGCCGAGATTGAAGGGTTCGGCCACGGGTTGGTTGTTGTGGACCGGTGAAGGGAAGCCGATCGAGACGACATCGAAATCCCATCCCTTGGCGAGCGCTTTCACGTCGCTGACCATTTGCGCGGGTGTGAACTCATGGCCGGAGACGGCCTTGCGCGGTTCCTTCTCCCCGCTAAGGAGGATTTTAACATGGGTGCCGCCGATATCGATGGAGAGGACTTTCATGAGGAAGGGATGGTGAGTCTTGTTGTGTGTTGAGGCTGGGGAGCTCCTTCCAATGAGAACACTCCTCGAGGGGGGGTCAAGGTGGATCGCAACCAAGCTGAGGATTTCAGGGTGGAGGGAGGGCTAAAGGGGAGACAAATGAAAATTTGAACCGAGCCGAAGTTCGGGAAGGCTGAAGTAGTAAAAGGAGCGAAGGTGGGGGCTGAAAGGAGGGAGGATTATGGGGAAACTGGTTGCTGATTGCTGATTGCTGATTGATGGAACCCGAACTCTGACCTCTGAACTCTGATCTAACGGCACTTGTACCCCCGTTCAGGGTGGAGCACTGACAGTGAAGAATCGCAGGATCTCCCCGAGTGCCTGATCCCTGATCGGATCACGCTCCATGAGTATCTCATGACGTGCATCGGGAAAGGTGAGGGTACTGATATTCGGACCCTGTGGAGGCGGCTCGTTGATCACGAGCCGGTCTTGTCCTGACCGAAGGATGAGTGTTGGCGATTGCAGGGAGGAGGCCGCTTCCCGGATGCGAGGGGTGGTGAGCAGGGTTTGCAGGACCCAATTGCTTGAGGGGCCCCCGACAACGGCCTCCGGGTGCTTGTTCCAAATGTCCTGGATGGCCTGCCAGCGAGCACGGCTTGTGGTGATGCGGTTCATCTCAAATGGTTCCTCAGGATCCCTGTCATGCTCTCCGGGTGCGTAGGCGGCCCCGAGTCCGACCGAATGAAGAAGACGGACCGCCAGAGTGGCGACCGCTTCGGGGTAGGGGGATGTATTGATCCGGAGCATCGGAGCAGTGAATGAGGCGGCACGGAAGGCAGCCGGGTGTTCCCTGAGATAATCGATGGCGACTGCGGCTCCCATCGAGTGGGCCAGCAGGAAGGTCTTTCCGTGGTGCGTCAGACTAAGATTCTTCAGGCACTTCAGGAAGGCCCCGAGGTCACGGGAATATTCATCAAAGCTATCGATCTCACCGATCCGAGGCTTCTGCGGCAGTAGGTGGGGAGAGAGACCCTGGCCCCTGTGATCGTAAGAGGCGATGCTGTATCCCTTCCCGTAGAGATCATGAAATAACTCACCGTATTTCAGCCATGACTCAGAGCGGCCGTTCACGACGACAATCAGTCCTTTCCCTTCGGGATTTCGGAAACAGATGCCGCTGAGTTGATGGCGACCATCGGCGCTCGGGAATGTGAACCTCTCACCCTTTTCCATGAATGGGGCAATCTGGCTTAGGGACCTTTGCTCATAGTCTCCTTCCGGAATCGCATGTGCCCAAGTGATTGTCACCAAGACAACCAGTGCTCCGGTCATGGATTTCAAAGGCATGATGCCAAACTAAACCATTTTCCATCGGTGCTGAAAAGTTCAGGTAAGAGGGAAAAGTATGAAGGATGAAATTTCAGTAGTATGAAATGGAATAGGCCCGAGCTCCGAAGTTGAGCAGAGCGATTTAATCAGCACTTCCTTAGCTGTGAGCATGAAAGTCTGGCTTACGGAAAGGTGTTTCGGTTAAAACCCCCCGCTACTTCATCACATGAGTATCCGATCACGACTCCTTCCCCTCCTTTTGCTTCTCCTTCCGCTGGCGCTCCCGGCGACACGCCTCACGGCCGCTCCCGCACCGACCCCCACGCTCGAGCAGCGAGTCGCCTATTCCGAGGCCGAGCGGAGCAACTCCGACCCCGCACCGACCGGCATCGCCCCCTCGGCCTCACCCTCGCACACCGCCTGGATGATGGTCTCGGCGGCCCTGGTGCTCTTCATGACACTGCCTGGTCTCGTCCTCTTCTACGGAGGCCTCGTCCGCCAGAAGAATGTCCTCTCGATGGCCGCCCTCTGCCTTGGCATCACGGCGCTGGTCGGGGTTATCTGGTGGGCCTTCGGATACAGCCTCGTCTTCGGCAAGAGCTTTGCGGCAAGCGATGCGGGCCCGCTGGCCAATGCGTTGAGCCCCTACCTCGGGGGAACGGAGTTCCTGTTCCTCCGTGATGTCGGCAGCGCACCCAACACCGACTACGCCTTCTGGATCCCGCAGAATGTCTTCTGCATCTTCGAGCTCACCTTCGCGATCATCACGCCGGTGCTGATCTTCGGCGCCTCCGCCGAGAGGATGAAGTTCACCTCGGTCATCCTCTTCGCCTTCCTCTGGTTCCTGATCGTCTACATCCCGCTCACCCACATGGTCTGGGGCGCCACCGGTCTGCTCAACGGCGTCTGGAACCCGAAGGCCGCGATCCCGGCCATCGACTTCGCCGGCGGCATGGTAGTGGAGATGGCCTGCGGCTGGTCCGCCCTCGTCCTCTGCCTGATCCTCGGCAGGCGCAACGGCTTCGGCCGCGAGCCGATGATGCCTCACAGCATGGTGCTGGCCTCCGTCGGCACGGGGATCCTCTGGGTCGGCTGGTACGGCTTCAACGCCGGCAGCGCCCTCGCCGCCGACGGCATCGCCGCCAACGCCTTCCTGACCACGACCCTCGCCGGCGCGACCGCCAGCCTGGTCTGGCCCCTCGTCGAGTTCCTGCAGCGCGGCAAGCCGAGCGTGCTCGGCTTCTGCTCGGGGGCCGTTGCGGGTCTCGTCGGCATCACGCCCGCCTGCGGGTTCGTCGATGCGGGCGGGGCGGTCATCGTCGGGGCCGTCGCCGGCCTGGTCTCCTTCATCGCCTGCACGACCATCAAGCGGGCCTTCCGCTACGACGACACGCTCGACGTCTTCGGCGTCCACGGCGTCTCCGGCACGGTCGGCCTGATCCTCACGGGCATCCTCGCCACCGCCGCCGCCAATCCGAATCTCCTTGGAGCCCCTGCCGCGGCCAACGGCCTGAAGGCAGCTCTGGAGGGCCACGCCCTCTGGCTTGTCCAGCTCAAGGCGATCGGCGTCACGCTCCTGCTCGTTCTTCCCGCCAGCCTCCTCATCGCCGTGGTGGTTCGCCTGCTGGTTGGGCTACGACCCGGCGGTGAAATCGAATCACAAGGGCTGGACATCCACGACCATGGCGAGGAAGGATACACCCTGAACGGGTAATTCCGAGCTTTTCACCCAACCCATCCCAACTCACCCGAATCCAAGCACCAAGCGACATGAAAAAAATCGAAGCTATCATCAAGCCCTTCAAGATCGAGGAAGTGAAGGACGCCCTCAGCGAACTCGGCATCGAGGGCATGACGGTGACCGAGGTCAAGGGCTTCGGCCGCCAGAAGGGCCACACCGAGATCTACCGCGGCAGCGAGTACACGGTCGACTTCCTGCCCAAGATCAAGCTCGAGGTCATCCTGGCCGACAGCGCCGTCGACGGCGCCATCAAGGCGATCGTCGCCGCCGCCAAGACCGGCAAGATCGGCGACGGCAAGGTCTTCGTCCTCCCGGTGGAGAACGCGATCCGCATCCGCACCGAGGAGACCGGGGAACAGGCGGTTTGATCCGGTCGCATGCCATCCAAGGAAAGCGGAGGCGGAGGTCTTCGCTTTTTTGTGTGCGCTTCAGAAACTTGTTAGATTTTATCAAAGCATTCGTTAGATTCCATCTAATGGATCAAAGGCACCTGCCACTGTAGGTTGTTTCTCCAGCTTCACATGTCCCACGCACGTCACCACGCCGACGAAGGCTCCTGGAAACGCCTCAGGAAAGCCCTTGATCTCGATCCCCAGGACGTGGGGATGATTCTGATCTTCGCGCTTGCCGTCGGTCTCCTCTCGATCGCCGGGCCGGCGGCTATTGAGACGCTGGTGAACACCGTCGCCTTCGGCGTCCTGTTCTGGCCGGTGGTCGCCCTGGCGCTGGTGATGCTGGCCCTGCTCCTGATCGCGGCCACGATGAAGTGCCTGCAGATCCTGTTGGCGGAGTATCTCCAGCGCCGCCTCTTCGTCCGTTATGCGGAAAAGTTCGCGGCGAATTTCTCACGGGCCGAGCCCTCCTCCTATGAGGGGCGCAACGCCGGCGACCTGGCCGACAGATTCTTCGAGATCAGCTCGGTGCAGAAGTCCCTGGCGGGGCTTCTGGTCGAAGGGATCGGCGTGATCATGATCACGCTGGTGGGGCTCATGCTACTCTCCTGCTACCACCCCTTCCTTCTCTCCTACGCCGTCATCCTCGTAGTTTCGGTGGTCGTGGTCACCCTCACCCTCGGAACCGGCGCCGTCTCCACCCGCATCGAGGAGAGCTATGCCAAGTTCGACCTCGCCGGATGGATCGGCGAGATCGCCCGTTCTCCCTCCCTTTTCCGCACCGGATCGATGCAGGGCCTGGCCCTCGACCGGGCACGCTCCCTGAGCGCGGACTACATCAGAGCGCGCAAGGATCACTTCAGGATCTTCTGGCGGCAGAACCTCTTCATGATTTATCTGGAGGCCGTGGGGAGCACCTTCCTGCTCGGCCTGGGCGGCTGGCTCGTCATCAACCGTCAGCTCACCCTCGGCCAGTTGGTCGCTTCCGAACTGATCGTCACCCTGGTGCTCTCGGCCCTGGCCAAGAGCGGAAAACATCTGCAGTCCTTCTACGACCTCGAGGCCTCGCTGGACAAACTCGGCGTCATCGAGAGCTTCACCCTGGAACCGGAGGGGGGCGAGGTGCTCCTTCCTGCGGGAAAGCCCCTGTCCGTGCAGGCGTTCTGCCCCGCACCCGGCGGGGAGATTTCCCTGGAAGCTCCCGCAGGCTCGCGGATCGCCCTTCTAGGTCCGCCGGGAAGCGGGAAGACTCGTTTGCTGGAGACCCTCTCGCTGCTCCGCTCCCCCGAAGGGTCGCGTGTTTTCTTCGACGGCATCGGATCCCCCACGCTGAACCGCTCCGCGGCACGCGCGCTCATCGCGCACGCCGGCCGCGGGGAGGTCTTTTCCGGAACGATCCTCGAGAACCTCCGTGCCGGGAACGACAAGATCGGGGTCGAGGAGATCCGGCAGGCCCTTCAGGATGCGGGTCTGGAGGAACGCGTTGCGTCCCTCCCCCAGGGACTCTCCACGCCTCTCTCCTCCACGGGATGGCCCCTTTCGGCCTCCGAGTTGGTGCTCCTGGGTATCGCCAGGGCCATCCTTGCCAAGCCCCGCCTGCTACTGCTCGACGGAACGCTCGATCTCCTTGACCCGGAGCTTCACCCGGCGCTCATCACCAGACTCTCCGCCCCGGACGCGCCCTGGACCCTGATAGTCGGAACCACCCGGCGCGATGTCGCTGAGCGCATCGGCACCATCGTCACCATCCCATGAGCAGCAGCGAATCACACGACGAACCCCGCCCTGCGCCCGTGACCTGGGAGGATCTGACCCGCGCGACGGAAACCCCGTCGGTCGTTCGGCGCTTCTCCCGGATCGTGCTCTGGTGCATGGCCGCCTCCCCGTTCGTGCTGGCCTTTGTCCCGTGGCAGCAGACCGTGCAGGGGCGCGGCACCGTGATCGCGTATTCGCCCGTCGAGCGCTCCCAGGTACTGACCGCCCGGATCCCGGGCCAGGTCCGCAAGTGGCATGTCGTCGAGGGTTCCCATGTGAAGAAAGGGGAACCCGTGGTCGATCTGGAGGACAACGACCCCGATCTGGGGACGCGTCTCACGGCGCAGCTGGAGTTCCTGCGCGGACGCCTTGCGGCCGCCAAGGAGGAGGTTCTGGAACTCCGTGCCGCGGCCACGGCCACGGAGGCGGCCCGTGAATCGGCGGTCAACGCCGCCAAGGCGAACCAGGAATCCGCCCGGAAGGCCGTCGAGGTGGCCGATCACGTGCTTTCCAACGCCAAGTTCTCGCGCGACTTCGAGCAGACCCGCTTCGACATGATCGACAAGCTCCACTCCGGAGGCACGCTCGGCGCCATCGAGAGCAAGCTCTCTCGCGAAGAGGCTCGCCTGCGGATCGACCGTGCGGGCATCGACCGCGAGCGGGCTGCCGCTGAACTTGAACGCTCGAAGGCCGCCTACCTCACCCAGCAGGCCCAGGTCCTCCAGACGGATGCCGCCGGGATTTCCTCGATCGCCGTCGCAAGAAGCAACCTTCGCAAGGGTGAACAGAGCCTCTTCGGAACGGAACGCGAACTCCAGGACATCGAGAACCGGATCGAACGGTTCAAGGCGCGCCACGTGGTGGCGCCGTGCGACGGCGTCGTCTTCCGCGTCCATGCCAACGTCGGCGGGGGCGGCCAGTACCTCAAGGAAGGGGACGAACTCTGCACCATCATTCCCGACACCAACGACCGCGTCGTCGAGCTGACCCTGACCGGACGCGATGCCCCGCTTGTGCTGGCCTACGCCCACCGCAAGGGAACCCTTCCGCAGGCGCGCCTCCAGTTCGAGGGGTGGCCGGCCATTCTCTTCTCCGGATTCCCGGACGTCTCGATCGGAACCTTCGGGGGCAAGATCCGCCAGATCGATTATGCCAGCGATGCCTCCGGAAACTTCCGTGTCCTCATCGAGCCGGAACAGCATGTCCGCGGCGATGAGTGGCCTGACAAGAAGTTCCTCCGCCAGGGCAACCAGGTGATCGGGTGGGTCTTCCTCAACCGTGTGCCGCTCGGCTTCGAGATCTGGCGCCGCCTGAACGGCTTCCCGCCCGTCCTCCCTCCCACATCGAAGGAGAAGGACCAGAAATCGGGAACGCCGGGGGGCAAGGAGGAGGCCCCGAAGGCTCCCAAGGTCAAGGTTGGTTGATGATTCGGCTTTCACGCGACGGCGCGTGATTTTAAGCTGAAGGCATGAAAACCATCCTGGTCACCGGCGGAGCCGGCTACATCGGCAGCGTCTGCGTCGAGCAACTCCTGAATGCCGGCTACACCGTGGCCGTCTTTGACAACCTCACCGAGGGGCACCGGCTCGCCATCGACCCGAGGGCGACCTTCTTCCAGGGGGATCTCGCCGACATCGAGGCGATCAAGCTGGCCCTGTATGAGTCGAAGGCCGAGGCCGTCATGCACTTCGCCGCCAACGCGCTCGTCGGCGAGTCGATGACCAATCCGGGCAAGTACTTCCGCAACAACGTGGCGAACGGCGTGAACCTGCTTGAGGCCATGGTGGCCGAGGGGGTGAAGCGCTTCGTCTTCTCCTCGACCTGCGCCACCTTCGGCATCCCCGAGTCGATGCCGATCGACGAGACGCTGCCCCAGAAGCCGATCAATCCCTACGGCGAGTCGAAGCTGATGTTCGAGAAGGTCCTGCGCTGGTACGGCGAAATCCACGGCATTACCTTCGTCGCGCTCCGTTACTTCAATGCGGCCGGCGCCACGGAGCAGTTCGGGGAGGATCACCGCATCGAGACCCACCTCATCCCGAATATCCTCAAGGTCGCCCTCGGCCAGAAGGAGTCGGTCGAGATCTACGGAACCGACTACCCGACTCCCGACGGCAGCTGCATCCGCGACTACATCCACATCGTCGACCTGGCACAGGCGCACCTGCTCGCGCTCACGGCCAAGGAGAGCGCCTTCTACAACCTTGGCACCGGGGGTGGCACCTCGGTCAAGGAAGTCATCGACTGCTGCCGCGCTGTCACCGGCAGGGAGATCAAGGCCGTTGAGAAGCCGCGCCGCGCGGGCGATCCGCCCCGCCTCATCGCCGGATCGGACAAGGTCCGCCGTGAACTCGGCTGGCAGCCGAAGTACCAGGACATCCGCACCATCATCGAAAGCGCTTGGGCCTGGCACGTAAAGCACCCCAACGGCTACGGAGACTAGCGGGAAAGGCTGAAGGATAAAAGAGGAATCCCAATGCAGGCTGCGCGAGGCTGAAGGAAATCACACGCTTACGGGTTTTCGTTGCCCAACTTTTCATTTTTCATTCTGCCTTTTTCCTTTTCTTTCCATGAATCTGATCGAGACGCATGCCCATCTCGACTATCCCGATTACGCACCGGATCTCGAGGGGGTCATTGCCCGTGCCGCCGAGGCCGGTGTCACCCGCATCATCTCGATCGGCACGGGTCTGGAGAGCAGTCGTCGGGCCGTGGCGCTGGCGGAGCGATTTCCGAATGTCCATGCCGTCGTCGGCATCCATCCCACCAATGTCACCGAAGAGGGCCTCGATTTCCTTCCCGCGCTGGGCGAGCTGGCGCGCCATCCGAAGGTTGTCGCCATCGGGGAGACCGGCATCGATTACCATCATGTGCCGGAGGAGTTGCAGTCGCCGAAGGTTGCGGACGTTGACTCGGCACTACTCGCCCAAAGTCACGGTGATCAGGAACGCCTGATTGCAGAGGGCGCCTGGAAGTCCGCCCAGGCGGACGCCTTCCGGATGCAGCTCGATCTCGCCCTGGAGCTCGGGCTCAATGTCGTGATCCATCAGCGCTCGGCGTGGATGGACACTCTCGAGGTGCTGCGGCCGTATACCGGCAAGCTCCGCGGTGTTTTCCACTGCTTCGGGGGAACGCCGGAGGAGGCTGCCGAGGTGGCGGCGCTCGGCCATCTGGTCTCCTTCACCGGCATCATCACGTTCAAGAACGCCGAACAGGTGCGACTCACCGCGGCGGCGGTCTCGGCGGACGGCTACATGGTCGAGACCGACTGTCCTTATCTCGCCCCCGTGCCTTATCGCGGCAAGCGCGCGGAACCGGCCCACACCCGGCTGGTTGCGGAGAAGATCGCCGAAGTCCGGGGCATCACGCTCGAAGAAGTCGCCAAGGCGACCACCCTCACCGCAGAGGGATTTTTCCGGTTCAGTCGTTGAATCCATGAAGCCGGCTTCCCTCCTCTCTGTTTTTGTGGAGTCGCCCGAGAATCCCTCACCTGGATGGCTCAAGGGATCGTGGCTCGTACTGATCCTCGTTGTGGCCTCCCTTCTCTGCTCACTCGTCATGGGTGGCGCGGCGGGTGTGACACGCGGTGGATGGGAAGCTGTTTGGAATTATCGGGGCGTTTTTCTGGAGGGATGGCTCCTCACGATCCTGATCTCCCTCCTCTCGTTGGTCCTGAGCGCCGCGATTGGCGTGGCGGTCGCCCTGTCACGGCGTTCCCGCATCCTGCCCCTGCGTTCCATGGCCCTTCTCTACGTGGAAGTGATCCGGGGAACACCGCTCCTGGCCCAGATCCTCTTCCTCTTCTATGTCGTGGCCAACGGCATCGGTCTTCAGGACCGGCTTGCGGCGGGCATCCTGATCCTCTCGATCTTCAGCGGCGCCTATCTCTCCGAGATGATCCGCGCCGGGATCGACTCGGTTCCCGCCTCCCAACTGGAATCCGCCCGTGCCCTCGGCCTGACCTCCCTCCAGACCTACCGCTTTGTCATTGCTCCGCAGGCGCTGCGTCAGATCCTTCCGCCGCTGGCCGGACAGTTCGCGTCGCTGATCAAGGACTCCTCGCTCCTCTCGATCATCGGCATCGGGGAGTTCACGCTCGCCGCCCAGCAGGTCAACTCGGCCACCTACCGGACGCTCGAGAGCTATCTCCCGCTGGCCATCGGCTATCTGGCGCTCACACTCCCCATATCACTGCTCGCCAAGATGCTCGAGCGGCGCCTTCGCTTTGAAACCTGAATAATGAGACTCGAGGCTCGCGACATCACCAAATCCTTCTCACCTGGGAGAGATCCCGCCGTCCGACGTACGGTGCTGGACAATCTCTCGCTTGATGCGGAGTTTCCCCACGTCCTTGCACTGCTCGGGCCAAGCGGCGGCGGGAAGTCGACACTCCTGCGCGTGATCGCCGGACTGGAGCGTCCTGATTCCGGCACCGTGCTGATCAACGGCGAGAAGGTGCCCGATCGAGAGCCCGCGCTCCGGGATTACCGCCGGACACTCGGCGTGGTCTTCCAGGCGTTCAACCTCTTCCCCCACATGACGGTTCTGCGGAACGTCATGCTCCCCCTTGTCGAGGTTCACGGGATCGATCGATCCACCGCGCAGGATCGCTCGATGGAAGTGATGGAGCGGCTCGGCATCGCCGATCAGGCGGCGAAGCTCCCTTCCCAACTCTCGGGTGGCCAGCGCCAGCGCGTGGCCATCGCTCGCGCGCTCGCCGCAAAGCCCCACTTCCTGCTGTTCGACGAGCCGACGTCGGCCCTCGATCCCGAGATGACGGCCGAGGTCCTCTCCCTCATCGCCGACCTTCGGGAGTCGAACACACCGATGCTCCTGGTCACCCACGAGATGGGTTTCGCTCGTAAGATCGCCGACCGCGTTGCTTTCCTCTCAGCGGGACGTGTGCTGGAGGAGGGTTCTGCGGCAGAGTTCTTTGCGAGCCCCCGCACGGCCGAGGCACAACGCTTTCTGGCAAAGGTCCTGGCGTACTGACGGAAATGGACTCGCGCTGGGGCGCAGAGACACAGGGTTGCCGAGGATAAGATTGACCCAAGATTTTGCAATGGAACCCTGACAACAGGTCTGGAGTGTGAACCAAGATGGTGAAGACGAAGCAAGTGAGGGAGAACCACGCCGTAACGGATGCGCAGCAACGGCCGGGCATGACAAAACGCGAAAGTCACGAAATACCGAGGGGTGAGAGAAGGGAAAATGGAGTCTAATGACTTCCTTCAATTCGTGCTTTTCGTGTCTTTCGTGGTTCCTTCGGGTTTCAATCCCAGCCTACCTGCCAAGTTTCCTCCATTCCTGAGTTGGCTGGCCCGGCCGTTGCTAACCAATCGTTACGGCTGAGTTCCATATCTTTTCTGTATTCCAATTTAACCCATTGCAAACAACGAGGAGCCAAAGAAAAGGCCCCGCCGTTCCCGGCGGGGCCCTCCTTGTCAGTAACCAACTCGAAGTTTAGAATGAGTAGCTGAGGCTACCGCCGGCGTAAGCCTTGCTGATCGGGGTGGACGTCATCGAGACGGAGTTCATGAGGTCGGGCTGATAGGTGTAGGCGATGTATCCGGTCAGAGCGATGCTGCTGGTGATCTTCCAGGTGATGGGAGCCACAAGCTGCCAGTTGTTGAATCCGAATACCTTCTTGCCCTGGTTATCAATGTTGTAACCGAAGGAGAGGTTGTACTGGGTCACGGGATTGAAGCTCACGATGTCCTTGTAGAGGGGCACCGAGGCGGCAAGCGCCGGGCTGAGGAAACTCGACCCGGCGTTGATGCTGGCGTAGTTGTTCGGAGCGGCTTGGCCGAGTTCGTAGAAGTAGGTGACCGAGGGAGTCCAGGAAACTGCACCGGTCTTGACCGTGTAGTTCGCCGTGACGTTAACCTCGTGCTGGATGCCCGTGCCACCCGGAGTGTAGGCGATGCCAGTCTTCGGGAATCCGTAGTTGAAGTAGTTGTACATGGTGTACCCGCAGCCGAGGCCGAAATTGCCGAAGGTGTGCAGGTAGTTGATCGGAATGTCGAGCTCGGTGTAGGGGTTGCCGTTGTAGGGAGCCGAGTTGCCGGTCTGACCGACTGCCACGCAGAACCAGAGAGGCATCGTGAGTGTGTCGTTGGCGGTGATGTGCCAGGTCGGGGCTACGGTCACGGTCCAGATGCCGGTGTTCGGGATCCAGTCGATACCGCGGAAGTTGTACATGCTGTCGTAACCGGTGCTGATCGTGCCGGTGAAGGCAGGCGTCGGTGTCTCGATGACGGGCTGCTTGAAGTTTTTGCTCGTTGAGTTGGTCTCACCCGCCTGAACGGCTGAGGAAGCCGTCAGCGCACAGAGGGCGAAGGCGGCGATGGTCTTGGTCATTTTCATGGTTGGTTTAGGTTGGTTTGGGATTTCAAGGGTTTGGTTGAAAACCCGTGCATCAGTAAAAGCACACGCCGTGCCAACTTCTCCGAACCACACTTTACAGAGTAACGGCCACCTTGCAGTGGTCGTAAAAGGACTCGATGCCCCCCGTTGATCAAAAAAAACCACCCCTCGGCTCTTTTCTGCTCAATTTGTTGGTTTCGAGCATGGTGCAACAAGTAGAGAACGGATCGGTTACATGTTTAGGGCGTCAAACCATTACAATGTGGACTGAGGGGAGCGTCGATAATTGCACCATGCTCACCAAGAGTGATGCGGCTTTCGTGTCGAGGGTGTGGGTCTG
>Ga0208327_1000181_pt1 | contig 16488 bp, 16 predicted proteins | sample LakMenEpi26Jun08_FD_150733 | JGI IMG/M metagenome (GOLD analysis project Ga0208327, IMG submission 150733) | Freshwater microbial communities from Lake Mendota, WI - 26JUN2008 deep hole epilimnion (SPAdes) | ecosystem: Environmental > Aquatic > Freshwater > Lake > Epilimnion/Euphotic zone ...
GGTGTGGCAGTGGACGAGATCCGCGCTGATGCCGGCGCCATTGAAGTCAACGCAACGGCGTGAGGCGCCGAGCGGACTCTGCAGTGGATTTGGGCAGGTCATCTCGGGGGTTCCGGTGCCGAATCCCCTCACCTGCAGATTTCCAAGATCCTCCTTCTGATCACCGAAGCAGCGCACCTCCACCTCCATGAGCTTGGCCAGTTCGCGGCTCAGATAGTCGACATGGACTCCGGCACCCCCGTAGATGTTCGGCGGATATTCGTTGGTGAGCAGAAGGGTTTTCATGGGGTTCAAACTGGTCTGTTGGCGATTTGGACTCTCAGGCTGAAAGATTCCTCCCCTGATTTATCTGCTTTCCAGAAAATAGTCCAATAGACCGAATCAGAGACACTTCACGGGTAGCAGGAGTTGGAGCACACCCGCACCCGGCACGAGGCGCTGGGCCTCGATTTGGGTTAAGGAGGCCTTGGAAATATTCACCGAACTGCTCTTTCCAAGATCGAGAAGGGTGGCGACCAATGAACTGAAATCCGGCTCATGACCCACAAGCAGGATGCTCTTGAACCGGCTGTAGGCTTGAATCTCGGCCAAGGCCCTCTCGGGATTCATGCCGCACGCAGCCCAAGGAACCTCGGAGATGTCGGTCTTGCCTAGGATCTTGGAAACGATTCCGGCGGTTTCACGGGCACGGACGACCGGACTGGTGAGAATCAGATCAGGCCTCATGCATTGCTCCTTCATGAAGCACCCGACCCGACGCGCCTGTTTAGCCCCCTTCTCCGTTAATCGCCGGGAGAAATCATCCGCACAATGAGGCTCCGCCTCGGCATGGCGCAGGAGGTAGAAAATCATGGGGAATTTATTAGGCTGAAGGCTGAAGACTGAAGACTATTAGGCTGGAAAAACTGAAAGCGGAAACGTGCAGAATAGCTTCTCTGTCTTGTCCTTCAGTCTAAACTGCTTCAGCCTTGCGGCTAAGGGTTCCCTACGCCGCATCACATCGCCATCCCGCCGTCGACGGCAAGAACCTGACCGGTGATGTAGGAGGCGGCAGGACCGGAGAGGAAGGCCACCGTTCCGGCGATCTCCTCGGGCTGACCGAAGCGTGCCAAGGGGATCTGCGCAAGGGCCCCCTTGCGGATCTCCTCGTTGAGGACGGCGGTCATGTCCGTCTCGATGAAACCGGGGGCGACGACATTCACCGTGATGCCACGGCTGGCGACTTCCTTGGCAAGTGCCTTGGTGAGCCCGATCATGCCCGCCTTGCTGGCGGCGTAGTTGGTCTGACCGGCTAGCCCCATCAGACCGCTGACCGAGCTGATGTTGATGATACGGCCGGAGCGCTGCTTCATCATGGTGCGGAGCAGGGCGCGGATGAAGTTGAAGGCTCCCTTGAGGTTGGTGTCGAGGACGGCATCCCAGTCCTCGGAGGACATGCGCATGAGCAGGTTGTCCTTGGTGATCCCCGCATTGTTCACGAGAATGTCGGCACGGCCGAAGTCGGCCACGATCTCTTCTCCGACCTTCTGGACGGCGTCGAAGTCGGCGACATCAACGGCGTAGGCCTTGGCCGATCCCGGACGGATCGCCTCGAGCGCGGCGGCGACCTTCGAGGAATTGGCCTCGCTGCGGCTGACAACGGCAACCTTGGCTCCGGCCTCGACGAAATAACGGGCGATGGATTCCCCGATGCCGCGTCCGGCTCCGGTGACAATGGCGACTTGATCCTGAAGGGGTTGGTTGGTGGTGCTCATAAAGTGACGGTTGCTGGATAAAAATGGAGGAAATGGGGTCTTCTTGGCTATCCGAGCCGAGGGGCCGGGGCAACGTCATTCTCTCCGCATACCTGACAAGGAAGAGCAGGACTTTCTGCGTGACCGAAGAAGCACGGCGAGGCATTTTTTGGAATTGCACCTTGATTGATATGGGAAATTTCACCGCATTTGAAAAGAAGATGGCCTCCGCCGGAATGGGAGAAGCCGTCATTCGCGCGTTTCGCCGCAATTACGAGGCGCTCATGCGTCAGGAGACCGGGATGATTCCCGAGACCTCGATCTCTCCGGCCGATGGGCTTGCCTCGCTTGACTCCCTGTCAGCGCAAGCCGATGCGGCCGATGCCGCTCTCCTGTCCCAGGCGGTGGTGATCAAACTCAATGGCGGACTGGGAACGGGCATGGGCCTACAGGGGCCGAAGAGCCTTCTGGCCGTCCGAGACGGCGTCAACTTTCTCGACCTCATGGTGCGTCAGATCATGGATCTGCGCAAACGAAGCGGGACCGCCGTCCGCCTCCTCCTGATGAACAGCTTCAGCACAAGTCGGGAGACGCTGGCCCACCTGCTTCACTACCACGCCGAAGGTCTCTCCGATGCCGGCGAGGTGGAGTTGATGCAGAATCAGATCCCCAAGATCGAAGCGCGAACCATGGAACCCGTGGAATGGCCGGCCGATCCCGAACTCGAATGGTGCCCGCCGGGTCATGGCGACCTCTATCCCGCCTTGGTCGGGAGCGGATGGCTCGATCGACTGCTGGCGGAGGGGGTCAGATACGCCTTCGTCTCCAACTCCGACAATCTGGGAGCGATTCTCGACCCCGTGATCCTGCGTCATTTCTCGGAATCGGGTTCACCCTTCCTCATGGAGGTCACGCGGCGGACGGCGGCTGACCGCAAGGGAGGGCACCTGGCGGTCCGCACGACTGACGGAAGACTGCTTCTGCGCGAGGTGGCCCAATGTCCCGAAGAGGATCTGGAGGCGTTCCAGGACATCACGCGACACCGCTACTTCAACACCAACAGTCTTTGGATCCGGCTCGATCTGCTCAAAAAACAGCTTAAGGCGAATGACGGGGCACTCCCCCTCCCGATGATCCGCAACAGCAAGACGGTCGATCCCCGGGATAAGAAATCGACGCCCGTGGTTCAATTGGAAACCGCGATGGGCGCTGCAATCGAGTGCTTTCAGGGCGCCTCGGCAATCGAAGTCCCTCGCAGTCGCTTCGCACCGGTCAAGACAACGTCCGATCTGCTTGCCCTGCGCTCCGATGCGTATGAAGTGCTCGGGAACGGACAAGTCCTCCTCGCCGCATCCCGCAAGGGAGTCCCTCCGGTGATCACTCTCTCGGATGATTACAAACTGGTCGACCAGATCGAGGCATTGGGCGTTCCTAGCCTGATTAACTGCGCCTCCCTCACGGTCAAAGGCCCGATCCACTTTGAACCGGGCGTGATCATCAAGGGTGACGTGGCGATTGATAACACCGGCGGTACGACACAGAACGTGAAGGCGGGAGTTTATCAGGATCAACAGATCCGGTTTTGAGACCTGTCTGATAGGAAATCGCTTTTTGATGTCTGGTGATATCTACGTCGGGATCCTCTCCCCATGGTGTAGAATCGCTCCAGAGTTCGATGATCGGCTTCCGAGGGGGAAGAGTTCCGGTAGGGGCTCCGGAGCCCCCCCTGCTGACACCACTGGCTCCTCACAGAGTCCTATGTGGCGGAGATGAGCATGGGTAACCTCCTGATTATCCCTTTCGCAGGTTTCATCTTTTGGCTCTTTGGAATTCGGGTTGAAACTTTTCGTCAAAAAAGCGATGTTGCATAGCGTCATGCATTCATAACCATGCGCGCGTTTCTTTTTTCGAATCTTCGAGCATTTCTTTTTCTGGGCATGATCCTGTGCCTTCTTTCTCCTTCTGCAGTTCAAGGCGCGCCGGTTTTTTCAGAGCAGAAGATTTTGGGACTCCTCTCGGGCGGTGATCAAGTGCGGGCGGAGGCTGAAGTGCTGCAGGCCATCAAGGAAGGAGATCGCTCACCACTGGCGATTTTTTGGGCAGCAGTTTTGGCCCGCTCTAGGTTTGATATTCAATCCTCCCTGCCGATGTTTGCCCAACTTTTGGCGACCCAACCGGAATCTCTCGAGGGCCGCGCTTCGGGATTCGTTCTGGGTATCGACACCGCCAAGGATATCCGCACCGAGTTGTTTTACTACAATGCCCTTGTTGCCCAAACGGCCTTGGAGCCTAAATCCGTCCCCTTGCAGTGGCTGAGCGGCATCATGGCCCGCACGATCACAAGAGACAGCAGGCGGAGCGATATCACCTCCGAAACGCGCAAGCGCACCCTCGCATGGGGTGTCGAGAGTTACTGGAAAACGCTTTCGCTCCTTGGCGTGCAGGAGGGCCCCTACCGGATCCATCAGACTTTGGCCAATCTCTTGGATGACCTTGAAGCTCACGACCACGCCCACGACCACCGCAAGATCGCGCTTAAGAGAGAGCGCACAGCAATGACCCTGCATGGAACTGCAAAGACCTTCCAAGGCCTTTTTCAAAACGAGGAGGCTCTCTCCTACATAAACGAAGCGATCGCACTCGACAGCAGTATAGAGAAATACCACTGGACGAAGGGCGATATCTTGCAACAACTCGGCCGCATACCCGAGGCAATTCAGGCATGGAACGCAGCTGCCGAGTTGGCGACCATCTACAAATCATTTTTCTGGGACTTCTGTTCCGCGGCCAGCCTGGCACTTGGAAATATTGCCGAGGCCAAAGTCTATTCCGGAAAAGCGCTCGCTCATAGTCGCCCTGATAGGGTTCAGGGATCCGAAGCCTATGAAATCCGCGATGCACGGCTTGCGGCGATCGTTGGCGAATTGGATGGCCCCGAGCGTGTCAAAAAAGCCCCCACTTTCGATTTCAATGGAAACATCTGCCCGAGGGATCCCAAGCAAGCGGAGGATGGAACGGAATCACCACTTTACAAGGCGGCGTCCTGCGGCGATCTCACCGCCTTGCGCGCGGCCCTTCCGTCCTCCGACATCAATGTTCTGAGTGGAAAATACAAGCAAACCGCCCTGATGGTGGCCGCCCAGTGCGGATTCACGCACATTATCGATGAACTACTCAAACACGGAGCGGGATCGGACATCGTCGACCTCAATGGCGACACCGCCCTGCATTATGCCACACAATTCCGCCAACTTCCCTGCGTGCTGCGACTCCTGACGGCGGGCGCGAAAACAGATATCCAGGACACATGGAAGCAGACACCTCTGACCATGGCTGCAGCCAATAAAGACCTCAGTTGCTTCCGTGCTTTGCTGCCCAAGAGCCGACTGGACCAGGCCACCCCGCATGGAGGTACGGCCCTCCACTACGCCTGCGGATATGGCAATATTTTCATGATCCGCGAATTGATCGCCGCCGGCGCGGATGTGAACTCCACAGCCCGGGGCAATGGAAAAACTCCGCTCATGTCCGCATGCGACGAGTGGCCGCATCCCTACATCGTTTCCCCCCTCATAAAAGCCGGCGCCTCCATCAACCTCCGGGACGGCGATGGCAAGACAGCCCTGGCCCATGCCGTGGATCCGCTTTTGAACCGCGGTCTCGTGGAAATGCTTTTGGAAAACGGCGCCAATCCCACCATCGCCGACAAAAACGGCGTCACTCCGATCAGCGCGGCGCGCTGCCTCGGTTTCGAGGATGTTGCCCGCCTCATGGAATCCGTGGCCGGAGCCGCTGAACCCTTCGTTTTCCCGAAATTCGAGCCGCCTGGACCTGATGCAACGCAGGAGGATCAGCGCGCCGCCGCCTTTGTTCTTCCGATTCTCCTCGCGCAAGGACATCCCCTCGGACGAGTGGGTTCGCCGTTAAATGAAAAACACGCCGCCCGAAAGGAGTTGAGACGCATGTTCGGAATACAAAGCAAGGACGAGCTCACGTCTGAGATCGAAGCCCTCGAAGCTTTCCGACCCTCAAACAACGTGCCCTCGGCTCCCTTGCCAGAGGGCATGACTTTTGAACGCCTCATGGCCATCGCTGACAACGTCGCCGAAAAAACCTTCCAAAAAAGCCATCCCCAAACCCGCGACGAGTCCGCTTGGATTCACGCCCACTTGATCTATCTCTCGGACCTTGGCCTCGCCGCCGGATACATCTCGGAGGAAAAGGCGGCACTCATTCTCAAAAAATCCACGCAAGCCATCTCCGGGAGTTTTTCCAATTGGCCCTCCTTCCTCGACAGCTTCCTGATGGGTGCCACCCGCCACAACGGCTGGGAATCCGAGCGCTACGGAAACATCGCAAAATTACTGGCCTCGAACGGACCCAAATGGCCGAAGTCGTGAGATGCACCTGATCAGTGCTTCAGGTTGCTGGACTCTGGAGTAGTTTAGAGCGATTTAATAACCCCTTTTCACGTTTTATCCCTGCAGCGATGTCGCGATTCTGCGGCGTAGTTGGCCGCAGGCGGCGTCGATGTCGTGTCCTTTCTCACGACGGATGGTTGCGGCGATGCCGCGATTTTGAAGGATCGAGAGGAACTCCTCCTGCGCTGACTCAGAAGGGCGCCTCCACGGAAGGCCCTCGACGGTGTTGTAAGGGATCAGATTGATCTTCGCCCGGAGTCCCCTCGCCCGATCAGCCAGAAGCCGGGCCTCCGAAGGGGCATCGTTCACCCCCTCGATCAGGATGTACTCGAAGGTGATCATCTGCTTCTTGCGATCGGAATAATAGGAGCAGGCCTCCATCAACTCGGCCACGGGGTGCTTCTTGTTCACCGGCATGATCTGGCTGCGGACTTCATCGCTAGCTCCATGGAGGGAGATGGCCAGTCTGATCTGAAGTGGTTGGTCGGCAAGGTCGCGTATCCGGGGCACAAGCCCGCTGGTGGAGACCGTCATCTTGCGTGCCCCCAGGCCGACGCCCCACGGAGCATTCAGGATCGAGACAGCCTGAAGCCAGTTCTGGTAATTGGCCATCGGTTCCCCCATTCCCATGAAGACGAGATTGTTGATCCTTTCCCCGGAGACCTTCTCGGCAAGCAGGACCTGGGAGACGATCTCATCGGCGCTCAGGTGTCGCTTCCAGCCGTCGAGTCCGCTCGCGCAGAACTTGCATCCGTAGGCGCACCCCACTTGCGAGGAGACACAGAGGGTGCGCCGGTCGGACTCCTCTCCGTAGAGTGCCGGTGAGGCCGGAATCAGCACCGTCTCGATCAACTCCCCGTCATGGAGGCGCAGGAGAAGCTTGCGCGTGGTGTCCTTGGAACCGCTCACCGTGACCACCTCGGGAATCCGGATCGGATGCACCTCCTCCAGCGAGGAACGGAGGGCGGCAGGGAGATTGCTCATCGCGTCCCACGACTCGACCCTTTTTTCCCTGCCGTAGGCCCATTCCATGACCTGGTTGGCGCGGTAGGAGGGTTGTCCCACCGCTGTGAGACTCTCCTCCAGGTCGCCGAGTGTCAGTGAGTGAAGGGGAATAACAGGCTCGGATGCGTTCATGGAAGGAGTAGAGAGTGAGAGAAATTCATTGCTCTGCAAGCAGGGATTGCTACTATTTTTGGCTCTTCCGCCGTCACTTAAAAGGAGTCACGTCAGGACAGGTTGGTCACAGCCTCTCCGCGGAAGTTATTAAAAACATCATGACAACATCAATGGCTGATCTTCAGCAACTCATCGCCGCCTCGGTCAAAAACTACCGCGAAGGCAGCATCGTCAAGGGGCACATCCTCGAGAAGCGCCCCAAGGAATTCCTCATCGACATCGGCTACAAGTCCGAGGGTGTGGTTTCCGCATCCGAATTCGATGATCCGGACGAAATCCAGGTCGGAGACGAGGTCGAGGTTCTCCTCGAGCGCCTCGAAAACGACCAGGGAATGGTCATTCTTTCCAAGCAGAAGGCTTCACAGCGCCAGAACTGGTCCAAGATCGTGAAGCTCTTCGAGGCCGAAGGTATCATCAAGGGCCGCGTCAAGTCCGTCGTCAAGGGCGGCCTGATCGTCAACGTCGGCGTGGAGGCTTTCCTTCCCGCCTCCCAGGTGGACATCAATCCCCCGAAGGATCTCACGCAGTTCGTGGGCAACACCTACGACTTCAAGATCGTGAAGCTCAACGAGGACCGCAAGAACGTCGTCCTCAGCCGTCGCGAACTCATCGAGGCCGAGCGCAGTGAGCGCCGCCAGCAGTTCCTCGGCACCATGAGCGCCGGTGACAAGGTCGAGGGAACCGTTAAGAACATCACCGACTTCGGGGCCTTCCTCGATCTCGACGGCATCGACGGGCTCCTCCACATCACCGACATGTCCTGGGCCCGCCTCACCCATCCGAGCGAGGCAGTCAAGCCCGGCGACCGCCTCACCGTCGTCGTCCTCGAGATCAACAAGGACAAGGAACGCATCAGCCTCGGCCTCAAGCAGCTCCAGTCCAATCCCTGGGACCGCATCGAGGAGCGCTTCCCGATCGGACAGAAGATCAGCGGAAAGATCACGAACCTCATGCCCTACGGCGCCTTCGTGCAGATCGAGGAGGGAATCGAGGGACTCATCCACGTCTCCGAGCTCTCCTGGACCAAGCGCATCACCCGTCCTTCCGATGTCCTCACCCTCGGTCAGGATATCGAGGCCGTCGTGCTCGGCGTCAACAAGGCTGATCAGAAGATCTCCCTCGGCGTCCGCCAGCTCGAGCCCAACCCTTGGGACGAGATCGAGCAGCGCTACGTCATCGGCAAGCAGGTCCGCGGCCAGGTCCGCAACATGACCGCCTACGGCGCCTTCGTGGAGCTGGAGGAGGGCATCGACGGCATGGTGCACGTCTCCGACCTCAGCTGGACCAAGAAGATCAACCACCCGAGCGAAGTCCTCAAGAAGGGCGACGAGGTGGATGCCGTCGTCATCGACATCGACAAGGCCAACCAGCGCATCAGCCTCGGCGTCAAGCAGCTCGAGACCGATCCCTGGAAGGAGATCGAGGGCAAGTTCAAGGTCGGCGATCTCGTCAAGGGAACCGTCTCCAAGATCGCCAACTTCGGCGCCTTCATCGAACTCCCCGGCGACATCGACGGACTCGTCCACATCTCGCAGATCAGCGAGGACCGTGTCGAGAAGGTCAAGGATGTCCTCAAGCCCGGCCAGGAGGTCGAGGCTCGCGTCATCAAGATCGACAAGACCGAGCGTCGTCTCGGCCTCTCCATCAAGGCCACCGGCTACAGCGAGGAAGCACTCCGCAAGGAGAGCGAGGCGCTCGAGACCGTCAAGAGCGGCGAGGACATGGTCAGCTTCGGCGCGGCACTCTCCGCCGCCGAGGAGGAGTATCGTCCAGGCCAGGGGAAGAAGTAATCCTTCCCGGTTCATCACGACCAACTCCAGACACACCATGTCACAGCCCGAAATCACCGCCTACCTCAAGACCACCTGCGGGTGGAGCAACGGAGTCCGCGCGGTTCTTGCCAAATACTCCCTCCCCTACACGGAGAAGGACATCATCAAGAACCCCGCCTTCCGCTTCGAGATGGAGCAGAAGAGCGGACAACCCCTCTCCCCCTGCGTGGAGATCAACGGAGTCATGCTACCTGACATCAGCGGCGAAGAGGTCGAGGCCTACATGCTCGAGAAGGGAGTCGTCACGGCGAACGAGGTGAAGACCGACGTTCCGCTGAATGCTCCCTGCACCGACGCACAGCACGCCGCCATGGCGCAGGGCCAAGGAATCAAGATGAACCTCTGAGGTTCCAACAACTCAACAAGAAGGCCGCGCCCGAAAGAGCGCGGCCTTTTTCTTTGGGATAATGAAAATCTGGAAAACAGGAAGACAGGAAAAGACTCACAGGGATGAAAGTGATAAAAGGGACATGAGAAACATTCCGAGAGTTTGAAGCAGTCAAAGGATTGACTCTTTGACTTGCTGTAATAGATTCAAATACATGAGGGCTACATTGACGATCAGTCTGCCGGAAGAGATTAGCATGGGGCTTGCCACACTGGTGCGCCGTAGCGGCAAAAGCCGTAGTCAAGTAGTACAGGATGCCCTGAGGAAGCAGATCGCCATAGAACGATTCAAGGATCTCAGGGAAAGGTTGGTCCCGAAGGGACGCAAAGCGGGCTTTGCAACAGATGAAGATGTCTTTGAAGAGATCTCTTGAGGATCCCTCATGAGGATCCTCTTCGACACCAATGTCCTGTTTGCCGCTTTCATCTCACACGGAGTGTGCGCAGGACTCTATGAGGAGTCCCTACTCCATGCCCGGATCGTTGTTTCCAAAGAGATTCTTAGAGAGTTGCAGGAGAAACTCGTTACAAAGGGAAAACTGAGCGAAGCCGAAGCATCGGAAGTACTCTATGCCGTGCGCATCGATGCCGAACTGACAGAATCGCCACCACTCACCTCCCCGTTCTGCCGTGACTCGGACGATGACCATGTGCTGTCAGCCGCCCACACCGCAAAAGTCGATCTACTGGTGACGGGCGATCAAGATCTCTTGGTCCTCAAAGAATTCAAAGGCATCCCGATACTGACACCGCGGGAATGCCTTTCACGCTTCTGATGTCATTGACACAGACGCTTTCATAACATGCGCTCCCCGCCTCCTGGTGAGACTTTTCTAAAGGCCTAGGACACTCTATGTCTGGTGGGCGTGATAGATTCGCTTCATGAACAGGTTTATCAGTTCATAACCTCAGCGACGGGAGCGATGAAGACTAAGGATGCCATCATGCTGATCTTTGTCTTGGCTGATAAACTCGCCCGATCTCTTTTGCGCACTGTAGAGGCTATCAAGGTCTTCCTGATCGTCTTTCTGATCACCGTGGCATTTTGCTTATTTCCCCATCTTTCAGTCGTGTTATTTTTCCTCTACCCCTCTTGGAACTGGAATAAAGAGTAAGACATCTTCAGCATTCTCTTCATGACCGCCCCCTCCACCACGCCCACCCCCGCTGACACCTTCATCGAGCGTTGGTCGCGTGCGAAGGCCTCGGAGCGAGCGAATGCGCAGCTCTTCCTGAGCGAGCTGAGTGACCTCCTAGAGGTTCCCCGTCCCTCGAATACCCATGCCGACGGCTACACCTTCGAGTTTCCGGTGAAGATCCCCCTCAGGGATGGCTCCCTCGGCGATGTATTGGCAGCTCTCCCCAGACAGCTTAATCTACTCTACCCAGATCCACTCTCTACCTGTGGTTTAAGGGGAAAAGAATGCGCAAGCTTTGAGCGATTCCCATTTGTTAGATGGAGAAACGGACCTCAGTTTGATAGCATTACAACATGAAAGTCGCAGCCACAACCAACACAAGAGAAAGGCAAGAGGAACTCGGTCAGTTCCTGACTTCATCGCCTGTGGCTAACTTCATGGCTTCAATGTTCGGGCCACTGCCGAGAACGGTTCGCCTGCTTGACGCTGGCGCTGGCGCTGGCTCGCTCACTACAGCTTTTGTCTCTCGGTGTTGCGAGAAAGGTGATGGCGTTCGCGCCATTGAAGCGACCCTCTATGAATTCGACGACACAATCTTGGACGATCTAGCTGCGACAATGATTGAATGCGAACACCGCTGCACCGACGCGGGAATTCGCTTCACGTTCACCATTCATTCTGCCGACTTCATTCAAGATATCTCGTCGCGGCTAGCCGGGGATTTATTCGGCACCCTGCCGCTTGCCTTCGATGCCGCTATCACGAATCCGCCCTATCGAAAAATCAGCACTGACTCCGGTGAGCGCCGCGCCTTGCGTTCCGTTGGCGTCGAGACGAGCAACCTCTACACCGGGTTTGTCGCACTCATTCAGCGTCTGCTCGTTCCCGGTGGGCAACTCGTCGCCATAACGCCCCGGAGCTTTTGCAATGGCCCCTACTTCCGACCGTTCCGAGAAGATTTTCTGAGCCAACTGGAACTGCGCCGCGTCCACGTCTTCGATTCACGCAAAGCCGCCTTCCGCGAAGACAGCGTGATGCAAGAAAATATCATCTTCCACGGGGTGAAGGGCCGACACCAACCCCGCGAAATGATAGTGTCCTGCAGCAGCGGAGAGCAAGGTGACAAAATCACTAAAATCGTCTCTCCCTTCGATGAAATCGTTCACCCGCACGACGCTCAGAAGTTCATCCACATCCCTTCCTCCAACGGCCACGCAAGCGCCAAGAAAACCATGGACGACCTCAGCGCCAGCCTCGCTTCGTTGGGCGTCACCGTCTCTACCGGGCGCGTCGTGGACTTCCGCCTCAAGGACGCGCTGCGTAAGGAACCAGAGCGCGGCACCGTGCCTCTGATTTATCCATGCCATTTCAATGGTGGCACCGTTCAATGGCCCAAGCCAGAAGCTCGCAAGCCCAACGCCATCCTCGATAACGCCGAGACGCGTCCGTGGCTCGTGCCCTCCGGCATATATCTGCTCACAAAACGTTTCACTTCCAAAGAAGAGCGCCGCCGCCTCGTGGCCTGCCTTTTTGATCCTTACCTTATGAACGCGGAATGGATCGGTTTCGAAAACCATCTAAACTACTTCCACGTAAACGGCCGCGGTTTGGAACGCCATCTCGCCATTGGTCTCTACGCCTTCCTCAACTCCACCGTGGTGGATCAATATTTCCGTCGGTTCAGCGGCCACACTCAGGTGAACGCCACCGACCTTCGCACGTTGACCTATCCCGACCGCGACACGCTGCAAGCTATGGGTCGCGAGATAACCACGCTTAACCTAACACAGGACGAGATTGATCGACTCGTGACCAAATACCTTAATGCCCGCCAATAGACCCACCCGAAAAGCCGCTACTCGAAAACGTCGGCTTGCCGAGGCCATCGTAGTGCTCACCGCTTTGCAGTTCGGTCCAAAACAAAGGAACGAAACCGCCGCATACACCTTGCTTGCCCTTCTTGACCTGCATGCGAATGCTCCGTGGAGCGCGGCGAATGCTCCGCTGCGCGGCATCACGCCGATCATTGAATTCATCGCCAATGTCTATGGCAATCGCTACGCGCCTAACACCCGCGAAACCATCCGCGACGACGCGGTAAAATTCTTTGTCGAAGAAGGTATGCTGGTGCGTAATCCCGACGACCCCAATCGCCCGACCAACAGCGCCAAGACCGTTTATCAAATCGAGACAGCCGCGCTAGCACTTCTTTGGAAATTTGGCACACCTGCATGGACGGCGGAATTGAAAAACTACCTCGCCAGCCGTGAAACGCTGAAACACGAGATCGCCCGGAAACGCGACCTTGCCCGTGTGCCCGTGACTCTACCCGATGCCTCTCAGGTCACACTGTCGCCTGGAGGACAGAATCCGCTCATAAAAGCCATCATCGAGAAATTCTGCCCCGCCTTCGCTCCCGGCAGCGTGGTGCTCTATATCGGTGACACTGAGAACAAATTCGTCCACCTCGAATCCACTAGCCTGTCTGCTCTCGGAGTCATATTAGATTCAGCTGCCAAGATTCCCGATCTCATCGTCCACGACCTCAAGCGGAACTGGCTACTGCTTATCGAAGCCGTGACCAGCGCCGGCCCAGTCGATGGCAAACGACGTAAAGAACTCAAAGACCTTTTCTATGACTGCAAAGCGGGCCTTGTATTCGTAACCGCTTTTGAGACACGCCGTACGATGCAGACTTTCGTTTCACAAATCGCGTGGGAGTCGGAAGTCTGGATCGCTGAAGACCCCGATCACATGATCCATTTCAACGGCGAACGCTACCTGGGACCATACCCAGATGTGATGCCCGAAACTAAATGAATAAGACGCTATCTACGAAGGTTGCGGCTCAAGCACAACCCTACTACCGCGACTCACTTGCAATGTGAAACCGTCCTGCAACAAGCCGTACTCCTCTGTGTGGAAGTGACTATCATTAGGAAACTGAGGTAGGATCGTTCGACCACCATTCTGGCACCATCTACTACGCATGAATAGATGAATTGCTGCACCGATGTAGTGACGCCAGCCTGGAGCTGGTTTATGCCCGGGCTCTACCATTGCATGCAGGGGCGGATCAAAGAGGCGTTCTTCTGGGTCATCTTGGTCATGTTCCTTATTCCCTTCGTTTTCCCCATTCAGATCGCACTACTCCTCTACTACCGGAGCGCGATGCGCCTTTCCAAAGTCACCGTTGCGGCGCAGCAGGATCGGATGAAGAACAAGGCGGGCAAGCGAAGCTGTATCATATTGCTTCGCCGTCTCCCGACGGCCTCACCCCTTCGGGGCTGTACTAAAGCACAGGCTACTCCGGGCTTCCCAGCACTCGGCGTTGCGAGCGAAGCCCAACGCCGCTAGCCGCCAATCCCGCAAGCCTCATCCGCCTGTTTTGGTTCGACCCAGCGAGCCAGCCAAATGCAGGCTTCGTAAAGGATAACCATCGGCCCCCCCATGAGGAGATAGGTCACAAGATCTGGTGAAGGCGTGATGAAAGCGGCCACAGTAAAAATGGTCACAATCGCCGCGGAGCGGGTCTTGCGGAGTTTTGCGGAGTTGAGAACACCAAGTTTCACGAGGGCAAGCACCACCATCGGCATCTCGAAGGCGACACCGAATGCGATCAGGAACTGGGTGGTGAAGGAGTAGTACTCGCGGACAGTCCAGGTCGGCGTCCAATGCATCGCCTTGGCATCCTTGAAAAAGAAATCGAGGGTGCCGGGCAGGACCACAAAGTAGGCGAAGAGTACCCCCCCGAGAAAAAGAAAGAGGCCGAACGCGGAGACAGGCAGGAGGATTTTCCGCTCGGTAGGTTTCAGGGCGGGGAAGAGAAACTGCGCGAGAAGGAAGACCAGGATGGGAAAGGAAAGAACCATCCCGGCGTAGAAGGAGAGTTCGAGCGAAATGGTCATCGAATCGGCCACGCCGAGTGACTGAAGGGATGAGGCCCTCTCCGGATCGACCGCCACCAGGGGGCGCTGGATGACCGATGCCAGGAGATCACGGAAGAAGAAAGCACCCACCATCGCGACCACAAGGACAACCGCCATCCGGATGATCACGAGACGCAGATCCGCGAGATGATCCATGAAGGGACGCGGCTCGTCCTCCTGCTCCCGGAAGGAGAAGATCTTGTTCAGCTCCATGGGGGATCTCCTGCCTGTTACTTTGCCGCCAGTTTTGATTTCCAATGGGCCAGGCGCCCCGCGACATTTTCCGGCGAAGGGCCTCCTACGGCTGAACGGGCCCGGAGTGAGCGGATCGGATCGAAGAGTGCCTTCCAACCCGGAACGAGTGAGGGGCAGAGCTCAAGGAGAAGCTCCTTGGGAAGCTGATCGAGCGGTACTCCCCGGCGGACCGATTCGGAAGCGAGTTTCCCAACCACGTCATGGGCATTGCGGAACGGAATGCCGCCACGGACTAACTCATCAGCCAGATCGGTCGCCAGCAATGCAGGGTCGGAGGCGGAGCGGTGGGCCCTCTCATTGTCGAAGGAAAGCGCCTCCATCATTTCCGCGGTGACGGCCAGTGCCATCCGTGCCGTGTCAACGGAATCGAACACAGCCTCCTTGTCCTCCTGAAGGTCGCGGTTGTAGGCCATGGGAAGGCCCTTCAGGACGGTCATCAGGCGGAAGAGATTGCCGTAGAGGCGGCCGGTCTTGCCACGGGTCAGCTCCGCGATATCAGGATTCTTCTTCTGGGGCATCAGGCTCGAACCGGTCGCATGCCGGTCGCTCAGCTTGGCAAATCCGAATTCGGTCGTGGTCCAGAGGACCACATCCTCGGAAAGTCGGGAAAGGTGCATGCCAAGGATGGCAAGCGCCGAGAGCAACTCCAGGGCGAAGTCACGGTCACTCACGCCGTCGAGGCTGTTTTGCGTGACCCGGGAGAATCCTAGTTCCTTGGCGATCGCCTCCCGGTCAAGGAATAGGGTCGAAGCGGCAAGAGCCCCTGATCCCAAGGGCATCTCATCCATCCGTTCCGCCACATCGGCCAAGCGTCCGTGATCCCTATCGAGCATCTCGACATAGGCGAGGAGATGGTGAGCCAGGGGGACGGGCTGGGCGCGCTGGAGATGCGTGTATCCGGGAATGAGGACTTCCTGATTGGCCGCGGAGAGAGTGACCAGCGCCGACTGCAGAGTGCGAACGCCGAACTGCAAACCAGTCACCTCGTCACGGAGGTAGAGGCGCAGATCGGTCGCAACCTGATCATTGCGGCTGCGGGCCGTGTGCAGCTTGGCGCCGGCATCACCGATCCGACGGGTCAGCTCCTTCTCGATGTTCATGTGGATATCTTCCAGGTCCACGGAGAAGGTGAATTTCCCGGCCGTAATTTCATCCCCGATTGTCTCCAGCCCATCCTTGATCGAGGTAAACTCCTCCTGGGTCAGATATCCGGCCGACAGAAGAGCCCGTGCATGGGCAATGCTCCCCCTGATATCGTGGCGATAGAGCCTCCAGTCGAAGGAAACGGATTCCCCGTAATCGCGTAGGAGAGTGGACATCGATTCTTCAAAACGACCGTGGCGCATTCCCCGTTTCTAGCCGTTTTTCAGTGTCACGGAAACAAGAATGGAAGGGTTAATGCCTTTGGTCATGCACCGGATAAAAAAGCGAACCTTTAAGCCCGAACTCCGAAGATGAAAGTGATGAACCCTGCGAAAGGGATGAACGGGTTAGAGTACCGAAGGCAGTCCGAGTGTGGAGTGCCCCCGTTTTTCGTACCAGGTGCTATGAGAGACTTGGTTGTGTTGTTGGGGTTTGATTGCTGCCTTGCGGAGCTGAGGCCGTAGGCCGAA
>Ga0208327_1000182_pt1 | contig 16442 bp, 10 predicted proteins | sample LakMenEpi26Jun08_FD_150733 | JGI IMG/M metagenome (GOLD analysis project Ga0208327, IMG submission 150733) | Freshwater microbial communities from Lake Mendota, WI - 26JUN2008 deep hole epilimnion (SPAdes) | ecosystem: Environmental > Aquatic > Freshwater > Lake > Epilimnion/Euphotic zone ...
CAAGCCGATCCAGGAGGGAGTCGCCACGATCGCCCGGGAATTCGAGGCCCCGCTGATTCCCCTGCAGGGCATCTTCGACAAGGCCCTCGCTCTCGCTCCGGCAGCCTATTGGGCCTACGACGGCATCCATGCCACCCATGCGGGGAAGCAGTTGATCGCCGATGCCTGGCTTGAGACGGCAGAAAGGCACCGACTCCTCGACCCCTTTGTCTGAGAGATTGTTGGGCTGAAGACTGTTGGGCTGTCGGAATAGTAAAAGAACTCACGCAAGCTTCCGGTCGGGCTCTCTTGATAGCGGAATTGTTTGCGGTGAATAGGGGGGGTATTTGCCGCAATTCTGCGGAGATTCTTGATTTGCGGTGATTGCAGGGGTATATTCTCCGCAAAGATACGGCGAATAACCCCATGACCTATGTCTATCAACAGAAAGACTGGCCTCGTTTCCGATGGAACGAGGGTCGGTTGTTGCCTCTTTTGGCCAAGGTCCGCCATCAGCAAGGACGACTGCTTGGGCAAATGGAGGGGCTTGGGTTTCATCTTCGGGGGGAGGCCAATCTTGAGAGTCTGACCAGCGAAGTGATCGGTTCCAGCGCCATCGAGGGCGAAAAACTCAATGTGGAGGAAGTGCGCTCCTCGATCGCCAGACGCCTGGGTATCCCCCATGCGGGGACGACTCCCGCAAGCCGACATGTCGAGGGGGTTGTGGAGATGATGATCGATGCCACCCGTAAGTTCGACGAGGCGCTCACGGCGGAGAGACTCTTCTCGTGGCATGCGGCCCTTTTTCCGAGTGGCCGCAGTGGAATGCAGAGAATCACCGTGGGGGCATGGCGCACCGAAGAGGCAGGCCCCATGCAGGTGGTCTCCGGAGCAATGGGTCGTGAGAGGGTGCATTTCGAGGCACCCGAGGCTCATCTCCTTGATGCGGAGATTGCCCGTTTTCTCGAATGGTTCGAGGGAGCGGAGGGGATCGATCCCGTGCTCAAGGCCGGCATCGCACATTTCTGGTTCGTAACGATCCACCCGTTTGAGGATGGCAACGGGCGCATCGCCCGCGCCATCGCCGACATGGCCCTAGCCAGGGCGGACGGCGTGGCGGACCGCTTCTACAGCATGTCCTCCCAAATTGAGAAAGAGCGAAAGCAGTACTACGATTCCCTGGAAAGTAGCCAGCGCGGTGGTGTGGACATCACTCTGTGGTTGGAGTGGTTCCTCGGCTGTCTGGAAAGGGCCTTGGAACAGGCTCAGGAAAATCTCCTCGCAATCCTTCATAAGGCCAGGACCTGGGAACGGATTAATCAGGATGGCCCCGTGAACGAGCGACAGCATACGGTGATCAATCGGCTGCTGGATGGATTTGAGGGGAAACTCTCCACGTCAAAGTATGCCAAGCTCGCGAAGTGCTCTCAGGACACCGCGCTTCGCGACATCAACGAGTTGATTGCCCGCAGGATCCTTGCCCGCCAGCCCGGCGGCGGAAGAAGCACCGGATACAGGCTGTTGGGGTGAGGGGGAAGAAAGGCTTTTAGAGTGAAGGCTGTTGGGAATGAAGTAATGGACTCGTGCAAACCTCCTGCCGGGAGGGGGAGTTGGTCATGCCAAAGGCAGCCCGATCTCGCAATGCGGGAGAGTGGCGAACGCCTGGGGAGAGCCTGAGGCGAAGGTGAGGAGAGCAGGGGATTGGGTCTGTAAGTGTCATCATACCTCATTTGCTGTGACGACCACGGAAAAATCCACATCGAGAGCCTCGAAATGCTTTCGCCCACAGCGGATCTTTTCTGCCTCGGAGTTACGGAGTTTCTCGAAGTTCTTGGTCCCCTTGGTTTCGCGAACTAAATAGAGCGTATGGTCGTCGTGTTTGAGGATTGCCCAATCAGGATTGTATTTCCCGATTGGTGTCTCGATTTCAAACCAAGAGGGCAGCTTGACGAAAAGCTTGATGTCTTCGCGCTGATCAAGGGCCTCCGCAAAATCGCGTTCGATCTCTGAGTCATAGACCACGGCATCGTAGAGGGATTTTTGAACCTCAAGCCGATTGGTGAGGTAGCCCACAATTTCCCTCTCCTCGAAAAGCCTCATACTCCATTCCTCATTCGTAATCCGTTCGTATTTGATGCCATCGATCATGAGTCGATGAAGCTCTCGATTGAGAATTGCTGCCACCTGCTCCATGAATTTCTGAGGATTCAGAAAGAAATCTTCCAAACGGCCGCTCTCTGTAAGAACTCGCGCTAGTGTGGAGCGCGTGAGTTCCGTCTCATTTTGCAGATAGGTCATGATATCCGGAAGCGCACCGCTGTATCCCACAGCCTCACTGCGCTCTCGGATGACTTTTCCTCCGACCCCTCCACGGCCTTGCTGCACTTGGGTTTCTGTATATCGAACTCTTGCAGGCTCGATGCGCTCCATTGCGCGAATGGCCTTGAGGGCCTGCTGAATGAGTTCTTCTGTGGAGTATTCCACGGAAAAGGTCGTCTTCGGCTTGATGCGATTCCAAAACTCCTGAAACTCCGGATCCAGGGTGACCTCCTTCCTCAGTCGGAGCTTTTTCCCTTCCTCATCCTTCTTGATATGACGCTCGATCCGGTAGCCTTGGAGCGTCTCGATGATGTCAGCTTTAAGGGAGGCTTGTTGAGCTGGCAGCCCTAGATCAAACCCTGGAGCCTGCGGATTGAACTTCGATAGGATCTTCCCAGAGGCGTCCAAGAGCCCTCGTTCGATCAATCCCTTCCATATTTTCTCGGATTGCTCCCGTCCAATGAGTTTCTCCTCTTCTCCCTCAACAGTGATCAGCCTTGAGAAGGCCCACATCGGGACCTTTCCAAAGGTCACACCGCACTCCTCCTCGTATTCCGTCTGGAGAGACCGGGCAAAGTCGTCATAGCTCTCATTGGCTACCACGAGGAGCTTATTGATATTCTCGTCAAAGACTCGCTCCCCGTTTTGATTCACAGGAAGCCTAAGTCCGCGGCCGATCTCCTGACGTTTCTTCATTGAAGAACGCGTCTCATTGAGCGTGCAGATCTGGAAGACATTGGGATTATCCCAGCCTTCCCGTAGCGCCGAGTGGCTGAAGATGAATCGGAGAGGTTCCTCAAGCGATAGCAGTTGCTCCTTCTTCTGCATGATCAAGGCGTAGACATCATCGTCTGCCTGCGTGGCCCCGTTGGTATCCTTGAAAACACCCTTCTTATCCTGGGCAAAGTAGCCGTTGTGCAGCTGCTCCAGCGGAAGGGAAGCCGTAGGAAGCATGCGATATCGATCCTGCACGATCAGCTTGCGGAATGCCGCCTCAAATTCCTGGGCAAACTTTCCCTGGAGTGCTCGCCCCTCCTCGTCGTAGGAGCGGTAGTTGGCTACCTTATCGATGAAGAAGAGAGTGAGCACCTTCAGGCCCTTGTCCTGAACTTGCAGCTCCTTCTCCAAGTGCTTGCGTACCGTGCTCTCGATCTGCACGCGCCAGACATCGTCGCGAATCCCCCCGATCTCCTGCCCTAGATTCACCGCCCTTCCATTGGTAAAAACCACATGCTCTGCTCCCGGCGTGGCATCCACAGAGTCGACCACCCAGTTATCCTGATAGCAGGCTCTTTCTCCTGATAGCAGATACAAATCTTCTCCACCTTTGACCTTGATGGACTTTTCCTTCACCCCATTTGCGGTCTGCACATGGATGAGTAGCTTTGCTGTAGGCCGCTTGGCTTTCCCATCGTATCCGATTTGTGACACTTTGACGAAAGCACCATTCATCGCATCCGCCGCCGTGGCACTCGCCACCACAATCTGCTTCACCAGTCCCAACTCATAGGCCCGGATGGGGTCGAGTCGATAGACGAGGTTATAGGGATTACGGTGGGTTGCAGAGTAGCGCAGCGTGCAGAGAGGATTCAGCGACTGAATTGCTGTCTGGGCCTTGTCCGTGCTATCCACACTCTGCGGCTCATCGATGATAACGATGGGACGAGCCGCTTGGATGAACTCGATCGGCTGCCGCCCAGAGAGCTTGTCGTTCTCTTTGTAGATGACGTTACTCTTGGTCTCTGCCTCCGTACCCGTGAAATTCTTTCGGAAGGCGTCGATGTTGATGACCAGCACCTGGATCGTATTGCTTGAGGCGAACTGGCGGAGCTTGTTCACCTTCTTGGCGTCATACACGAAGTGCTCAAACTCGATGTTGTTGTAGAGCGCGCGGAAATGATCCCGGGTGATCTCAAGATTTTTGAGCACGCCCTCACGGATCGCCACACTCGGGACGACGACGATGAACTTCTGAAAACCGTATTTCCGATTTAGTTCAAAGATAGTGCGGAGATAGACATAAGTCTTCCCCGTCCCTGTTTCCATCTCCACGGAGAAGTGAGGGGACCACTGGTTCTCCTTCCCGTCATACCATTCCCAGGCTTGAACCTCTTGGGTGTGCTCAAGATCATTCCGCTCCTGAACAGACTGGAGGTTCTGAAGAAGCTTTGGCCGATCGATTAGTAGCTGATTGCCGACTCCCAACTCAGATCGGGACTGCCCAGCGAAGAGCTCCGTATCGAGAGTTTGGAAGATGACTGAGTAGTCCGGCTTCCCGAGAGGCTGCCCATCAAAGAGATCGACAACGGCACTTACCGCGTCGAGCTGATACTGCTGCTGGGGGTCGAACTGGATCTTCATTCAGTCGCCGGTGTTTTTGCAGAAGTATATGCCTGATCCGGACGATTCGCGGCTCCAGCAAAGCGGTAGCGCAGACTCCCCTCCTTGATCATGGCATTCAGGAAGCGCTGCTGTACTGCCCCCTTGCTGCGATTCAGAAGTTGCGCGATCTCAGCGCTATTCAGGAATCTTCCTTGGCACAGTTCTTCGATCACTCTTTGGGTTTCTTCAGCAGTTGCCTTTGCCTTTGAGGCGATCGGATCCGCAATTGCCTCGAGCTTCGCTCGCTCTTCAGGCGAGATGGTTGATAGGATTCCTCCCTGTCCTCCTACCCCTCTCTGTTGGGAGTCCCCAGGCAACTGTTGGGAGTCCCCAGGCAACTGTTGGGAGTCCCCAGGCAACTGTTGGGAGTCCCCAGAGGATTGTTGTAAGCTCTCTTTTGGCTGGGTGCTAAACAGGTCAGATTCTGTGATTTTTACTACGTTTAACCGGTAGGTAGTCCAGCGCCTCCGGTTGTCGGAAATCAAGAGTCCCCGATCGCACAGCCCCTGGAGGAGTCGGGTAATATCCACCGGGTGCTCATCGAGCAGCTCCCGGAGGCGGACGTTTGTGACAGAATCCTCGATCTGGGCAGTCGCCAAGGCCTGAAGCTCTGCAGGAGACAGCCCCTCCACGACCTCCTTGCCGAAACGCTCTTCTAGGGCACGGATTGTCTCATCGGGAATCAGACTGACCATCGGCAAGATCAACATCACCCTGTCCGGGTCAGATTGACGCTTCATGAGGGGAGTACGCCAGTGTCGGCTGCGCCACCCCTTGAGAATTGTATCAACACCCGATCCGGCTCTTTCTCCACCACCGATCATCAGGAACATTTGTTGAAGCCCCTTATTCCGACACTCACTGGCTCCGCCACGTCGATACTGATCGAAGGAAACAAGTAGCGTCCCCGGGTTCTCGATGACGAACTGATCGGGATAGCGCTCGATCACTGTTCCGCCAGGACAGTTGTAGTCAGCATGGATGAGCGCATTGACAAAAGCCTCGCGCAGGGCCTTGTGAGCAGGGGTTTCATCGCGACGCATTCCGGCTTCCATTTGAAACGGAGTGGGCAATCCAGAGGAGAGCTTCGGCCACACCCTCTGATAAAACTGGAAGAGATTCCCCTCCCACGTTCCGTCGGGATAGATCCTGTCGGTCCATCGAATTGAGGGATCCAACTTCTCCCGGTAATCCGGGAAAAAATTCGGGGCAGCATCGGGATCCTTGATCACATCACTCTTTCCGAACATCAGCAACCCGGCCAGCGTCAGCCCCTCTCGTCCCGAGCTCCGATCGCGACGCCATCCCTGCAACTTCTCAAGCAGATCCTGATTTTCGAAAGCGAGCCAAGGATGATCTCCCTTGGCGGCACGAAAGCGCTGCCGATACTGCGTCAGACTTGCCTGATCAAGATCCTCAAGCGTGAAGCCCTCCAGAATTCTGTAATCTGCCGGTGTTTGATCATTTGCATCAGCAAACATCCTGCGCACTTCGGCGTCCTGACAGCGATAATCCCCTTCATTGTACCTCTTGAAGGTATTCCCAATCGGCTGCCCACTCAGATAGACAGGTTTTTGTGTCCGAGGTGCAACGGGCACATGAAGTGAGAGTAAAAAGCCATCACTCAGCGGGTGCAGCTTCAGGTCCTCATTCCTACAGAGGTTATGGTTTACCTTGCCGGAATTGTTCAGCGAACTCCAAATGTCACGCTGATATTGCCGCGCCCGTTCTTCCGTCAGACCATCCAGACTAATTCCCCCCTCAGGCTCCTCCTTAGCCCCGAGAACAATAACCCCTCCCTCCGTATTGGCAAAGGCACTGTAGGTTTCCCAGAAGTTACCAGGGAGGCCTCCACGGGCAGACTTGAACTCCCAATCCACACCCTCTCCGATGGCGGCGGCGTCTCGGATCTGATCAAATGTCACAGAGGTGGGCATGGTGGTGTCAGATTATACCGTACGGAAGCTCGTCACACCCTTTGTCTTCATGGTTTGCACGGCGTTGGTCTTGAGCTGGTCATTGCCAGCGAAGCCTTCATCGAGGCAGACCACCCTTTCGGGCTTCAGTGCCGCCATCTCCTTGATGACCTCAGGAGTGAGCTGCTTCTCCAGACAGATCAGCATGGCCCCCTCGGCAATACTATATACGGTCAGCCCGGCAAGCTTCATCTGCTTGATGGGAGTCGTGAGAGGAAAGCCACTCTTCAGTAAAATCTCGAAGAGGATGTCCTCCTGCGTCCGGCCCTCGATGAGGTGATGAACGTGCATCTCGAGCTGCTGGGCTACGGCAGCAGATTCCTTAGGTATATCAGCATCCCAAGCCTTGAAATTAGAACTTTGGAGCTTAAAGACCTTGAATCCACGATCCGGCTTCGGACCGCCCTTCAGATCCAGCTTTCCGGCATCTTCGGCGTTCAGTTTTTTGATGACGCGGCGCACCCGCTCTTTCGTGATGTCGGCGATGGTAGGGAAATCCTTCCGCTCCGTAGGCTCGGGAAGTTGAACGAGAATGAATTTCCGGTTGCCTTCATCCTTTTCGTTCAAATCTAACACTGCATGTCCTGTTGTTCCGCTCCCTGCAAAGAAGTCGAGTACGATGTTGTTTTCTGTAGATGAGCTGACATAGCTAATTAATCTCATTAAGACTTCGTGATCCTTAGGGTTTTCGAACAGCTTTTCTCCAAAGAGGGTAAGCATCAAATTAGATGCCTGTAATGCACTCCGATAAAAATAACTTCCGGCGACTTGAATGCCTGTATCTGTCTCCTCTTCCTCGTCACATTCGCTCTCTTCGCGAACCAAATATGTCTTTCGAATAGGCGGTTCGGTATGATCTTCCCTAAAAAGCACCCTGCCAGATTCAATCATGGATTGCATCTTTTCAGGTGTTGAGTACCGCCATCCGCCTTCGGGGATAGCACATGCTTTTTTTGTTTCAGGGTGGATAACGTCATATTTGGGACCACCTCCCCCAGGCCATGACATATTGTCGTCTCGCCAAACACCGTATTCATCAACATTGGAATATCGTGAATGTTTCTTGGCTGGGTGACCCTTCGGGAGTTTTGTGTAGAAATCTCTTAACTTGTCTTGAATAGCTTTTGTATCTGATCCCAGGTTCTTTCTCAGCCGAAGGTACTCGGTTTGTATTTCAGCGGCGCCAGGTTTTGCTTCTCTCCACTTTACCTCATGCTCTGCCAACCATGCCTTAGACTTAGCAAATACTATAATATACTCATGGCCGACCGAAAATAGTTTCGCATCATTTTTCCGACCTTTCTCCCAGATGAGTTGAGCTACAAAGTTTTCTTCACCGAAAATCTCAATGCATAATTTCCGCAGATTATCAGCTTCTGCGTCATCAATACTGATGAAAATGACCCCATCATCACGCAGGAGATTCCGCGCGAGATAAAGTCGCGGATACATCATGTTCAACCACTTCGAGTGGAAGCGACCGTCTGCCTCGGTATTCGTGGAGTACTTGCGTCCTTCGCTGTCCACCTGACCGGTGTAGCGCAGGTAGGTATCGAGCGACTCCGAGTAGTTATCGGGATAGATAAAGTCGTTACCCGTATTGTAGGGAGGATCGATGTAGATCATCTTCACCTTCCCGAGATAGGACTTCTGGAGGAGCTTCAGGACCTCAAGATTGTCACCTTCGATGATGAGATTCTCCGTGTTCTCCCATTCGAGGGACTCCTCCTTGGCAGGCACTAGGGTCGCCATGCTTGGCTGCTGGATGGTGCGGAAGCACTCCGCCTTCCCGGGCCAGCTCATTCCATAGCGTTCCTTCCCGGCATCCACCATCTCTCCAAGCGCTATCTTGAGCCACTCGAAGTCGACCTTCCCTCCCTCCGTAAAGGCTTCAGGGAAGGCCGTCCTCAGAGCAGCCTGCTTCTCAGCTGCAATATCGAGAGAGCTGAGATGGAGTTTTTCAGGTTGGTCAGAGGTGCTCATGGATGGGGTGGGGGCTGGGCGACGGGCTGCGTCGGCGGATCAGGGAAAAGTTCGAGGTAAGGGCTGAAGCGGTAACGGCGGTTGCGCTTGAAGCCGGTGGTCTCATGCACGAGAGAGAGAGGTTCCACCGCAAAGGACTCCATAAGCTGGGCAGCCTTGCCATAGGAGCAGTCGATTTTCTCGGCGGCGAATTTGATGTTCGCAATCGGGTGGTGGAAGAGTAGGTCGAGCAGTTGTAAGGCCAGTACGGAGTTTCCAGTCTTTTTCAAGATTCGGGCACGGGAATCCTCGCGAAGCTGAAGAATCTTTCTGGCGGTAGCGGTGGCGTCATTGCTGACCTCAACAACTCCACGCAGGAAGAACTTCACCCATGCCTCCCAATGACCGCTTGTCCTGATCGCCATGAGACGGTCGTAGTATTCGGCCCGATGCTGCTTGAGGTAGTGGCTAAGGTATAGCAATGGCAGGCGTAGGACGCCACGCTGGCAAAGCAAGAACGTAATGAGTAAACGACCGATACGGCCGTTTCCATCCAGAAAAGGATGAATGGTCTCAAACTGCGCATGAGCCAAGGCACAGAAGATGAGTACTGGCATCGGTGCCGTGTTATGCAGAAATAGCTCCAGCTGCCCCATGGCTTCCCTCATCTCCGCAACAGGTGGAGGAATGAAGGTGGCCTGTGCTAGGGTGCATCCACGGGGACCGATCCAGTTCTGTGATCGGCGCAACTCTCCCGGTTCGCAGTGTCCTCCACGGACCCCGCGCATGAGACGCTCGTGGATCTCCTTGATCACTCGAAGCGAGAGCGGAAACTCCTTCAGGCGATCGAGGCCGAAGTTCATCGCCGCGATGTAATTGACGATCTCCTCAACATCCTTTGGATGGTTGGCCTTGGGATCAGATTCAAAACCCAAGATGTCCTCCAGCGTGCTCTGCGTATCCTCAATCTGAGAGCTAAGCACAGCCTCGTAGCGTACATACATCGCCACGAAGAAGTCAGGATTGGGTAAGGTTGAAGCAACCCCATCGAGCCGACCAAGACAGCGATCCGCCTCAGAAAGTAGGGCATCGAGCTCATCATCCCGCTGGATAGGAGGCTCAGGAGGTAAGGAAGCCGGAATAAAGGCTCGAAAGCCCTGCGGCTGGGAAATGAAGCGCCCAGCCCTGAATGTGGAAGGAGGGGGTTCAGGCGTATTCACTTGGAATGAAGGATGGGGATCTTAGATAGATTCTTATTTCACAGAAAAGCTCATCTGTAAAATAGAACTCGCTCTGGGCGAGGTGTATTTCATGGGGGTAGATCATACCAACCTCCATCGGATGTAGAAGAGAGGTTACTGATTCAAATTCTGACGGAGTTTCTTCTCAACCTCGTCGATGAGCGAGTCCTTCTTCTTCTCAATCTCGCTGGCGGCAGACTCGTCTTCCTTCCAAGCCTCGTCGCGCTTGGTCTCCAGAGACCGCCTTTTCTTCTCCAGCTCGAGCTTCTCAGGAAGGTTCTTGGCGACTCGAGCGGCGTGTTTACAGAGACAAATCTCCTCCTCTAGGTCCCGCAAGTGGATCTTCAGTGAAGCCCCGCGGTCCTCTTCCCAGTGGTCGAGCTTGTCCAGCTCCGCTTCAAAGAATCTGCCGTTTGGAGAGCTAGGCGTTTAAGCAGTATTTCGGTGTAAAGGCGCAGGAGTTTTAGATGCGGAGGCAGGCGCGCGAGCGAAGCTGTAGAAAAGGCGCGTGGGAACGCGGCTTTGCTTGCCTCTCCTTCGTCGATGTCACTCGAGGCATAGGACGAGAAGTCCGAGGATCAGAAAGATCCGAGGATGCCTGATCGGGGACGATCGGCAGACAAATCCTACGCCGACCGAGCAGCAACAAACCTCCGCGCTAAAAGAACAAGCCTCCCCTAAGAGTTGAGGACGCCGGGCATACAAACTCCCGTAAGCTCGCTATCCGGATCATATTGCAGATACGGCCCCAACCACTTCTCCACTTCGGCGACCGGCATCCCCTTGCGCTTGGCATAATCCTCGATCTGGTCGCGGCCGAGCTTACCGACCGCGAAGTAGCGTGATTCGGGAGCGGCGAAGTACAATCCCGAAACGGAACTGGCGGGATTCATCGCGAGGCTTTCGGTGAGTGTGATGCCAGTGTGCTTGGTGGCATCGAGCAGGCGGAAGAGTTCCCACTTCTCGGTATGGTCAGGACCTGCGGGATAGCCGGCGGCGGGACGGATGCCGCGGTATTTTTCGCGGATGAATTCCTCCTTGGTCAGGTTCTCGGTGGAGCCGAAGCCCCAGAGATCGCGAGCCTGCTTGTGGAGCCACTCGGCGGCGGCCTCGGCGAAGCGGTCGCCGAGCGCTTTCACCAGCAGCGCCGTGTAGTCGTCGTGGTTCTTCTCGAATCCCTCGGCATACTCGCCGACCTCGGGACCGGCCGTGACGGCGAATCCCCCGATATGGTCGATGCGCCCGCAATCGCGCGGTGCGATGAAGTCAGCGAGGGAGTAATTCGGCTGCCCCTCGGGTTTCTTGTTCTGCTGGCGGAGCATCCTGAAATAACCGATCACGGAAGAACGCTGCTCGTCCGCGTAGAGCTCGACATCATCCCCCACCCTGTTCGCCGGCCAGAAGCCGCAGACTCCGCGGACGCGGAAGCGTTTTTCGGCCACGATCTTCTCCAGCACCTTCAGCGCATCGTTGTGAAGCTCCGTTGCCTGGGCCCCGATCTCGGGATCACTCAGCAGTCCGGGATAGCGACCGCGCATCTCCCATGCGGCAAAGAAGGGCGACCAGTCGAAGTATTCCACAAGTTCGGCAAGCGGGATCTCATCATAGGTCAGCACGCCGGTCTTCCCGGGCACGGCCAGATCGGCCTTGGCCCAGTCAATCGGCAGGGCGTTCCCGCGGGCAATCTCCAGAGGGAGAAGATCGCCCTTCGCCTTCTTTCCCGCATGTTCCTCACGCAGACGCGCGTGCTGCTGCTCGACTTCGGCACGATAGGCATCCTTCCTCTCCTCGGAGAGGAGGTCGGAGGCCACGCCGACGACACGGGAGGCATCGAGGACATGGACGACCGCACCCGGATACTCGGGAGCAATCTTGACGGCCGTGTGGGCGCGGCTGGTGGTGGCCCCTCCGATCAGGAGCGGAATGTCGAATCCGCCGCGCTTCATCTCGCGGGCCACATGGACCATCTCGTCGAGCGAGGGGGTGATGAGACCACTCAGGCCGATGATATCGACCCGATGCTCTTTGGCTGCCGCAAGAATCTTGTCGCACGCGACCATGACGCCGAGATCGACGACCTCGTAGCCGTTGCAGGCAAGCACGACGCCGACGATGTTCTTGCCGATGTCGTGGACATCTCCCTTGACCGTGGCCATGAGGATCTTCGAGGCGGACGAGGTGTCGGCCGCGGCTGCCTTCTCCTCCTCCATGAAGGGGGTGAGGTAGGCGACGGCCTTCTTCATGACGCGGGCGCTCTTGACCACCTGGGGCAGGAACATCTTCCCGGCTCCGAAAAGATCGCCGACCACCCGCATCCCATCCATGAGCGGCCCCTCGATGACAAGAAGCGGCCGCCCCAGCTTCACCCGGGCCTCCTCGGTGTCCGCATCGATGAAGTCGACGATCCCCTTGATCAGGGCGTGCTGGAGACGCTCCTCGACGGGTCCGCCCCTCCATGCCTGTTCGGCCTTCTGCTCCTTGGCATGACCGTCACCGGAGGCTTTCAGTCCCTCAGCGAAATCGACCAACCGCTCGGTGGCGTCGGGGCGGCGGTTCAGGAGCACATCCTCGACCTTCTCCAGCAACTCGGGCTCGATCTCCTCGTAGACCTCAAGCATGCCTGCATTGACAATCGCCATGTCGAGACCGGCCTTGATCGCATGATAGAGGAAGGCGGAGTGCATGGCCTCACGCACCGGGTTGTTGCCGCGGAAGGAGAAGGAGATGTTCGAGAGACCGCCGCTGGTCTTGGCACCGGGTAGGGTCTGCTTGATCTCACGCACAGCCTCGATGAAATCGACGGCGTAGTTGTTGTGCTCCTCGATACCGGTGGCGACGGTGAGGATGTTCGGATCGAAGATGATGTCCTCGGGATCGAATCCGATCTTGTCCACCAGCAGGCGGTAGGCCCTGGTGCAGATGCGGACCTTGTCCTCCTTGGTGGCGGCCTGCCCCTCCTCGTCGAAGGCCATGACGATGACCGCGGCTCCGTAGCGCTGGGCGAGGCGGGCACGCTTCAGGAAGGTCTCCTCGCCATCCTTCAGGCTGATGGAGTTGAGGACGCACTTGCCCTGGAGGCACTTGACTCCACGCTCAAGAACCGACCACTTCGAGCTGTCGATCATGATCGGCACGCGGCTGATCTCGGGATCGGCGGCGAGCAGGTTCAGGAAGGTCTCCATCACCGCCTCGCTGTCGAGCATCCCCTCGTCGACATTCACATCCAGGATGTTCGCGCCGCTCTCGACCTGCTGGCGAGCCACAGAGAGGGCGGTCTCGTAGTCCCCGGCAATGATGAGCTTCGAGAACCTTGGCGATCCGGTGACATTCGTCCGCTCGCCGACCATCATGAAGGAACTTCCCTTCTCGATCGTGAGGGCCTCGAGTCCGCTCAGGCGGGTTGCGGGAGAAGGAGTGGAAGGCTTGCGCGGAGGATGGGGCCTCACAGCCTCGGCGATCGCGGCGATGTGCTCGGGGGTGGACCCGCAGCAACCCCCGACCACATTGATCCACCCCTCGGAGGCGAAGTCGGCCACGAGAGCCGCCATCTCGGAGGCCGACTGGTCGTAGCCGCCGAAGGCATTGGGCAGGCCGGCATTGGGATAGCAGCTGATGTAACAGTCGGCTATGTGCGAAAGCTCCTCGATGTAAGGACGCATCTCGGCCGCGCCGAGCGCACAGTTGATACCGACAGCCAGCGGCTTGGAGTGGCGTACGGAGTTCCAGAATGCCTCCACGGTCTGGCCCGAGAGAGTGCGGCCCGAGGCATCGGTGATCGTCACCGAGAGGATGATGGGCCAGCGCATGCCGCGCTTCTCAAAGACATCCTCGCAGGCGAAGATGGCGGCCTTGAGATTCAGCGTGTCGAAGACGGTCTCCAGCAGCAGGAGATCGACCCCGCCATCCAGCAATGCCTCGATCTGCTCCGAATAGGAAACGACCAAGCCGTCGAAGGTGACGGCGCGGTAGCCGGGATTGTTCACATCCGGCGACATGGATGCGGTGCGGTTGGTGGGCCCCACCGATCCGGCCACAAAAACGCGGCGACCGGGATTGGCAGCCATGAATTCATCCGCCGCTTCCCTGGCAACTTTCGCGCCAGCGAGGTTGATCTCGCGGACGGCGTCCTCGAGCGCGTAGTCGGCCTGGGAGACGGTCGTCGTGCTGAAGGTATTGGTCTCGACGATGTCGCTTCCCGCCTCGAAATAGGCGCGGTGGATCCCCTTGATGATGTCGGGGCGTGTGATGGAGAGGAGATCGTTGTTGCCCTTGAGATCGTGGCCATGATCCTTGAACCGCTCTCCGCGGAAGTCGGCCTCCGTCAGCGGGTGTCGCTGGATCATCGTCCCCATTGCTCCGTCGAGCAGGGCGATGCGGCGGGTGAAGAGTTCCTGCAGGGCGGCTTCGGATTCGTGGGGAGGGAGCATGGTCGGCATGATGATCAGTGATTGGAGAATTCGGCTCCGCCTGTTACGGGTCGGAAATGACGGAACGATTCGAAATTGACGGGGTGAAAGTGCGGGCGGAACTTCCCGAAGCCCATGCCACGGAGGGGGAGCGACGTTATCCGCTGCTGCTGGCGCTCACGCACTCCCTGAATGCGAAGAAATGGGCCGAGGGCCTCCATACGGAGGGAATCCTTCCGGAAATGATTATCGTCACCGCGGAGGGCGGCGAAGTGTCGTCCCCCGCGAAACTGCTTCACGGGATCACGGCCCGATACCGTGTGCTTGAATCTCCCGCGGCACGATGGATCTGCGGCGCAGGGCACGATGCCGTCACGGCCCTTCGTGCTGTTCTCGATCATCCCGGCCTCTTCGGCGCGGCTGCCTGCCTCTCGACCTCGTTCGAGGGATCCGACGGGGCTCCGCCGATCCATTCCCCGATGCTGAGGGACCTCGAAGGGCGGCAATCCCTTCCCGAGGGAATCAGGATCCACTTCGACTACGGTACGGTCGGGTTGGACGAATGCTACGAGCCGTACCACCGTGACCTCGGGGCGATCCTTCGCTCGAAGGGGTGGAAGGACGACAGGGAGTTCCGGATCACCCGCGCACAGGGAGGCTCGCACGATCCCGCATCGTGGCGGAACCGCCTCGGACCCGCGCTGCATTGGCTCGCCGGTCGCTGACATTATCAGACCCTCGCCTTGGCGGGTTGCGGGGAAGGCGCGATGGAGCGTTCCACCGCTACAAAGAAAGCCGCAAAGAGGAGGTCGCCTATCAGGCTGTTGCGGAAGAATGTCCAGGTCGGCGGATAGCCGGGCAGACCAGTGGTGAGAGCCTGCACCCATCCGGCAAGGTTCTGAGGATAGGCGGTGAAGCCGAGCCAACTGCCCGTGTTGGTCACCACGTAAAAGATCACCGAGGAGAGCAAGGTGCCGCCGAGAATCGACCAAAGCCCGGCGCGGCGCTCTCTTTGTCCCCTGAGCAACCAACCGATCCCAACCGCGATCAGGTAGCAGGGCAGCGTCCAGAGAATCTGCGGGGAAATCACCGGCTCTCCGTAGTGGGTATTCAGCGCGGCATCAGAAACCAGCAAGGCCACGACAGGAACAACCAACCCCAGCCATCCCGGAATGAACACCGCACCGCAGAGGGCGGCCGCCATGAGCGGCGAGAAGTTCGGAAGGATGTCGGGGGCGAGATCCGCACGCGCCACGCGAAAAAAGATCGCGGCAAGCAAAAGAAGGATGGCGGGCAGTGCCCCTCTCATAACGAGGAATTCTTTGGGAAGTTGAGAAAAATTCATAATGGCAAATAAGCTTCAGGAATTATCGATCGTGTCATTGGGAGCACCTCAGTCAAGCTAACCGAACAGCGCCATCAAATTTACCCAACTCCTTTTCATCGGTGACAAAACACCCTCTTTTAGAAATTTCATGAAACGACTCATCGCTTCCGAAGCATTACCCCCCTTGTTGGATTTGCTCATTGCCGTCCCAGGCGCACCCGCATCAGGACCAATGACCACCCTCTCGTCATTGCGTGCCGGGGTCGCAGAATAGGACTTAGGCAAATCGTTGTTCTGGTTGGCAAGATATTGGAACGCCGGGTGAGTATCGCCCGGTTCTGACTTGGGACTGACCGAGGATACTCCAACAGCAACGGGAGATCCTGACTGTGGTAAAAAATAGGAGGGGGGCGAGTAGTTGGGTTGTCCAAAGATGGCAGCAACACCGGGCTGAAAACCATTAAAGGATGTAGGAGGGCCTGAGGCGGATGAGGAACTCTCTTTTGCCGTAATTCCCGAGGGCTGAGATTGGGAAACCGATGGGAAGGAACTGCCAACCGATCCTGCCTGGCTGGGAATGAACAAACCACTTCCATCCCCTCCATAAATCACCCCCCCTACAGGGGTAGAGGTGGGGCTCGGCGTGGAGCTTGGCGTGGAGCTTGGCGTGGAGCTTGGCGTGGAGCTCGGTGCGGAGCTCGGTGCGGAGCTCGGTGCGGAGCTCGGTGCGGGGCTCGGTGCGGGGCTCGGTGTGGAGCTCGGTGTGGAGCTCGGTGTGGAGCTCGGTGTGGAGCTCGGTGTGGAGCTCGGTGTGGAGCTCGGTGTGGAGCTCGGTGTGGAGCTCGGTGTG
>Ga0208327_1000183_pt1 | contig 16414 bp, 11 predicted proteins | sample LakMenEpi26Jun08_FD_150733 | JGI IMG/M metagenome (GOLD analysis project Ga0208327, IMG submission 150733) | Freshwater microbial communities from Lake Mendota, WI - 26JUN2008 deep hole epilimnion (SPAdes) | ecosystem: Environmental > Aquatic > Freshwater > Lake > Epilimnion/Euphotic zone ...
GACAAATGGCTTCAGCCCTGCGGGTTGCGGAGATAACCGGCCGGGGGCTGCGTTGGCTTGGCACTTACAGCCCGCTGCGGGGATGCTCGTGCCAAGCCGCCTTGCCCGCGGCCATTTCTTTCCGCAACGGCCTCTATGCGATTTAACCAGTGCTTCCTTAGGGAACCGATGAACTTATCCGACGATCGTCCTTGGAAATATGTGGTTGCCACACATGGATGGTTTTGTGTATTAGCACAGTTAACGCTTTCATAGCGCTCGGTAGGTCTCCCCCATGAACCCTACGCAACCATCTCCAAAAGCTTCCGGCAACCCAGTCCGGGTTGCCATTGTGGACGGGCATGCCGCCTGCAGGATGGGGCTTACCATGCAACTTGCGAAGACACGCTCAGCGAGCGTTGTCTGGACAAGCGCCACTGCGGAGGAAGCCTTCGGAAAACTCTCCAAGGAAAGACCGGAACTTCTGATTGTCGAGATCCACCTTAACGGCCAGGACGGTCTCGAATTCATCAAGAACCTCAAGCCCCTCTACCCGGATCTCAAGGTCCTCGTTCACTCCTCCCTGTCCGAGGACTTCTATGCCGCGCGATGCCTGCAAGCCGGCGCGATGGGATTCCTGCACAAGGCGGATCCGATGGGGCATCTCGTGCCAGCCATGGAAAAGATCCTTGGGGGCGAAGTCTTCCTAAGCACCCGCGCGACCAACAAGGCGATCCAGTCCCTGACACAGAACCCTCTGCGTACCCGCAACGGCACAGGAAAGGATCTCTCCGGCAAACAACTCACCGATCGTGAACTGGAAATCATCATCCTGATGGCACGCGGGGATTCCTGCCAGGACACGGCCGAAAAGCTTCACATCAGCCCGCGCACCGTCCAGGTCCATCGAACCAACATCAGGAACAAGCTTGGCCTCGATTCAGCCGTGCGTCTCCATGCCTATGCCGTCCGGTTTTACGACGAGTCCGCCCAACAACCGGATGCAGGGATGCCTCCGAGCGATACGCTCACTCCCTTTACGGAGAAATCTGTCCGAAAGAACACCCCCGCGACAAGCAAAGCACCACCACGCAGAGGGAACGTGAAACCTCCTTCAAAGAGACGAAAATCCGGACGCTGAAACCCGCAGGCTTCACCGATAGAATAGTTCACCCCATGAAAACAAAACAAAACCAACCGGAGGGAACAGGGAGGAAAAAGACTGCCCCAGGGAAGACCACAGCGAAGATAGAACCAAGGGATCGTATCGCCATCGTGGATGGTCAACCGGCATCACGTATCGGCCTCTCCCACCATATCAAGAAGATCGGCCGCTGGGACATTGCCTGGGCAAGCGCCACCGCCGAGGAGGCCATGGAGAAGATGGAAAAGGATTACCCTCACCTCATGATCCTGGAGATCGAACTCCACGGAAAGGATGGCCTTGAGTTCATCAAGCATCTTCGCCCCCTCTACCCGGATCTCAAGATTCTGGTCCACACAAATCACAGCGAGGAGTTCTATGCCGAGCGCTGCATCAGGGCAGGTGCATTAGGGTACTTTCACAAGATGGATCCGATGGGGAGGTTTGAAAGGGCCGTCGAGACCATCCTCAAGGGTGAGATTTACCTGAACTCCAATGTAGTCCGTCAGGCCATCCAATCCTTGACCGTCAGGAACGGGAACGGAAAGGGGGGATTCGATGGTTCCCATATTCACGGACTCACCGACCGAGAACTGGAGATCCTGCAACTCATCGCCAAGGGTCATTCCTGTCAGGATTCCGCTGACAAGCTTCACATCAGCCCGCGTACCGTTCAAGTGCACCGGAACAATATCCGCCTGAAGATCGGCCTCGATTCAGCACTCCAACTCCACGCCTACGCCGTCCGCTTTTGCAAAGATGAGGAATGCGGACACAGCGTCCAGGAGTAAAGAGAGAGGAAGACTGTTGGGCTGCTGCGAATAAGTGCAGGAAGATTTTTGATTTCTGTCGCACATCTTTTCAATTTCCAATCTTTTCCAGCGCAAGTTCTGGCAAAGCCGCAAGTGCCACCTATCAGCACCAAAACACCACCCACTCACTCACCTCATTCGCCCTGACTTCTCAGGGCACGGAATTCAAGGGAATCGACGAGTGCCATCCAACTCGCCTCGATGATGTTGTCGGAGACGCCGACGGTTCCCCATGATTCCGCCCCCTCGCTGGAGAGGATGTGGACACGGGTTTTGGCCGCGGTGCCACGTCCACCGTCGACGATCCGGACCTTGTAATCGGAGAGCGTGATGCCTGAGATCCAGGGATGCAGTTGCTGAAGGGCCTTGCGAAGGGCGGCATCGAGCGCATTGACCGGCCCATCTCCCTCCGCGGTCATCTCGAGATCACGATCGCCGTCGCGTATAGAAACCGTGGCCTCGCAGGCGGTGGAAAAGCCCGACGCGTCGCGGCGGAAACTGCAGTGGTATCCCTTGAGCTCGAAGAGCGGATTGTGACGACCTAGCTCCTTGCGGATCAGGAGTTCCAGCGAGGCATCTGCCGCCTCGAACTCGAATCCCGCGGCTTCAAGAGCCTTGATCTTCTCCAGCACCCTCAGTACTGCAGGATCATCCTTGGATAGGGTCAGGCCGAGTTCGCCCGCCTTGAGCAGGATGTTGCTGCGGCCGGAGAGTTCGGAGACAAGGATGTTCTGACGATTCCCGACGGCGACGGGATCGATGTGCTCGTAGGCGGCAGCCGTCTTGGCGACCGCATTCACATGCATTCCACCCTTGTGAGCGAAGGCAGTGCTCCCGACAAACGGGGCTCGGACGTCGGGATGGCAGTTCGCCAACTCGTCGACGAAGAGCGAGACCTCGCGCAAACGCGGGAGATCGGGGACCACGGGGAGGCCCATCTTGAGCTGGAGGCACGGGATCACCGTGGTGAGATTGCAGTTTCCGGTGCGTTCCCCGTAGCCGTTCATCGTCCCCTGGACATGCACCGCACCGGCACGCACGGCGGCCAGAGCATTGGCGGCCCCCATGCCGCAATCGTTGTGGGTGTGGATGCCTACTCTACCAGGAAACCTATCATTCACCGCGGCTGTGATCGCCGCGATCTCATCCGGCATCGTTCCCCCGTTGGTGTCGCATAGCACCAGCATGTCCGCACCGTCTTCCGCGGCGGCGGCGAGGGTCGCCATGGCAAACGCGGCGTCATCCTTGTAGCCGTCGAAGAAATGCTCGGCATCGTAGATCACCTCACGCCCCTTCGATTTCAGATAACCGACACTGTCACCGATCATGGCCAGATTCTCGGAATGGGGAACTCCCAGAACCTTGTCGACCTGAAGTTTCCAGCTCTTTCCGAAGATGGTGACCACCGGGGTTTCTGCCTCGAGAAGTTGGGCGATCTGGGGATCATCGGATGCCTTGATTCCAGCCCTCCGGGTGCTTCCGAAGGCAGCCAACTTGGCGCCCCCCAGGTTGCGGTTGCGCGCCTCGGCGAAAAAAGCCAGATCCTTAGGGTTCGATCCCGGCCAGCCCCCCTCGATGTAATCCATGCCAAAGGCGGCGAGCTTTTCGGCGATGCGGATCTTGTCCAGCAGACTGAATGAAATCCCCTCTCCCTGCGTCCCGTCACGCAGGGTCGTGTCATAGAGGGCTACGGATGCCGGTTTTTTCATGAAGCGTTGATTCTATAACTGCGAAAGGAGCCTTCTTCAACCGGGTTAAATCACCACGGCGGAATCGGCGGCGGGGTCCTCCAGGACGGCGGAGTCGTTGATCGCGTTGATGAGAAGGCGGAGCATGCCGAACTCCCGCTTGCGCGGAATGAGGACGAGGCGGGGTAGATCCTTGAGGTCGTGGTCATCGGCTTCCTCCGGAAGGGCCTCGCGCTGGACGATGTGCCCGGATGAGAGGAGGTGATCGAACTGCTGGTTCAGCGTCTCGAGCGCGTGGGGTGTGAGCTTTCTATTGAGACGGATGATCATCTCATCGCGCACCCATCGGTAGGAGTGGAAGACCCTGTAGAAGTGCTTGATCTCCTCGACGGCGCGGTCGACGTCGTGGGTGATCGTGAAGAGATGGAAGTCGGAACGGGATATCAGGCCGAGCTCCAGGATATCATTGTCAAGGAAGCGGCGCCAGGTCTCCCAGTAGAAGCCGTTCGGTCGATCCATCAGGATAATCGGCACGATGGAGGTCTTGCCGGTCTGGAGCAGGGTCAGTACCTCGAATCCCTCGTCGAGCGTGCCGAAGCCGCCGGGAAACAGCACGAAGGCGCTGGTCTCCTTCACAAAGCTCAGCTTGCGGGCGAAGAAGTAATTGAAATTGATGAGCTTGGGGTCTCCGGCGATCACGGGGTTGGCGCTCTGCTCGAAGGGGAGCCTGATATTCAACCCAAAGCTCTTCTCCGCACCGGCTCCCTGCTGGGCGGCTCCCATGATGCCGTCTCCTCCGCCAGTGATGATCATGAACTTCTCCTCCACGATCCTGCGCGCGAATTCCCGGGCCAACTGGAAATCGGGCTCCTCCGCACGGGTTCTCGCCGATCCGAAGACGGCCACCTTGCGAACCTTGCTGTATTTCCGGAAGACGGAGGCCGCGTAACGCATTTCGCGCATCGAGCGGCTGATCAGCTTAAGATCGGAGAGGGAGGCGTTGTCCTTTCCGTAGCGGATGACCGTCTCCATCATGTCCCTGAGGAAATCGGCGCTCCGGCCCGTGGCCAGGCTTCCGACCAACTCCTCGATGATCTGTTCTTCGGAACGGGGTGTCGTCATAGAGGGCGTCATTTTCTGGCAAGCCGGGCGAAGAGCCAGACGCCAAGTCCTGTGAAGAGGAGGTTCGGGAGCCAGATCATCATGATCGGCAAAGCTCCCGGCATGGTGGAATTCTTGCTCAGTGCCTCGGCCACCAGGATGAAGAAGAAGTAGCAGAAGGCGATGACCAGACTCAGGGCAAAACCGACCGATGTCTCCTTCCGGTGGGCAGTGATTCCGAGCGGCACCGCAATGAGGGCGAAGGCCAGCGCGGCCAGCGACATTGAGAAACGCTTGCTGATCTCGACCCGGTAAGCAAGCGGACGCGGGCAATCGGGCTTCGAGACCGCTTCATTGAGCTCCCCGAGCGTGTGGGAGGTCAGCGGCTTGTTGCGCTTCCTGCTGTCGATGAGCTTCTGAAGGGACATCGGAAAGACCCCCTCCTTCATCGTGATCCCCTGGGTAATCAGGTCGACATTGTCGGGTTGGCGGGAGTCCCTCTGCTCAAAGTGGGCATCCTGCACCTTGAGCAGCAGGCGTTGATGCGGGATATCCGTGGTGATGGTACCCGTCTTGGCAAAGACCACCTTCGAGGGCACCCCTTTCTCGTCGATTTCAAAGACAATGAGGTTCTTCATCAACTCGCCGTCCCGGCTTCCGACATAGACACGTCGGTCGGGGAACTGATCCACGACCTCATCCGCCTGAAACATCGAGCCGGGATCGTGCGTCGCGATGCGGAAGAGCGAGGTCATCATCGCGAACTGTGCCTTCGGAGCCACCTCCACGTTGATCCAGAAACAGACCCCGACCAGCAGGAGCGCCACACCCAGCACTGGCATGAAGATCCTGGGAAAGCTGACCCCGTTGGCCCGGAGGGCGATCACTTCATTGTCAGCCGAGAGACGACCGAACACCAGGAGCACCGCAGTCAAGAACCCCCACGGGATCGTGAAGGTCATGGAGAAGGGAAGAACGAATGCCACAAAGGCAAAGATCGTCTCGAGCGGCACATTGTGGTTGATGAGCAGATCGAGCATCTCCTTGAAGACATTTCCCAACACGAGCACCAGGCTCAGCAGGGCAACCCCCATGAGGGTTGCCACCCCTAAGGCGGTCAGGAGGTAACGGTCGAGGATTTTCAAGGATTCGGAAAAGTGGCCGCCGACCCTGAATAACCAGTTAAGCGGTAGCCCATCACATTGCCCTTCGGAACCACTGATTGCAACATTTCCCCTTTTACCCATGTCCTGAACCCAAAGTGTTACCTATGTCCTGACCTACGCCCTTTTTCCTTCATCCTTCAGTTTTGATTCTTCATTCTTCATTTTACCTTTCCCTCCCCCTTCCATTCGGGTTGAAGCAACGGAGTTGCGCGTCTACAGTATTTGTTCCATGGCGACTCCATCCATCACCTCACCCGGTTTCCGCTTTCTCAATGCCCTGCTCTGGGGAAACAGCGTCGCGCTCTCCTGGGTCTGGGGACTGGGACTCTTCTTCTCCGTGCAGTTCACTGTGGAGTTCGGACTCACCGGTCTGCTCACCTTCCTGATTCCCAACTGCCTGGGGCTTTTCCTCTTCGGCGCCATCGCGGATCACATCGCCCGGCGGAATACGGGATCGGAGTCCCTGGCCGTCTTCTTCAACGGCTGGTCACGCCCCTTCCGCCTGGTCTTCTTCCTCTACCAGATCATCGCCCTCTCGCTGACCATCTTCGCCCTGATCCGCTACGGGTGGCAGCCCCTTGGCCTGCAACCCGACCTCCTCTACCTGCCGCTGACGGCTCTTATCATCCTGGCGGCAGGCATCCTCTTCGGAGAGGAGTTCTCGATCCGGAGGATCAAGTACAGCCATGCCGTTTTCCTCGCCATCATCCTCTGCTGCATCGCGGTGATCATCGCGGAACTCGGATCGCCCTACCTGCGCGGCATCCATCGTCCGAGCCTCCTCCCCACTCATGACCTGAGTTTCTGGGGCTATGTCGTGCCGATCTGCATCGGGTTCCTTGTCGGCCCCTGGCTTGACCTTCAGCAGTGGCAGCGCGCCATCCAGATCCGCCGTGAGAACACCTCCATCACCGCCTCCTACGCCGTCGGCGCGCTGATCTTCGGTGCGGTGCTTCTCTTCCACGGCATCCTTGCCCTCTGGGCCATGGAGGGCGGTGCCGGCAAGGTCATCCAGAAGGGAATCGCCGGCTATCCCTACGCCGAGTCGCTTCTGACCAGGATCTTCAGCACCGATCCGGTGAATCCCTGGCTTCTCGGCTCCTACCTCGTCTTCCTGAGTGCATGCATCCTGACCACCCTCGACAGTGGATACATCGCGCTGCGTTGGTTCTTCCAGAGCAATGCCAGCCGGAGCAAGAACCCCATCTTCGCCCTCATTCCGGAGAAGCTCATCACCTCCCCGATCCCCGCTTTCATCCTCTGCGCGGTGATCGCTGTCACGGGTGCCGCGATCGGGATCGAGCTTGAGTACTTCATGATCTTCTTCGCGACCTTCTTTGTCGGCTACTCGGCGCTGGCGATCGGGCGCGCTTTCATGAACGGCCCGGTCAACGCCATCCCCCAGGTGAAGATGTTCTGCATCGGCTCCTTGGCGGTCGTCATCTTCGCCTACGGATACTTCCTGCACCAACCCGTCTTCCAGATCCTCGGATCGCTCCTTCCGCTCGGCTACGTGCTCTGGCTGATGCTCAAGCCCCTTGCCGGCGAGGACTTCATCACCGAGGGAGAGGAGCTCGACCAGCCCGCGACGGCATCGGTCGTTACCCTCACACCGGTCGGGACCGTTCTCACACCCGCACCCACGGGCACTCACGACATCACCGGCCATTTCGAGGACAAGTGGTTCGTCCATACCTTCGTCGCCACCTATGCCGACACCAACTCCGTTGGCAACGTCTACTTCGGAATGTACGCCATGTGGGTCGGCAAGACGCGCGAACTCTTCTTCAACCGGGTCATGCCCAAGTTCAACCTCAAGGAGACCCCTTTCTACATCCTGACGCGCTCCTTCGAGCACAAGTTCGTCCGTGAGACCCGCGAGTTCGAGACCGTCAGCGTGAAGATCCGGGTGGCGGGTCATAACCGGAAGTTTGTCACCCTGGAGCACGAGATCTACGACTCGGCCGGAAATCAGCTCGGCAAGGGGAGCCAGAGCCTGCTCTTCGTCTCCTCATCGGATTACAAGATGCTCGATATCCCTCAGGATGTGGTGACCGCCTTCCTCGCTTACATGTAACGCCGTGGGGAACAGAGCAGCATGAGATTCCAAGACCGTAACAGGCCCCCGCTTCATCGGGTGGCGGAGAGAGCCCCTCTCTCTGTTGCTCTTGCTCTTACTGTTACCCTTGCATTATCGGCCTGTGGGAAAAAACCGGAAAAGTCGATACCAACTGAGAAGACCGGACATCCCTCCCCGACTCCCGTCCAGGTTCTCCCGAGGAAAAACTACGATGTCTCCAAGCTCTTCAGCCAACTCCTGCTGAAGAGTTCCGTTTCATGCCAGCAGTCGGAGCAGACGGCCATAGCCACCGCGGCCAATACAAACTCCTACGAACTGGACATCGCACTCCATGTTCTCTGGCCCAAGGCCGCCACGACCATCGCTGATTTGGCAGCCGCCACCCCGGAACTTCCCCTCCTCTTACCGGAGATGGAGGCCCTGCTGCAGGGAGTCCAACCTTCCCCTGAATTCGCTACTCTGCTGGCCAACAAGGAACGCTCCCTGAGATCCAACCTCTCGATGCTCCAGAAGCTCCCCTACCGGGACTCCCTCTTCGACTGCCAGACCATCCTTGATCTGAAGAACGGGAAGACCTCCCGCCGGGCCCTGTTGATCCAAGCGATCATGAATGTCAATACGGACGGGTCGGACGGAGACCGCAATCTCGACATCGACAAGCTCTCGGCCACCTACCAGCCACAGACCAACTACCGCTGGCCCAAGACCGGATCACGCCCCAACCCCTGCCTGAGGGAGTTCGAGTCGCGCCTCGCCCTGCTCGATGCGGAGATGGGGAACGGCACGATGACACCCGAAGTGAAATCCACCCTGGAGAAGGAGCGCGGTTACGTGAAGGCCACCATCGAGGAACTCAAGCGCTGGGATTTCCTTGTCGGAAGTGCAGACCCCTTCATCGTCCTTCCCTCCTTCATGGTTGGCAAGTCACCGAGCCAGCCCGGCATCGGCGACTACGCCGTCGTCATCTGCCGTGGAAAACTCTACCCCGCCATCATCGGGGATCTGGGACCGGGTTCAAAAATCGGGGAGGCCTCCCTGCGCCTCTGCCGCCAGATCGATCCGAAATCAGGTGCCGACCGCCGCCCCGTGAGCCGCCCGGAGGTGACTTATCTCGTCTTTCCGGGAACGGCGGAGAATCCGTTCTCCAAGCCCGACTACCGCCATTGGTCCGAGCGTTGCCACGCCCTCTGGAAGGAATTCGGAGGAAACGAGGCGGCCGACTGGCATGAATGGACCTCCCTGGAGAAGCCCTGGCCTACCCCCACACCTGCTCCCACTCCATCGCCAACACCTGCCCCATCCCCGTCTGATCTGCCACCGTCTCCTGCAACAGACGGGACTCCCTCCGGCACAAATCCTGCCATTCCTGATTCATCCACCCCCACGACTTCACCAACCAACACGCCTGCCACTCAGTGATTTCAAACTTTCTTGGTCCGGCTATTTCAGGTTAAATGCCTCCTTGGATTTTCGGCGCGCTTGATTCTGATGTTCAATTCAGGCCTCCTCTGTCCATGAATCAATTCCTTCATCCCTCTTAATTCATAATTCATAATTCTCCCTTAATCATTCATCCCTCATAATTCACCCTTAATCCTTCACCCTTTCTCACCATGATCACCACAGGAACCAAAGCCCCCGACTTCACCCTCTCCACGCTGACTGCCGAAGGCCCCAAGCAGATCACCCTCTCCGCCGAGATCGGCAGGAAAAACATTCTGCTACTCTTCGTCCCGATGGCATTCACCGGCGTCTGCACAGAGGAGTTCTGCACGATCAGCAAGGGGATTGCTGCCTACGACGCCCTCGACTGCACGGTTTACGGCATCAGCGGCGACAACCCGTTTGCCCAGCAGGCATGGGCCCAGAAGGAAGGGATCACCATTCCCCTCCTCAGCGACTACGAGCACGCGGTGACCAAGGCTTACGGCGTCGCCTACGAGAGCTTCCTCCCACAGATCGGCCTCGGCATGGGTGGGGTTCCGAAGCGCTCCGCCTTCCTCATCGACCGCTCCGGCGTGATCCAGTACGCCGAGTCGAACGACGACCCGAAGCAACTCCCCGACTTCGCCAAGATCCAGGCCAAACTGGCGGAGATCAAGTAATTGCAAAGGCTGAAGTCTATAGGCTGAAGACTGAAGTCCAGAGCACTTTTCATCCTCATCGATACATATCACCCAATTCATTTTTGCCACAGAGATCCATTCTTGGGATTTTCACATCGAGACTTTTTAAATTCACCAAACTTCAGTCTTCAGCCTTCAGCCTAACCTCCTCACAACATGTCCACCTCCGACCCGTTCAAGACACTCCGCAACTTCGAGCCCTCCAAGGGAAAGACAGCTTCCTACTACTCCCTCCCGGCACTCGAGGATCAGGGCGTCGGAAAGATCTCCCGCCTCCCCTTCTCCATCCGCGTGGTGCTCGAGTCCGTGCTTCGCAACTGCGACGGCCGCAAGGTTCATGAGAAGGATGTCCGCGCCCTCGCCGCATGGAATGCCAAGGCACCCGCTCCCGAGGAGATTCCCTTCGTCGTCGCCCGCATCGTCCTTCAGGACTTCACCGGGGTTCCCCTCCTGGTCGATCTCGCCGCGATGCGCAGCGCCGTGGCCCGTCTCGGCGGCAAGCCCGGCATCATCGAGCCGCTTGTTCCCGTCGATCTCGTCGTCGATCACTCCGTGCAGGTCGACTACTACGGCTGGGCCGACGCGATGAAGCTCAACCTCGACATGGAGTTCAAGCGCAACCGCGAGCGCTACGAGTTTCTCAAGTGGGGCCAGCAGGCGTTCGAGACCTTCGGCGTCGTCCCTCCCGGCATCGGCATCGTCCACCAGGTTAACCTCGAGTATCTGGCCCGCGGCGTCCTGCATGGCAAGAACGGCTCCGGTGACATCTACTACCCAGACAGCCTTGTCGGCACCGATTCCCACACCACCATGATCAACGGCCTCGGCGTCGTCGGCTGGGGCGTGGGCGGCATTGAGGCCGAGGCTGGAATGCTCGGCCAACCCGTCTACTTCCTCACCCCCGAGGTCGTCGGCGTCCACCTCACCGGCAAGCTTGGCGAGGGAGTCACCGCGACCGATCTCGCGCTCCGCGTCACCCAGATGCTTCGTGCGGCGAAGGTCGTCGGCAAGTTCGTCGAGTTCTACGGCCAGGGTGCCGAGTCGCTCCCACTCCCCGACCGTGCCACCATCGCCAACATGGCACCGGAATACGGCGCCACAATGGGTATCTTCCCCGTCGATTCCGAGTCCGTCGCCTTCCTCCGCGCCACCGGACGCACCGAGGCAGAGTGCGAGGCCTTCGGGAACTACTTCAAGGCCCAGGGAATGTTCGGCATGCCCCGCAAGGGCGAGATCGACTACAGCGTCGACCTCGAGCTCGATCTCTCGACCGTCGTCCCGAGCGTGGCCGGCCCCAAGCGTCCCCAGGACCGCATCGACCTCCCACAGCTCAAGCCTCTCTTCCAGGAACTCCTCACCAAGCCGGTCTCCGAGGGCGGCTACGGCAAGAATGACGGCGCCCTCTCCGCCCAGGCACTGGTTGCCCGGCGGAATCCCACCATTCCGGAGGACGAGGAGGAGATGATCAGCGACCGCCCCACCCCGGACGCCGTCTCCCAGATGCCCGAGTCCCCCTACCACGGGGAGCACGTTGGCAAGAGCACCATCCGCAACGGCAGCGTCCTCATCGCCGCCATCACCAGCTGCACCAACACCAGCAACCCGAGCGTCATGCTCGCCGCGGGACTCCTCGCCAAGAAGGCGGTCGAGGCGGGTCTTTCTATGGACCCGACGGTGAAGACCTCGCTGGCACCCGGTTCCCGCGTTGTCACCGCCTACCTTGAGAAGACAGGCCTCCAGCCCTACTTCGACAAGCTCGGCTTCCAGACCGTCGGCTACGGATGCACCACCTGCATCGGCAACTCCGGCCCACTCAACCCCGAAGTCGAGAAGGCCGTCACCGACAACGATCTTGTCGCCGCAGCCGTCCTCTCGGGCAACCGCAACTTCGAGGCCCGCATCCACCAGAACATCAAGGCCAACTTCCTGATGTCCCCTCCGCTCGTCGTCGCCTTCGCGCTCGCCGGACGCGTCGACATCGACTTCGCCAAGGAGCCCGTCGGCAAGGGCAAGGATGGCAAGGAGATCTTCCTCAAGGATATATGGCCCAGCCTCGCCGAGATCCGCGACACCCTTCGCAGCGCCCTCACCCCGGAGATGTTCGCCACCCTCTACGGCGACTTCGCCGGCCAGAACCCCAAGTGGAACGAGATCAGCGCCCCCACCGGAGCCATCTACCAGTGGGACACCAAGAGCACCTACATCCAGGAGCCGCCGTTCTTCGAAAACTTCGGCATGGAGGCCGGCACCATCACCCCGATCTCCGGAGCGCGCGCGCTCGGCATCTTCGGCGACTCCGTCACGACCGATCACATCTCCCCTGCGGGAGCCATCAAGGAGAAGTCCCCTGCGGGACGCTTCCTCAGCGAGAACAGCGTCACCAAGGAGGACTTCAACAGCTACGGCAGCCGTCGCGGCAACGACCGCATCATGACCCGCGGCACCTTCGCAAACGTCCGGATCAAGAACCTCATGCTCCCCGGAGTCGAGGGTGGAGAGACCCTGCACCAGCCCGACGGAGAGCGCATGAGCATCTTCGACGCGGCCCACAAGTATGCCGCCGCGAAGACCCCGCTCGTCATTCTGGCCGGACAGGAATACGGCACCGGAAGCAGCCGTGACTGGGCCGCCAAGGGAACCCGCCTGCTCGGCGTGAAGGCCGTGATCGCCGCCAGCTACGAGCGCATCCACCGCTCCAACCTCGTCGGCATGGGCATCCTCCCCCTCCAGTTCCAGGAGGGAACGACTGCCCAGACCCTCGGCCTCGACGGCACCGAGAGCTACGACATCGTCGGCCTTGGCGAGGATCTCAAGCCCCGTCAGGACCTCACGCTCCGCATCACCCGCAAGGAGGGATCCTCGCAGGATGTCACCGTCAAGGTCCGTATCGACACCCCGATCGAGGTCGACTACTACCGACACGGCGGCATCCTCCCCTTCATCCTCCGGCAACTCATCAACGAGGCGAAGTAAGGCGACCGAATGAATTCACAGGGATAAAAGTGATGAAGGGGATAAGATGATTGGCGTCTTCCCCAAGAGCTTTCTTCCATCCCGTTTATCCACTTCATCCCTGTGAGTAACACCAGTCATATCGACCTTGCCGCCGAGATCCTGCGGCTGAAGAAGGAGCGGAATGCCGTCATCCTCGCGCACAACTACCAGATCGAGGAGATCCAGCGGGTGGCCGATCATGTCGGTGATTCCCTCGGCCTGAGTCAGAAAGCCGCCGAGACCGACGCCGACGTCATCGTCTTCTGCGGTGTCCACTTCATGGGTGAGACGGCCAAGATCCTCAATCCCGGCAAGACCGTCGTCATCCCCGACATGGATGCCGGTTGCTCACTCTCCGACTCATGCCCCGCGGAGAAACTCGAGGCATTTCTCAAGGAGCATGCGGAGAAGAACTACCACGTCATCGCCTACATCAACTGCAGCGCCGGCGTGAAAGCACTCGCCGACGTCATCTGCACCAGCGGCAACGCCGTGAAGATCGTCGAGGCGGCCCCCAAGGACCGCCCCATCCTGTTCGTTCCCGACCAGAACCTCGGCGCCTGGGTCACCGAGCAGACCGGACGACCCATGGATCTCTGGCAGGGCTCCTGTTACGTCCACATGGAGTACACACGGGACAGCATCAGCAGGGCCAAGCAGGAGCACCCTGATGCCCAGGTCGTCGCACACCCCGAGTGCCCGCAGGCCGTGCGCCTGCTCGCCGACGAGGTCTGCTCCACCGAGAAGATGGTCACCTTCTGCAAAACCTCCCCGGCCAAGGCCTTCGTGATCGTCACCGAGGAGGGAATGCTCCACCGCCTCCGCCGCGAGATCCCCGACAAGATCTTCATTCCCGGACCGACCGACACCTGTGCCTGTGCCGAGTGCCGCTACATGAAGCGCAATACCATGGAGAAACTCTACCTCTGCCTCCGCGACCTCAAGCCCGAGATCCTGCTGAAGGAGGGACTCAGGGCCAAGGCCGAGAAGTCCGTGCGGAGAATGCTGGAGCTTAGCCGCTGAAGTGAGGCTGAAGACTGAAGGCTAAAGGCTGAAGGAACTCCGAATGCGTGATCACTCAAAACTTAGAGCCTACGAACTTGCAGATGAGATTGCCTTGTTGGTTTATCGAATCTCAAAGGATTTCCCTAAAGACGAGATTTATGGCCTTACCTCCCAAATGCGCCGCGCCGCCGTTTCGGTGCCATCGAATATCGTCGAAGGATGCGCACGCGAAAGCCAACAAGAGTACCTTCGATTCCTAGAGATCGCATTTGGCTCATTACGGGAACTACGTTACCAACTGAGTCTTGCCAAAAGGCTTGGTTATGCGCCCGAGGGAACTGCATCTGCGTGTGATGCTAAAATCATGGAAGCAGAAAAAGTCCTCAACTCACTCGTCCGATCCATGCGATCTCTCTGATCCTTGTGACTTGGATTTGCTGCTCCTTGAGCTTCGCTTTAACGTTAGTTTAGTTTCTTATGTCAGACCTTCAGCCTTCAGCCTTTAGCCTTCAGCCTGCGGCGCCCACCTCCCACTCCCTGTGGAATCGGGCGCTCCGCCGAATTCCCGGCGGCGTGAATTCCCCCGTCCGTGCTTTTCGTGGTGTGGGTGGTGAGCCCTTCTTCGTCAACAAGGCCAAGGGGTGCACCATCACCGATGTCGATGGGCGTGAATACATCGACTTCGTCGGCACCTGGGGCCCGGCGATCCTCGGACACGCCCCGCAGGTGGTGATCGATGCGGTCACCGCGACCGCCAAACACGGCACCAGCTTCGGAATCCCCAATCCCCTTGAGGTCGAGATGGCCGAGACCATCTGCCGCATGGTGCCCTCCGTGGAGAAGGTCCGCATGACGAACTCCGGCACCGAGGCCGTCATGTCGGCGATCCGCCTCGCACGCGGATTCACGGGACGCGACCGGATCGTGAAGTTCGAGGGATGCTACCACGGCCACGTTGATTCCCTGCTGGTGAAGGCAGGAAGCGGTGCCCTCACCCTTGGACAGCCCGATAGCGCCGGTATTCCCGCTTCCCTTGCCACTCTCACCTCCACGGTTCCCTTCAATGATCTGGAGGCGCTTCAAGGAGTCTTTCGGGAAAAGGGCTCCGAAATCGCCTGCGTCATCCTCGAGCCCGTCCCGGCCAATGCAGGCCTTTACCTGCCGGAGCCAGGCTATCTGGAGGCGATCCAGAAGCTCTGTCGCGAGCATGGCGCCCTGCTCATCTTCGACGAGGTCATGACCGGATTCCGCCTTGCCCCCGGAGGCGCTCAGGAAATTTACGGAATTACTCCCGACCTCACCACCCTGGGAAAGGTCATCGGAGGAGGCCTCCCCGTCGGGGCATTCGGAGGCCGCGCCGAGATCATGGATCATCTCGCCCCGCTCGGCCCCGTCTATCAGGCAGGAACCCTCTCGGGGAATCCCCTCGCCCTCGCGGCGGGTCTCGCCCAACTCAAGGAGATGGAGCGCATCAACGGATGGGCACTCCTTGAGTCTCTTGGCGCACAAATGGAGGAATCGGTCCGCTCCGCGATCAAGGGTAAGCCGCTGACCTTCCACCGGATCGGTTCCATGTTCTGCCTCTACTTCACCGAAGGCCCCGTCCGTAACCTTGCCGACGCTAAGAAAAGCGATATGGCCGCCTTCGCCCGCCACTTCCACGCCTCACTCCGCGAAGGAATCTACTTCGCCCCCTCCCAGTTCGAGGCCGGATTCATCTCCGCGGCACACACATCGGAGGATCTCAAGCGTGCCACCCAAGCCCTCAAGGCATTGTAATCAGAGGCGAATAACCTCCCGTTTCAATCAAAAGTTGAGCGGCTTCTTAACTCCCGACTAGCAAAGCCTTCGGATTACCCCTGATTTTGTAATAGAGCGGAATCAACTGGTGTGGATGGTTCACCAGGATTGTGGGTCCTCAGGGAGTTAAAAATGTTAAAGCGTTAAAAGGGTTACAAGGGACTGAATTGGAAACGTTGATTAGACTCTTCAGCACATGATGCTACGACGAGTTCTCTGAACTCGCCATCTCGATTCCCAAATCAGGGCTGTTTTGATCCACTTTGCAACGCTTCAACTTTCTAACTTTTGGCTCTTCGCTATTGGGAGTGGGGAAATGTTCCGGAAAAGACACGGAATGAGTTTCACGCAAAGGACGCAACGATCGCAAAGAGGGCTTCCTCGTCGCTGAGTTTTTCAAGGATCGCTTTTCAGGAACTTTGGTCTTCCCCCGATAAAATGGATAGGTGGAGCGCAGAGGGTTGGTATTTAGTTTAGTGTAGGGTTGAGATTTTGGAAGTGCTGAAGGAGGAAGTCGTC